>OKVN01000390.1_pt1 | contig 18287 bp, 20 predicted proteins | sample 1606961 | NCBI WGS metagenome assembly OKVN01 (sample SAMN03281020, study PRJEB24777) | human gut metagenome | isolation source: fecal sample PR170 from 1 month old male Malay infant, vaginal delivered... | place: Singapore | collected 2005-12-29 | reverse complement strand
ACGGCACGGAGGCGAGCCTGCACATGCTGGTGGACGAGGCGCTGGGCATGCTCACGTACTTCGCCGACCCGTACAGTTCCTGGCAGCGTGGCAGCAACGAGAACAGGAACGGCAGGATCCGCCGCTACCTGCCCAAGGGAACCAGTTTCGAGGATCTCACGCAGGACGAGCTCGACGCGATCGTCGGGGAGATCAACGACACCCCCATGAAGCTCCTCGGCTACAAAACGCCCAACGAGGTATGGGACGAGGAGATGGCCAAGCTACAATCAAAACAAGCCGACCCGAAACCAGCCGTTGCACTTACAAGTTGAATCCGGGATGGGGCTGGCGATAATGACATCAGCTACGTTGCACTTGGCATGATTGATAGCAAAGAGCTATATGAAGAGGCCGCGAAGCTAGGCATCAACCGCCGAGTCGCAGTCAACCCAAACAATTTCCTAAAAGGGGAAAGTCAATGAAGGACACGGAGAACAGGCCACCATCGAGAAAACGCAGGAAATGGGGATCGGTGATCGTCCGCAGGGACACGGACGGCAACCCGACCAGTTTCCAGGCGCGATACGTCAACCCGCTCGACCCGCCCAAGAAGGTCGGCCGGAACTTCGGCCTGGAATACGAGACGGAGGCCTATAAGTGGCTCGACGAGGAGCGCTACCTCGTCACACTCCACAACAAAGGCATCCGCCAATGGGTTCACCCATCGCAGCGAGGCGCGGGCACAATGCCCACATTCAGGGAATACTCCAAGGACTATTTCGACGGATACCGCAAACCGGACGGCAGCAAGCTATCCGGCCGGTCCAACCGATGCAACGAGATCGTGCTACGCCGGCTCAACGAGACGTTCGGCGACACACCGCTCGACCGCATCACCCGCCAGATGGTCGACGAATGGTACGTGAACGCCAGGGACGAGCTGACGGCATGGACGTTCGAACAGGCGGCGCGAACACTCAAACGAATCATGCTCGCCGCCGCGAACGAACAGGCGGACGGCACCCCGCCGCTCATCCCCGCGAGCCCGTGCCGGTACCGCGTCATCAAACCGCAATCCAAACGACGTGACCAACCGCCGGTCACCGCCGACGAGATCAACAGGCTGGCCACGCTCTTCCCCGACTACCAACGGCTCGCGCTCTGGCTCTCCCTCCTGGCAGGCGGACTGCGCATCGGCGAGGTATGCGCACTGCAACTCAGGGACATCGACCTGGAGAACCTGCAACTCCACGTCCGACACTCCGTCAACCGCGGCCCCGACGACAGGGGCAAATACCAATTATGCGAGCCCAAGACCAAAAGCAGCAAAAGGGTCGTACCCATCCCGAAACCGCTCGCCCCACTCATCGAGGACCATATCAGCCGGTTCTGCAAGGACCGCAAACCCGACACCATGCTGTTCCACTCGACCATGCTGGACGACTGGCTGCTCCCGCCCACGACCATCGAACGAACATTCCGCATGGCCCGCGAAAAGATCGGACGACCCGACATCACCTTCCACTCGTTGCGCACCACGCACGCCACCATGCTCGTCCTCGAGGGCGGGACCATGCGCGAGACGATGGACGACCTCGGACACACCAGCCTCACCGTCGCGGTGGACAGCTACCAGCGCATAGTCAGGGAACACCACCGCGACACCGTGGAACTCCTCGCTTACCGGTACATGCCCTCGAACTATCCGACCGTGATCCGCACGGTCATCGATCAGAAGGAACGCCAGATCGACAAGCTCCGCAGCGAGGTGGACAGACTCAGGAAGATCCTACAGGAAAAGAACTGACGACACATACCAAGAAACCGGAACCGGTAAATACCGGGACACCGGTTTACCGAGATACCGAAAAAACGAAATACCGGAATACTGAAAGAACAAAATACCGAAAACCAGATACCAAGGCAATGGATCCCGGCCCGACGCATCCGAAAGTCATCTTGCCCTGTGCCCGCGTTCCGGCTTTCCTTGCCCTGGGGAGACGACGGTGCGCTGGTAGGAGTAATGCTCGTACACGTGACGGCGCTGCTCGAAAGACATGCCGTATGCCGTGTTCGCCGGTTGCGCATATTCACCAAGATGGGCCAGGTCATTCGACATGGTCAACGGTTCTGACAACGGCTTGACGATTCTTCTGAACATATCCTCGAGAGGACGCAGGTCGTTTCGCTGCATCCCCGCGATCGAGGCTTGATCGTTCGTCCTTTTGTCGATGAGTCCCCAGTCGAAATGCCAGCCGGCCTCGCGCGCGATGATCTCCCAGAAAATGCGTTGCGTCCGTCCGTTGCCCTCACGGAACGGGTGAAGGATGTTGAAGTTGTTGTAGCTGACGCTCAGACGCTTTACGAATTCGTCATGGCCGAGACCTTTGAGAAGATCGTCGGCGCGAAGCACCTCCTCGGAGTAGCGAACCCCTATGCTGAACAGCTCCAATGGCTGGAAGGGAAGCCCCTCGCCCTTGCCCATGTCGATGGTTCGTACCTCCCCCGCCCAGTCGTACACGTCCCGGAAGAGGAACCGGTGTATGCGGCGAAGCTGTTCCAGCGTCCCTTCCGCAGGAGGGAGGTTCTCTCTCAGAATGGCGGCGCGGGCGGAGCAGAGATCGTTCTCCGCAGCCGCCAACGCATCCTCGTCCGTGGCGCCCACAAGGTTCCGCAGCACGTTCGTTCCCGGAATCAGGTAGGGATCGAAGACACGCACCATCATCACTCCAGTCCGTAACGGCGACGGGTGCGGGCAAGAAGTTCGGTGCCATCGATTGTTCCCCGCGCATATTCTCCGGCATCGCGCATGAAGGCCCTCGTCACGTCGCCGCCTTCCAACCGCACGGACTGCACCGACAGCCCGACATTCTCCGTGCGGCGGCGCATCTCGGATTCAGATATCGCTCCGAACATCGTGCCTCCCTTTCTCCTTAAATTCTAGCAAAACCGACAGCCCTTAGACAGAGCCGCGCCTGATTCCGCTCCTCACGCATGTCGTGTCAGGCGTCATGCCATTCGTCCCGGTCCGCGTCAAGGGCCATAGCCGCCTCTTCCGATACCGGCATGTACATCGTCCCTGTCGTAGATCTGCGCGGCGGCCCGTTTCATGGCGCGGCGTTCGGCCCTGGATCATGAACATCGTCGCGACGTCGCCGAACGTCTGGCGCTCGAATACCTCCCCGCCGAGGAGCCGGCCGGCATCAAGGCGCAGATAGCCCGGAAGGAGGAGGAAATCGACCAGCTGCGGCAGGCCGTCGCCGGACTCCGGAGAAGACTGGAGGAGCTCGAAGACGACGGAAGGGAACGGAACCAGGTCGGATAGGCATACCCACAAAACCGAAATACCGAAATATTGAAAAACCGAAACCGGTGAAGACCGGCATCAAACGGAACGGACCTCACGCGTCTAAGCGTTGCAACATCCATAACGACAACACTTAGACGGGTGAGGATGGATACCGGAAGACCGGAATCGGTGGATACCGAGATACCGAAAAACCGGAGGGCCGTGAAACCGAACGACGCGGAGGGCTGGGTGAAGACCAGCGTGAGCCTTCGCGCCTCGACCCGACGCCGGCTCAAGGCCTGGGCCGCCGAGCATGACATGCGGATCCAGGAAGTGGTCGATGCCGCCCTCGAAACGTACCTGGGCCTGGAATAAGCTGTGAACCTATGAAAGGAGAACACATGACAGAGAAGGAAAAGGCCATCGAAGACGGGACCCTCGAACTTCCGACCGGGCCCGCGGAGAAGAAGAAGCCGCATCGCGGAAGGATCGTCGTCATCACCATCGCCGCACTCGCGCTGCTTGCGGCGGGAGGCATCGCCTGGAGGACGCACGAGGACCGCCTCATGGCCGAGGCCAGGGCGGACTGCGCGGCCGAGAGCGAACGTCTCCGCGTCGCGACGACCGCGTACAACGCGCTATTGAACGGCAAGGCCGCCAGCATGGCGAAGACCGACGTGAAAAGCGTGAAGGACGCGAAGACCCTTGACGTCCTGTCCAAGGCCATGAAGGCGCCCACGCCGAAGACCGTGTCCTGCAAAGCGGATTCGAGGCCCGGCGTGCAGGATGCCACGAAGGGCGTCACCGCGAACGCATCATGGTACAAGGCCCACACGAAGTCCCTGAACGGGCTGGTGAACGCGGTCGAAACGTCCAAACTCGACAAGACCGTGGACGACGCGAACGCGCTGTACAAGGAGACGGACGGCAGGGTGGCGGACGACAAGACCCGCGCAAGCCTGATGGACGCCATCAGAAAACGCGACGCGGACGCCATCGCGAAGGCCGTGAAGGAGGTCAACGAATCGAAGGCGGCGAAGGAGAAGGCCGACGCGGAGGCGAAGGCCAGGGCCGAACAGGAGGCCGCGGCTGCCGCCGCGCAGAAGGCGCAGGCGCGGCAGTCATGGCCCTCGTCCGGTTCAGGCCACACCGGCTACACCGGCAACGGTTATTCCGGCAACACGTCCACACCGAGTGGCGGCTCGCCCGGCTCCTCGTCATCGGGCGGATCGGCATGGACCGACCCCAACGCCGGAGCAGCGGACGGATTCGACTGGGATTATGTCGGACCCTCCGTGTGTGAGCCCGGCAAATTCTGCCCTCTCGCCTAGATTCTCCTTAACTTTCCCCTTTCAGGGCCCCGCGGCATCCGTCGCGGGGCCCTTCCCATCCCCGGCGGATGTCCAAACCGACGCCCCCCGGACGGTGGTTCCATGGTGTGCGTGCACCGGACGCGCCCGATTCCCTTTCTCCCTGATTCTCATTTCGTGGCCCAGGGCCTTCAGTCTAATGACCCATATGGTGCCTAGGACCTTTGTAATCAATCCCGGCGCTCTTGCCATCCCCGTCTTGCCGGGCAAGGTTCTTCCGCAGCGTGTCGCCGAATCTGTCCAGCAGATCCGCTCTGTTGCGGATCGGACCGGACGCGCGAAGGGCCTTGCCCTCCCTGATCCCGCGAATCGTTCCGATGCGCTTCGCGAGCTGGTCCCGGATGGCGTCGAGGCGTTCGGGAGCGAACATGCGCATGCGTGACAGTTCGTGCGCCGCCTCGTCGGGCCAGTCCGACAGGGCGTCCAGGTCGAACCGGCTCCAGTCCTCCACCAGTCTGAGCTGCCGCAAAGCCGAGGGCTTGCCGGTCGCGGTGTAGAACGGCTTGGCGAACCAGTCCCGGCCATCCACGTCGAGCTCGCCGCTCCACAGGCTCGCTCCCGTGTCGTAGATCGGGGCCGGACGGACCTCGAGCGTCTCGATGTCGCGGATCAGACCGAAATTGTTGTAGTGCCGGTCGGTGTTGCGCATGAGGTAATCGGCCACGAGCCAATCGTCCGTGGCGTCACGGATCTCCCGTTCGCCGACTCCGAAGCCGACTGCGGCGCGGATCCACTGGTCATGCGAGTTGAGTCCATTGGTGGTTTTGACGGATTGGAGCACCTGCCAGGCGGAGACCAGCTCCTCATGGCTGGTGAGCATGTCCTCGCACGTGCAGATCAAGCGGTTGCCGCTGCGCGCCAGCGAATACGGGACGGCGGGAACGCCCAGCCGCACGCAGAGCTTCGAGGCGATGACCTCGTTCATCGGCTCCTGGCCGGTACGGCCCGACTTGACGAGCAGCCTCCTGCCGGTGGCCCTGTCGATCGTCCAGCGTTTGGGAAGGTCGCCGCCCGTGGACACGTCGGGAGCGTTGAGGCTGATGTCATGGGATGACGAGTACGAGGTGAGCAGGATCTCGCCCAGCGCCTCGTCGAAGGGATTGTCGAAGAAATTGATGTCCTTCCATTCGACCGGATCGTCCTCGCGTCTGACCCAGTACTGGTCCGACAGGCTCAAACCGTAGGTCCGATCGAGCAGCTCCCCGGTCGATGACGCGCCAAGCGATTCGAGCACACGGCGAATTCCGTCACGGGTGGAGGGGATGGCGCGGGACCTCCACCATTCGTCGATCCTCTTGGCGTACAGCGCGCTCTTGCCGTGCGTGGTGAACTCCAGGGGCAGGCGATTGGGGTCAAGGACCTCGCCCGAGGAGCACGCGCGGCCGGACGCGGGATCGTATTCGAATGCGAGGACCGGATGGCCCCCGCACATGATCAGCTTGCGTGGCATGCTCCCCCTTCCTTTCTGACTCGGCGTTTCAGAAAATAAATTCTACAGGCGCGAATCGAACGTGGGCGCGGCGGCCCGTTTCATGGCGCGGCGCTCGGCCCTGGTTGGCCGCTCGAGAATCCACTCGGCGAGCATACGGATGAGGATGGATGCGACGATCACGCCGATGGATCCCCAGAAGCACGGGACGAAGTCCGATTTAGAGTGGTCGGTCCAGAACCAGGCGATCAAAGCGAGCATCAGTGCCAGGCCGGCGGCCAGGGCGGCGAGCTTGTGGAACACGAGGGCGAGCGTGCGGATGGGATGCGTGACCAACCCCACCGCCAGCGCGACGACGACGAGCAGTGCGACGATGCCCGCACCGATGACGGCGACGCCCAAGTATATCGCGAGCATATAGAGTCCGAACATGATCGGTCCTTCCTTCTCTCTTTTCTAGTCCGTTTCTTCGGGCAGGTAGGTGTAGTCGACGGCGACGCCCTCCGCCTCGAGCAGCACAGCGGCCTCACGCACGGCGGCGGCGCGCCGTTTCGCGGACGCCTCGGCCTTGATCCAGTCGGGCAGGTCGTCGGGCAGGTTGGAGACGCGCGAGAACGAGAGCGTGGCCCGCTCCTCTCCCCTGTGGCGTTCCACGATGGCCGCGACGGCACGCCTGTGTTCGGCGAGATAGTGCTCGAGCATGTCCTTCATCCTATCCGAGGGTTGGATCCGGTATTTCTCCGACTCGTATTTCTTGACCATGTCCACGGTGAGGTTCGCGAGCACGGCCACGTCGTGCTGGGTCATGCCGATGCGTTCGCGCGTCGCGCGTATCCACGCCTTGGACTCGCTCCAATCCCCTTCCGCCATGATCCCTCCTGGATATTAGAACGCCGGGTTCGCCCGCGCGAACCTCGATTATACTTTTAGTATAATCGAGGTTTTCGGCAGGGCGGACCCGGCGTTTCCCGGTTTCGTCACTCGGTCGGGGTCGGCGGGTTGTCGCCGGCGTTGGCCTTACGCTGCTGGTCGAGCATTTGCTGCTGGATCAGGACGCTGTTGGTCTGGGCCGCGTACTGTTTCTGGACCATGTCCATGCTCTCCTGGTGGCGTTGCCCTTCGACGTCGGCGAAGACGAGCTGCTGGATCGCCTGCGCGAGCTGCATGAGCTTGGCCTTCTTCAGGATGGACACCTTGACGGTGTTGCGGCCGCCGGCCTGGTTGACGAAGTCAAGCTGCGCGTTCATCGTGTTCGCCAGGTTCGCGGCGGCGAGCACGAGGAACAGGATCCCCACAAGCGCGCTGTCCTTCATGCAGGCGAGACCCGCGATGAGGAAGATGTTGGTGTCCACGGACGCGATGTTGCGCAACGGGATCGTCTGTGTGGACGAGCCGAGCGGGATTACGCCCAGGAGGGTGTTCGGGCTCTTGCACTGCACTCGCATGCTGCTCGCGGCGATGCTGGTCTTGAACCAGAACAGGATCACCGACGGACTGAACCGGTCGCCGGTGATGTTGGTCTCTTTAGTCTCCTTTCTCTAGTGTTTATTGCCGAAGTCGAAGATGACGCCGCGATCCTTGTCGACGACGAGCGAGGCGTCGAATTTGCTGCCCTTCTTCGAGGTGAACCCCTTCAGGCTGACCTTCCGGCCGGCGAGCAGCCGGCGTATGGCGGAGTCGGTGACGGTTTTGCCGGCTACGGTCGTCCAGGCGCGCCAGCCGCATCCTTCCGTGGTCCTCCATGTGCCGTCGGATTGTTTCTCGCGCCGGTTGGTGGAGCATTGGAACACCTTGCCCGTTTTGATGACGGGCTTGCCGCAGCGTGGGCATGGGCCGAACGACTCCGTGTTCCGCGTCTTCGTCTGCACATGGTCCTGCCGGACGGCGGTCTGCGCGTCGGCCGGGATGCGCACGGCGAGGTCGCGGAACTCCGTTTCGACCTGCGCGGGGTCAGCGTGGTTGTGCTCGATCTCCGAGAGTCGTCGTTCCATGCCGGCGGTCAATGCCACGTCCTTGAGCTTCGTGGCGACCACGTCGATCAGGGATCGTCCCTGTTCGGTGGAGCGAAGCTGCTTGCCCTTGCGGTCCACGTATCCGGAGTGGACGAGCTGTTCGATGATGTTCGCCCTGGTGGCGGGCGTGCCGATGCCTCCCGAGTGGGATTCGTCGTCATCCAGGGCGGCCTTGAGTTCCTTGTCCTCCACCCAGCGGCTGGCGTGCTCCATCGCGGCGAGCAGCGTCGCCTCGGTGAACGGCTTCGGCGGCTTCGTCTTTCCCTCGGACAGTGTCGCATCGCCCTGCGGGACCGGCGCGATGAAGACCCCGTCGGTGAGGTTGACAGGGATGATGTTGCCCGCGGTCTCGTCGGTGTCATCCTGGTCTTCCTGCGGGGCGGCATGCTCGATGGCGTGCCATCCGGGCGAGACGGGCTGGTCGGAACGGCTGGTGAAGCGGCATTCGCTTTCGGGCAGAAGGCGGCCTTCGTCCGGATGCTTTTCGCACCAATGCGGGTCGATGTTCGCGACGACGTTCGTCACGTCGTGCACGTAGTCGTCGCCCACGGCCTCCCACATGCGGCGTGCCACGCGCGTCAGCACGAGGCGTTCGTCATCGCCGAGTTCGTCGAGCGCCGCCTTGTCGGCCTGCATGGTGGGAAGGATGGCGGTGTGTCCGGCGACCTTCGCGTCGTTCACGGTCAGTTCGAGTCGCGGCCGTTCCGGTTTCGCGGACGGTTCGATGAAGCCGGTGACGAGCCGGTCGCCTTCGGCGAGGGCGCGCAGCGTGTCCAGGTCGTCGTGGGTGATGTACCGCGAGTCGGTGCGGGGATACGTGGTCAGACGCTTCTCGTAGAGCGACTGGAGCGCCGTGAGGGTGCGGGCGGCGGTCAGGCCGTGCAGTCTGCTCATGTCCTTCTGCAATCCGGTCAGGTCGTACAGGCTCGGTGGGGCGTCGTGCTGCTGCTTGCGTTCGGCCTTGAGGATCTGGAAGGTGAAATCGTCCGAGTTGACGATCCGCAGCAGCGTCTCGGCGTTCTCCCTCTTGTCCAAACGTTCGCCGGTCAGCTTCCATCCGCCCATCGGGGCGACGACCTTCCAGTACGGTCGGGCCACGTGGCCGGCGATTTGCCGGTCGCGGTCCACGATCATGGCGAGCGTGGGCGTCTGCACGCGGCCGACGGTGAATCTCGCGTTGTAGACGAGCGAATAGGCGCGCGACGCGTTCATCCCGATCAGCCAGTCGGCCTTCGCGCGGATCATCGCCGAATCGGCGAGTCCCTGGTATTCCGTCTCGTCCTTCATGGACGCGAGGGCGCCGCGGATGGCGTCCTCTTCCAGGCTCGCGACCCACAGGCGTCGCATCGGCTTGGAGACTCCTACATGCGCCACGATCCTGCGGAAGATGGCCTCGCCCTCGCGGTCGGGATCGCACGCGTCGACAAGCATGTCGATATCGCCGCGGCGCATCAGTCCCGCGACGACCTTGTACTGGCGGTCCGCGCCCTTGTCCCGGCTGACCCTCCCTTGCCCGTCGGGGGTCGGGTCGATGGGCAGCGTGTCGAGGCTCCACTTTCCCCAATCGTGGTTCTTGTATTCGTCGGGCGCGGGCAGGTCGGCGAGGGGGCCCTGCGCCCAGGTGGCCACGTCGCCGCCGAACTGGATGTAGCCGTCGTGTTTTTCCGCGTGCCCGCCGACCGCCTGGGCGATCGCCTGGCCGACCGAATGCTTCTCGGCGATGATCAGTCGCATCTCGCATCACGTCCGATCATCAGTAGTTGCCGGACGCCCATGCGGGCCGTCCGTCGTCCGAGGTGTCGGGTTCGGCTGCGGCCTCCTGCGGGGCGGTCTCGTCGTCCGCCGCCTGGACGTCGGATCCGGTCGTCTCCGGATCCGATTCGGCGACGGTTTCCCGTTCGGGTTCGGCGGGCGGGGTTTTCCTTCCGGCCGGCGCGGCGACGAGCTCGCCCTTAGCATCGAACGCGACGTTCTTCTCCGTTCCGGTCATCGCCAGCTTGTCCGCGATCATCGTCCGGCTCATGCCGGGGAACGCCTCCTCGAATTGCCTCGCCGCGTCGCGCAGCACCTGCGCGCTTTTGCGGAAATTGTCGAGACGGTTGTCGAACTTCTTCGCCGCCGCCTCCTTGCGCTTGAACGACTCGCGTTCGTCGCGCAGGAAGTCGTCCACGTAATCGGATGCCATGGTCGTGTTCCTTTCCGTTATCGAGATCCGGCCCATGCCGGCTATGAACCATGCTCCCGCCATGTGGACGGCTCCGGTTTGGACAATCGGCTCCGCCAGGATCACGCGGACGTGATCCTGGCTTCGCCGAGGAAACGGAGCGGCGGCATGGATGCCGCGCTCTGCCACTGCCAACCCTTCCTGTATTTCCAGGCGTCGCCTGGAAGGGAATGGTTGGCCGGCCATGGTTCATCATCGCGACACCGCGCCCGTGTCTTCGGGCCTGCGTGTTCCATGCTTCGTCTCGGGAAGGGCTTCGCCCGATTCTCCCTCGACGGGCACGGCCCACGCGTCCTCCGCCGCGCGGCGGCGCCGCAAGGCTGCCCCATGTCCGGCGAAAGGAAACGCCGGCGGAACCAAGGAGGAACCATGGAAAAGAAATCAACCGACCTTCAGCACGTCGTGTTCGAGACCGAGGAGGCGGGGCGCGTCGAGGCGATGTGGAGCAGTCTGCGCCTCAACGGCCAAGATGTTCCGGACGGGTGGCACCGCTACGCCGTCAGGGGCGGGGACGACGGATGGGAGCCGTGCAGCATCGAACCGTTCGTGTGGGTGAACCACACCGCCGACATCATCACGCCCGTCGACCTCGAGCTCGACAAGCACGACCGGATGCTCACCATCAGGGACTGGTGGTTTGACGACGAGCCGTTCCCGGCCGAGTGACGGGCCGGGAACGATGCCGCCCGCACGACGCGGGCGGCGCCTCCAGCGGCCAGAGGATAGCTACCGTCCTCTGGACTCCAATATCCTAGAATGGAATACAACGAGAGCCAGGAGGCGACGGACATGACCATCGACTATTCAATCAAAGTGACCCAATGCGAACCCATGCCCGGCTACAAGCTCAAGGTCACCTGTTCCGACGGGGCGACCGGAATCTTCGACATGTCCCGATACGTCGAACGCGGCATGTTCAAACCGCTCAAGGACACGCAGACGTTCGGCCGCGTGCGACTCACGTTCGGCGTGCCCTCATGGCCCGGGGACATCGACATCGCCGCGGAACGCGTCCGCTCCGGCATGCAAATCATCTAGGAGCCCGCGCGCCCCTGCCCCGACCGTCACCAAGACGGCCGGGGCTTTTTTCATGTCTGCATGCATGACGGACATGACGCGCCGCCGACCCCGCGTTTTTTCGCGAGGCCTTTTCATTTCCCGCGCTCCAAGTGTCCAAACCCATCGCCGTTTCCGCGACGGACGATTGGCGTAAGACACCGGCCTTCCCCTCAAGGCCATGAGCGAAAGGAGCGAGGAGTGAACGCGATCATCCTTCACGGCATTGCGCAATCATGCCGTGCGAAATCGCTCCCAATCCATGAAATGGATATGGGAGCAGCAAGCGACGTGATTGTAGCTACAATCACTCGATTCGCGGTGCGAATCGGCTTGCCGGGAAGACCCGTACCCCATAGTCGGCAGAGCCTCCAGACCGCTCGCGCGGCATCACAGAAAACCCAACTCCGCACCTCCAAGAGAGGTGTGGAATGAGCTGGGCAGCAGGCAGAGATCGGAACATCTGCAAGCGAATCACGTTCACTCAGGACGAGTGGGAGCGGGTGCGGAATCTGTATGAGGAGCTGACCAGGTACGCGCCGGAGCACCGGTCGTTCAGCTCCTATGCCCGCAGGATGCTGTCCGAACGACGAATCCACGTCACCGAGATCAGGCCGCTGACGGACCCCGAGCCGCTCGCCAGAGAGATCGGCCGCATCGGTGTGAACGTCAACCAGATAGCCCACTGGGCCAACGCGAACGAGCACATCACCGCCGAGCAGGTGGCCGAGCTCCGCGCGTCGTTCGCCCGCATCGAGCGCCTGCTCGGCGACCTGTTCGCCGACAAACGCGAAGCCCGGAAGGACGTGTGAGCATGGCCGTGGTCAAGCTCGGCAGGCCCGTGAAATCGAATCTCGGCGGCTCCAACGGGGCGATGGCGTACATCATCGATCCCGCCAAGACCGACGGCGGAAGACTAGTCAGCTCCAACTACGAGCGAACCGGAACGGACTACGACGCGCTGACCGATCCAATGCTCGAAGACAACGAGAACTCACCCAAAGGCATCCGAAAGAACAGCCGTCTGGCGTACCACATCAAGCTGAGCTTCAGTCCCGACGACCCCGTGACACCGGAGAAGGTGCACGAGCTCGGTGTGGAGTTCGCACACCGCATCACCAGCGATGAATACAAGTTCGTGGTCGCCACGCACACCGACCGGCACCACCTGCACGACCACATCATGGTGTGCGCCGCCTCCCGGTACGGGAAGCATCTGAAGGCCGAGCTGCCCAAGGACATCATCGAACAGTGGCGCGCGGTCAGCGACGAGATATGCCGCCGCGAGGGGCTGAGCGTCGTGTTCAACCCCGTCGTGGAAGAACAGACGCGCAAGATGCGGGACGGTGCGACAGCCGGAGGCGACGACGGAACGCCGCCGGCACGCGACCCCAAATACGACGATGAAGCACCCGTGCGGAGCGTGAACGAACCGGAGGCGACGGCGCGGAAGGCCTCGGGCGGGGAGCCGTTGGAGCGCCGGTACGGCATGTCGATGGAGGAGATCTACGCGTCCGCGAAGGGCATGGGAACCAAGGACCGGATCCGCATGCTGATCGACCTGACCTCGTCCACGGCGGAGAACTTCGAGGACTGGAAGGACATGCTCGACATCCGAGGCGTGGACGTGACGATCCGCGGCCAGCACCTCACGTACACGCTCAAGGACACCGGCTTCAAGGTCCGCGACGCGAAACTCGGCCAGGCATACGACATGACGAACATCATGGCCGGTCTGCAAAGCACGCCCGTCATCCCCATCACGTTCAACCGCAGACTCGTCGCCAAACAGACCAGGAAGACGATCACCGTGTGGCTGCCAGGCACCCACCGGAAGAAGAAGATCACGTTCGACGCGAAGCGCCTCGTGGACGACGGCGGCTCCACGCTGCGCGCGTTCCTCCCCCGCGACCGCGACCAGATCATCCTCGACCCGTCCAACCGGTACGCCGGCAAGACCCCGACGCCCGGCCTCTACCAGTGGTTCGGCGAGCCCGCGAGCCGACTCGAACCGCAGACCACGCCCGAGCGGCTGCCTCTCAGATACGGGGTGAGCCCCGCCCAACAGCGGTACTACCAGGCGCAGGCAAGACGCCTCGACCGCCTCGCCGGCGAGGCGAAGGCGCTGAACGCGGCGATCCGATGGACCCGCCTCGCGGGCGGCGACAGCGCCAAGGGACTCAGACTGCTGCGCGGGAAAGTCCGCGAATCGCACGACGAGCTCCAGTCCGCCGTCATCGCGTTGCACGACGCGATCCAACGTGGCGACCCCGACCTCGTGGCCGAGACGCGCGGCGAGATGGAACGCCGCGAGGCCCTGTGCGACCGGTATGAGGGCGAGCTGTCCGCCATCGAACGGGAAATCCACACGACCCGCGACCGCGAGCAAACGGAGACCGAACAGCGCGAACAGCAGCAACAGCAGCACAAGCGTGGACGGTCCATCTGAACCGTCCCAGGAAACACCAACCAACAAACAGAAAGGAAACCGCAATGCCAATCGAGGAACAGGCTGAGGAGAAGATCCAGAACGCCGTCCAGACCATCATCACCGGAGGCGCGAAGCTCATGCTCAGAATCCCCAAGGGCGTGGCCATGGCGCTGCTCCGCTCCGGCATGAAGCTCACCAAGACCGGCGTACGCGCCGCGGGCGAGGCCGTCAAGAACAAGATCGACAGCGGCGAGATGTCCGAGAAACGATTGCAGAAAAAGAAGGACGGCGACCTGCACGAGCTGCAACTCGACGACTCGACCATGCGCGAAGTGCAGCACAGCCTCAAGACCGCCGGCATCGACTACCACCTCGAACGCGCCGACCAAGGCCAGTTCATCCTGCACTTCGCCGGCAGGGACGAAGACCATATCCGCCACGCCGTGCAACGCGCGTTCAAAGGCATGGGCCTGGACGTCACCGACGACGACTTCACCGTCGAGCAGACGGAACAGACCCGAAACGAGCCAGAACCCCCGGCGCGGGAGACCCCGGCCGAACCGGCCACGAAGCCCATGCCGACGCAGCGCATCGCCTGGGACTTCGTGGACCCGGAGGTCATGGAGATGGCCGCGAACAGCCTCACCGCCCGCCACCCCGAACTCTCATGGGACAAGCTCATGGGCGACACAACATGCGACGAGCAGGCCGGCCGCAACTTCGCGGACCGGATCATCGGCAAGGCCACCGCCGACCCGAGCCTGCGCGACGAGCTCGACGCCATCCTGCGCGACGACTACGGGCAGGGCGCGCAAACCCAGGAGCAGACACGCAAGCAGACGACCGAGCCGAACCGGAAGACGCCGACATCGAAGCCGGAAAGCGAACCGGAACCCGCACCGGACGAAGCCCGGACACCGGCCACGCGACAGCAGACACAGGCCAGAGCAGACAATCCCAGGCCGGCCGGCAAAGAGCAAAAACCGAAGCCGATCCGATCGAAGAAGGCACTGCTTGAACGCTTCAAGACCCGACTCAACGAGAACCTCGCCGAACAGAAGAACCACATGCCACCCACCCAGAACAGGGACCGCACGCCCCGCAAGGGCCGCTGAAAGGAAACCACAATGAACCAGCAGGAACAGGCGACGAAACGCGCCGCGATCTTCCAGGACACCATCAACGGGACCAACGACCCGACCCCATGGCCGGTGACCATGTGGGCCACGTCCGGCGACACGATATGGACGGCCGGCACGGCAAGGACTGCCGGCGAGGACTCGGTGGGCATGATCTACGCTCCCGGCGAAACCATCGCCCACCGGAACACAATCGCCGGCGACACCACCCGCGCCACCGAATCCTTCGCCATCAGACCGGAGAGCGGACAGAGCCCGATGGACGCGATGCTCGCGGGTATCGAACAGTGGGACCACCGCCACCCCGACCAGTGGGACACCGTGACCACACCGGGCGAGTACCGCATGACGGATCCGACGACCGGCCGACCGCTCCCGATGGGATGGAGCGACAGCCTCGCCGTGGCCGCGTCCGCGGCAGGCCGGCTCGACCCCGACCTGCTCCAGGCCAGCCTCATGCAGAACGCGGTCGAGCACGAGCCGCGCCCCTGCGTGTTCTTCCTGGAGGACAACGGCTACGACCTCATGGTCTTCTCCTGGCATCAAAACCAGCAGGGACTGTTCGACGCGATGACATTCAAACACCTGCAATACGACGACCTGAGCATGCAGGTCACGACTATCAGCCACAGCGAGGACATGAGGGAATCCTTCCCCGCCAAGACCATGAGCGACGGCGAACTGCTCACCCAAAGCCGCGTCTACCGGGACGAATACCAGTTCTGGCGCGAACACGACGGCGGACCCGTCGCCCACGGCATGACCGGCCGCGTCATGCGCAGCGGACTGCTCAAACCGGGACTGGAGCAGAAGCCGCTGCTGAACCTGAACGACGGCCGGCGCGCCCCGGACTGGGACGAGTTCACCGACCAGGCCGCCATCTCGATCCTCCAGGGCCGCCCCGTCTCACCGACGCCAGCACTCCCCCAGCAGGAGCGGACCGGACGGTCCGCCGATCCCGCGGACGAGACGCCGGAACGGCAGGAACCGGCGCACGCGACCACGGCCACGAGACAGGTCTGGCCGAACGCGTGGGTGGCGAACAGGCTCGCGCACACCTATATATTGCATGCGAAGGACGGACGCGACTGGCCGAAGATGATCGTCGGACTCCCCCGCGGCACCGTCATCGACGGACAGGACCTGACCGGCTGGGCCACCGACATGTTCATGAGCGGCAAGAACCAGAGTCAGAAGAACGAGGGACGGGCCGTCAACCTCAGATTCAGACCCGGCACCCCGGTCGAACTGTTCACCGGCCGCGGCGCGGAACGCCGCACCGTGCAGGTCGACCCGCAGACGCTCGTCCAGGCAATCATCGACGCGCAGAAGCGCAGCCGAGACGCCGAGGAGACGCTCGACACGGCATCGGTGGAACTCGCCTCGAAGACCGTGGAGGAATCCTGGCCGCAAATCAGCCGCATGCAGGGCCGGTTCACGGAATACCGGCGCGCTGGCACGTACAAGCCGGCCGTCGCATTGAAATGGGCGCGCCGACTCGTCGACCGGACCGCCGGAGGGGACGAGGGACGGTGGACCAACCGCCAACGCCGTCAGGCCGCCAGGCTCCTCATCCGGGAACTCGCCGGCGCACAGGAACCGATGCAGGACAGAGGCAAAACGCCGACCCGGCCAACCATCGAACAGGACGCGGAGGCGACGGACACGCCACGGAAAACGGAACCGACCAAGGAGACGGAACAGGGACGGGACCACGACGAAGCCGGCTCGCCGGCCGCCGACCCGGGAGCGAAAGCCGAACCGCCGGAGACGACGCGCCGCGATGATCCGGAGCGACGGCACACGGACCTGAAGTCAACGCTCGACCGGTTCCATACCAAGCTCAGGGAGAACCTCGACGGACTCAACACAGCCACGCCGGCACCCGGCATCGACCGGAACCACGGCCAACGGAAAACACTATAAGAAAGGGGCGAACCATGGCGAGAAAACGCCTATACGCGAAGCAGACGGCCCCGGCCGAATACGAGCAGATCGACCTGTTCAGCCTTCTCGAAGAGGAACAAAGACAGGCCGACAGGATAGCGGAGCAGGTGCGCGGATACGAGATAACGGTGGGCCACGTCGCGGTGCAACGGCTCCGCGTGCGCGGAGCGGACGACGAGACGATAGCCGCCGTGGCGGCCGAATACCGGGAGAACCGGCTCCGCGGACTCGGCCGGCGGGACGCGCGGATCGCCGCCGAGAACAAGCCCGGGGTCGGCGCCGCCACTCCCGGCGAAACCACGCCGCAACCTGTGGTAAAACGTTTTACACAATTCTCCGGCACGGAAAACAACACTGAAGAAAGGAACAACAATGGACGAGATGACATGGACCGACCCGCAGCTCAAGGCACGCTACGAGGAGAACAGCAGGAAGCTGGAACACCTGAAGGAGACGCTGCCGAACCTGTATTCCGAGGACGCGCTGCCGTACAAGGTGTTCACGACGAACAGCGTCCACGGCATCCAGCGGATGCGTCTCATCTGGCTCAAGGAGCACCATCCCCAGTGGTTCAGGGAGATGATGATGGCCAACGTGCTCGAGGAGCATCTGCGGGACATCGAGACGCGCACGAGGGAACGCCAGGCGCAGATCATGGACCAGCTGATGGAGTCCAGGCACCTGCTCAACCGGACGGACTGCCTGAAGGCGGCACCACAGCTGACCGACCTGGACCGGCTCAACGGGATGAACGAGGCCCAGTCGGAGTCGATGAGCATGGCGATCCACGAGGTCGTGGAGAGCTTCTAGCATCCCTCGACGCGCAGCGCGCGCGTTCGCCCCGCGAACGCGCCGAAGCGAACATCGCCGCCATCCAGACCCTCAAGAAACTCGGCGGAGACAACGGCGGCCGGCCCTCAGCGAAGCAAATGGATACGCTGCGCGGATATTCCGGCTGGGGCGGATGCGCGGACGCGTTCTCGGACAAGCCTGAATGGCGGACGATCCGCGACGCGATAGAACAGGCCCTCACCCCGGAAGAGTACGCGCAGGCGCGCGCCTCCACACTGACCGCCTACTACACGCCCGGCCCGGTGGTCAAGGCCATGTGGGACGCGCTCGACATCGGCCCCACACCCATCCAGGTGCTGGAGCCCGGATGCGGCACCGGCAACTTCATGGCCGGCATCCCCGACGACGTCGCGGCGCACGTGTCGGGCGTGGAACTCGACCCGATCAGCGCGCGCATCGCCGCCGCGCTGAACCCGTACGCCACGATCCTCAACGCGGACCTCGCGGACTGCACCATCCAACAGGGATCGTTCGACCTCGCCATCGGCACCCCGCTCGTCACCGCCGACCCCCAGATGGGCGTCGAGGGCGACTACACGGCCGTATGGGACGACGC
>OKVN01000378.1_pt1 | contig 18825 bp, 13 predicted proteins | sample 1606961 | NCBI WGS metagenome assembly OKVN01 (sample SAMN03281020, study PRJEB24777) | human gut metagenome | isolation source: fecal sample PR170 from 1 month old male Malay infant, vaginal delivered... | place: Singapore | collected 2005-12-29 | reverse complement strand
TATGGCCCTGGTACGAGCGCTGAACAAAATGACGAAAGCAGGTATGCCTGAAAGCGTGCGTATTGCCTGAAAACACAACCCGCTACGGGGGAGACTTACCCGAAATCTGATTTATTCAACAAAGCCGTCATGGGCACTTAAATTTGAGCAGGTTAGCGCTGGGATTGAAGAGCTTACTGGTCGTTGGAAAAGTATGAAAGGTATTGCTCGATTAAGAAAATTGCTTCAAAATAAAGGTGATTTTAATAAAGGTGCGATATCTCTTGGGTATACTGACGATGTTATGGAATTGGATAACACATCCCAAGTAAATCTAATAACCATAGGAAGTAAATTTGATACGGTAAACGATTGGTATGGTGCAATGGGAAATTCGAATCTTAAAGTATGTGTTCGTGGAATGACGCAAGTCAGGGAGGGAAAAGTATTTTTTATTGTAGATAAGTTGGGCTTTTACCTCAAGGATACTTATGATTTCGTTGATGAAGGAGATGCATCAGAGCCTTTAGGGGTTTGGAGTAAAAACCGTATACTAAACAAGGAAGAAACTGGCATTTACATGTCCACTTACTTATCTGGTTTTTGGGGGCATCTGGTGAGGAGTTTTTCAGGATTTGTGCCGATTTTTAACAAAGACTTCCGGAAGTGGCAAAAAAAACATGATTCAGGTGGTGATTACATTGTTTTTTCTGATGTATTATGGGTCTCGCCGAGAGAAACTGACAAGGAAATTCCTCTGTAAATGAAAATCAAAAAAATATATCTTGCATTTTTTTTATTGCTAATCATTTGGGCATTTTTGCCTTCTACTTTGTTTATCAATGAAAAAACAAAGGTGTTTGATATAGTCAGTCCTGATAAACAATATAAGGTAAATATATATCATGCTAAAATAATATCTCCGTTATCACTTTATAAATACCTGAAAGATGAAGATTACTATTTTGTTTTATATGATTCTAATGGGGGTGTGATATTTAAGCCTTCACTATTTTACGGTATGTCTGAAATTGCGGCATATGACTCCATTGAATTTTTGTACGGTAAGGATAAAGAACTTCTTTTTCCTGGTGAATTAGGCTATGACGGATTTGTTTTAAAATAAATCCATGTGTTATATTTTTACTTTGATGCTTATTTAAATGCTATTTTCTGTAATGTTTATACTCGATTAACTTGAAGTTGCATGGTGAGATGGCTTATCAGTCGAGTTGTTCCGGGCTTAGCGATGAGTCGCTCATGCATTTTGAGGTTTGTTGGGTATATATTGCGGGCCATTAATTAGTGATTTTAATAACATAATCCGTAATTATTTTTCCCCATGTTGCGAATCTTTTCTGTTAATTATAGTTAGTATTCACTTTAAATATAGCTCGCTGGCGGGCGCTGACGCTTATTGCCTGTGGTTTGCTCGCTGGCTGCGGTCTGACTCAGACCGTTACGGACGGTACGGTCAGCATCACGAAATCCATCTTCTACAAGAAAATCAAAACGCTGCATCTTGATTTTACCCCGCGTACGGCCATTAACGCTGATGGCGCACAGACGCCGCTGGCGACAATGGTACGGATTTATCAGCTCAGGGATCGTAAAGCAGTTGATGCCAGCGATTACCAGACGCTACTGCGCAGGGCTGATACGGTACTTAAATACGACGTACTGGTATCAAAAGAACTGCTGGTGATGCCGTTTTCTTCCCGGGCGAGTTAACTGGAGATGATTTCTTATCAATCAATTACATAGGTAATTGTGTGGATGGGTACTCGATTTCCTCTCAACATAAAAAGTGGTGTAGCCGAATCATTTCTTTAATTCATTAATTCCATAGGCTTAACTTCATGACTATACAATGAAGAGTTCATGACGAGGATGAATAAACGTGCGCAGGGCAATTAAATCGATCTTAAACATGATGCTCTAATGTATTTTATTATTATTTTTTATCCTTTTTTCTATAAAGATGGTGGCTTATATTTAAACCACACCTGGTGAAAAATGTGGAATGAGAACAACACTTGCTATGCCATCACTTACATTCTTAACTTCAAGCCTTTTGACGGGGTGGGGCGGGTATTGCGTCTATTTTCAAATCAATCATTTTTCGCCCTGTATGATAAGGCTGGAGAAAAAATAAAAAATTCAGCTTGATATTTTTGGGACTATCAGTTCTCTGATTTAGTTGCACCTGAATGGTCAGGTACCGACTTTCTTAATCCATCTGACAGCGGATTTTCAGGCTGGACTCTACTGGGTGCAAAATCCGTAATAATTGAAATGATAGAGGACAACACATGAAGTCTTCAACATTAATTGACAATAGAAATCAACCATTTCAGCAAGTTTCCTGAGGTCAAAATGCCAGACAGAAAATCCCCATCTTTATATGAAATTCTTACTGGCAACTTTACAGGGGAGCTTTCCCTTGAAGTTGTAGACGAAGAAGACCAGGTCATTTTATCAGTACTGGATAATATCCAGCGTATTTTAAATGCCCGTACTGGAACCGTGAGCCATTTACCAGATTATGGTTTGCCCGATATGACTAAAATCCTGCAAGGAATGCCTGGAACTGCCCATGAGCTAATCGATACGCTGGCTGGTGTCTTGCTTAAGTATGAACCCCGTGTGCAGTCTCTGAATGTCACTTTACTCGAACAGCAAGTGCCCGGTGAACTCCGCTACGCCATTGATGCTGAATTGAGAGGTATTGGGCTTGTACGGTATGGAACCCAGTTTATGCCCGAAGGTCGCGTTATGCTGCGACATCTTAAGAACCAGCAGCTTCTGGGCTCAGTAACCCCCCATTAATATCAGGTAATACCATGTCAGCAAAATCACAATTTATGAAAAAACTACAGGCCAGACAACCCGCACCTGTTCCTGTTGTCAGTAAGAGTCAGGTCGATATTGCAGAGTTTCGCCTGCGAATGGTAAAGCTTCAGGAGCAGATGGATGCGTGGCTGGTGGGTACCGGACTTAATATAGAACCGTACACAGCATTCGTCTCGGACCTGCTGGTGGTGGACGGCACTTTTGAAATTTCAGGTATCGTTCTTCGTTACGATGGCCGGGTCGTAAAGTTTACGCCGGTATTTCTGTATGGTAAGGGGGTGACTGGGTGCGTAGAGGCAATTTTCCATGAGGGAGGGCATATGACCTCCCTGGGCCGTTTATTCATGAGATCAGGTACCGTGAGTGACTGGACCTTTACTCCGCCTGGTGCTTTATCCTGCTCAAGACAGCAATTTGATGAGAGCACATTTTTTGGGCTAATTATCGCGCTTCTTTCATAGCGAAAACGGAATGAGCAATAATTTTTGGGGCTGTTAGTTATTCCGTTCTCATCAGAAGAAATAACAAAACTAGCGGGAAGCGGAACTCCAAAATAACAGAGTAAGTAACGAGTATGAAAAAGAGAGAATTAATCTTCCTTTTGGTCTCAGGAATTATTTTGACAACACAGGCCGATGCGGCACGCGGAAGACAGCCTTGCTCAGGTTCAAAAGGAGGTATAGCGCACTGCACATCGGATGGACGCTTTGTCTGTAATGACGGGACTTTGAGTCAGTCGAAACGATTCTGTTCCGGGTATAGTCCCTCAGAAGGCAGCAATCGTTTAATACCATCAACATCCTCCCGAAAAAAGCAGATGAAAAAGATAACCACTGCGAAAAAGCAGAAACAGCAACGCGTGACAGAAAACGACGAACCGGCCAGCACAAAAGCCCGACAGTCAACATGCGCACCCCTCTATATGGCCAACAAACCCGGATATACCCATTTACCGATTTGCTCAGGGAATCAATATTAATAAGATATAGCAAAGATGCCCTATTTATTTTAAAGATTAAATAATCAGATTTATATGAAACAAGGAAATAAATAACATATGGCACGAAGGAAAAAAGATGACAATGCCGTAGGGATTGTTTTGGTTATTATCGGTGTAATTGTCTGGTGTATTTATGTCGCGGTAAGAGCATTAATAAATTTTAATGAGCGATTTATCGAGTCTGTGTCGAATCCAGCTGGAATCATCAGTTTATTCTTTGGCTTACTGATAGCCGTTGCGTTGATAATGCGGGTTTTCATTTACCGGGGCTTCCGTAAGAAAACAGCGGAGCTGGAACAGGCTATGTCGTACCTCATTCAGAAAGAGAAGGCCTTTGAAGAAACCGTCAGTACTGAAGTGGCTCGCGGTCTGTATCAGGAAAAGCAACGCCTTGCCGGTCAGTGGGATGACTTTCACAATGCCAAAAATAAAGCCTCTCGGGCACTGCAGCGTATTGTGGACTCCGCGTATAAATTCAAAGTCAAAACCCTGCTTTCTGGCACCACGGTGAATAACTGGCAAAGCAAGTACGACCAGCTCAGGAAGGAAAGAGAGGCTTACGCTGCTATCAGCGAGAAAATCGCCTTTCTGGAACTGGAAGATAACGCCGACTGGGAAGGCGTAAAACAGCAGTTTCTGGATAAGGTTGCTCTGCTGGAAAAAGCGCAGGAAGAAAAAGAATATCAGGCTGAGCTCAAGCGCCAGATGCGTGAAGAAAAACAGCGTCAGGATGAACTGGAACAGCAGCAGCGCGAAGCGGAAGAGGAGGAGCAACGTCTCGCCGAACAGCAGCGTTTACTGGAAGAAGCCCTGCTTGCCGCTGAAGGTGCTCACAGGGTAGAACTGGAAAGACAGCGCCTGGAGTTGGAGCAGAAAATCCAGGACGTGCATCAGCAGTATGAACGTGCCAAATCCATGGCCCAGCTCACCAAACAGGGATACGTGTATGTCATTTCGAATATCGGTTCCTTCGGTGAAAACGTCTTCAAAATCGGTATGACCCGTCGACTGGAGCCCATGGAGCGCGTGAAAGAATTGAGCGGGGCAGCTGTGCCGTTTGATTTTGATGTCCACGCCATGATTTCCTGCGATGACGCCCCTGCGCTTGAAAGGACGTTACATGACCATCTGGAACGCTACCGGATTAACCGAATCAATCTGCGTAAAGAGTTTTTCCGGATCGAGCTTAGCCGAATTATTGAAGAGGTGGAGCGTCACCACGGGCAGATTGAATATATTGCTGACCCGGTAGCGCTACAGTATCTGCAGAGTCTCGAATATGCAGAAAGCGAAGCCGCATAAACAATATCCTTTATTAGCTCCAGATACGTCAAATGGACAATAGGTCATGAATGACATCATCCCACGTAAAATAAAAACCGGTGGCGACCCGCGCACGCTGCCAGATTACGCTGCTCTCCGCGATGAGCTCAGCAAGCTGACGCATCCTGCTCGCCCGGATGTAAACTGGCAATATGTCGAAAAACGCTCTCTCTCTCTGTTCGAACAGAACGGTGTGGAGTTGCAGACTGCAGCCTGGTACACCCTTGCCCGTATTCACCTGTCTGGATTAGCAGGCCTGAACGAAGGGCTGGCGATTCTGGAGGCACTGATTAGCCACCAGTGGGACGTTTTCTGGCCGAAGACGCTACACGCTCGTATGGAAATTCTTAGCGGCCTGAGCCCGCGACTGCAGCAGCGCATGCGTATGCTTCCACTCAACAAAAGCCATCTCAGTGAGCTTTATAGCGCTGAAGCGTTGCTTACCCGGCTGGGTTCGGTGCTCCAGCGCCTTGAGCTGAAGCACCTAAGCCAGTTCGATACGTTACGAACAATGATACGTTCGAATGCTGAACGGCTGGAAAGCAGTAATGACGCATCAGATCTAAATGCACTCATGATGCCCGGTTGCGAAATACCTCAGGAAAGGGCAGAGCCGGTTGACGAAGTGAAAAGGGTCTATGTTGTGCAACCGGAAAACCAGCCTAATACGGAGGGTCTTACGACAGCGCGCGGGGCGGTCAGACCATGGAAACCCTTTGTCGCCGGGATGTGTTCTATGCTGGTGATCTGCGTCGCCGTGGCGTGGGGAGAGGGCTTTCTGTCCAGACCCGACCTCCTAACGACTCAGGCTATTGCCTCGTTGGCGCCGTTACCTGAAGTGCTTACACCTGTTCAGCAAGACGCGTTAGCACAGCAAGATACTTTACCGTCCACATTTATCACTGAAACGCAGCAGCAGCTTGCCCGACTGGATAAGCTGCCTCCTGACTGGAATATTTCCTACAGCCTTCAGTTGTTAGCGCAACTCCAGATATTGCGGCCGGAGGAGGCGAAGCCGCTCACCTCGCAGTGGCACCAAAAATTTAACGCGGCAGCGTTGCCTGTCGACGCTATGAACAGTTGGTATGAGGGAATGATGAAGCTTCAGCAACTGAGCCATCGGCTGAGCAGTCTGGATGAGCAAAAAGGAAAATATATCACGGTGAGTGAGCTTAAATCGGTGGTTTTTTCGACTATACAGTCATTTAACCAAACAATACCGGCTGAAGAACAACTCCGACGCCTGTCACAGCATCCAGCCGGAGATGCGCTTCCTGAAGCCGAAAAGACCCAACTGGAGTTGCGCCTAAGACAGCTTGCTGCGCGTTACGCTCAAATAAAACAGGAATCTTCTGCTCAGTGAATTCTGGCGATAGACAGGTGAATGCGCGTGAAGGTCAAAGTGTCCCTGCAGGAATCGAATGATCATTTAATTGGTTGATATTATTGTATTTATAAGCCTGAAATTTGCAATGTACCATCACAGATACCATCATACGATTATGAGTGACGCAATTTTGAGTGTCGCGGGAATAGAACTTGGGAATCACTATGCCGATGCTCGCATGAGCAGATTAAGCGCAATACTCTTTTTTGCGCACACTTTTTTGCGCAGCATGGCATGCTGCAAAAAAGAGGTCACTACAATTTTGATGTGATCTCTCTTTCATTATAACGGGTGCCAATCGCCCAAAACCTCTTTTCAGGTCATTACGTAATGCACTAATCTGTGTAAAATCAGAGCTAACCCAATATCGCGGAGTGTTGTGCTATGGCTGGCGTTAACAAAACTCATCTGACTGAAACGGACATCATCACTAAATTCATCCTGCCTGCTGTTAAGGATGCAGGCTGGGATGTGATGTCGCAGATTCGGCAGGAAGTGAAGCTCCGCGATGGCAAAGTGGTGGTGCGCGGCAAGCTGGCGGCGCGTCTGACCGTGAAATCAGCGGACATAGTGCTTTACCATAAACCGGGATTACCGCTTGCCGTTATAGAGGCTAAAGCCAATAAGCATGAGATCGGCAAAGGGATGCAGCAAGGGCTGGATTACGCTCGTCTGTTCGACGTGCCTTTTGTCTTTGCCTCCAATGGTGATGGTTTTATCTTCCACGACAAAACGAATCCCGTACAGCTTGAATCAGAAATCACACTCAACGATTTCCCAACGCCGGAACAGCTGTGGGCTAAATACTGCGTCTGGAAAGGTTTCACCATCGAGCAATTGCCTGTTATCAGCCAGGACTATTACGACGACAGCACCGGGAAATCCCCTCGTTACTACCAGCTTCAGGCGATTAACAAAACGGTAGAAGCTGTTTCTGCGGGGCAAAAGCGCCTGTTATTAGTCATGGCGACAGGCACCGGGAAAACCTACACCGCGTTCCAGATTATCTGGCGCTTATGGAAAGCAAAAAGTAAGAAACGCATTCTGTTTTTGGCTGACCGCAATATTCTGGTCGATCAAACAATACTCAACGACTTTCAGCCTTTTGGAAGCGCGATGTCAAAAGTGACAGGCAGGACGATTGATCCTGCCTATGAGATTCAACTGGCACTCTACCAGGCCATTACCGGTCCGGAAGAACATCAGAAAGCGTTTAAACAGGTTGCCCCTGATTTCTTTGACCTGATTGTGATTGACGAATGCCATCGCGGCAGCGCATCGGAAGACAGCGCCTGGCGCGAAATCCTCGAATACTTCAGTAGCGCCACGCAAATTGGCCTTACCGCCACGCCGAAAGAAACCGAAGAAGTCTCCAGTACCGACTACTTTGGCGAACCGGTTTACACCTATTCGCTCAAAGAAGGCATCGAGGATGGTTTTCTCGCGCCCTACAAAGTGGTGCGAGTGGATATTGATGTCGACTTACAAGGTTGGCGGCCAACCAAAGGACAGATTGATAAACACGGTGAACTGATTGAAGACCGTATCTATAACCAGAAAGATTTTGACCGCACGATGGTCATTGATGAGCGCACCTGGCTGGTGGCACAAACCATCACTGATTATCTTAAGCGCACCAACCCGATGGATAAAACCATCGTCTTTTGTAACGACATCGATCACGCCGATCGTATGCGCCGGGCGCTGGTAAACCTAAATCTGGAGCAGGTGGCAAAGAACGAAAAGTACGTAATGAAAATCACCGGCGACGATGATATTGGCAAGGCGCAGCTGGATAACTTTATCACTCCCAAAAAACCTTACCCGGTTATCGCCACAACCTCAGAATTGATGAGTACCGGTGTGGATGCACAGACCTGCAAATTGGTGGTTCTGGACCAGAACATTCAGTCGATGACCAAATTTAAGCAGATCATCGGGCGCGGCACGCGTATCAACGAAAAATACGGCAAGCTGTGGTTCACCATTCTCGACTTCAAAAAAGCGACCGAGCTATTTGCAGACGAACGCTTCGACGGCGTACCAGAGAAAGTGATCCGTACCACGCCGCAAGATATTACCGATCCTGAATCTGATTTCGACCACCAGCTTGAAGACGAAACGCCAGAGCACGAATTACCTGATTTGATAAATGGCGTCGCTGAAACACCTGCCATCTATGGCCCAACATCAGGTAACGGCAGTGGGGTTTTTGAAGAAGACGACGAAAACAAAATCCGTAAGTTCCACGTCAACGGCGTCACCGTAAAAGTGCTGGCGAAACGCGTCCAGTATTACGACGCGGATGGCAAACTGGTGACCGAATCCTTCCAGGACTACACCCGCAAAACGCTGCTCAAAGATAAAGACTACGCATCGCTTGATGACTTCATCCGTAAGTGGCACTCTGCGGACCGCAAACAGCTCATCATTAATGAGCTTGAGCAGCTCGGCGTGCTTTGGGATGTACTGGCCGAAGAGGTGGGGCAAGATCTCGACCCGTTCGATCTGCTGTGCCACGTAGTTTACGGCCAGCCGCCGTTGACGCGCAAAGAGCGCGCCGACAACGTGCGCAAGCGGAACTACTTCACCAAATACTCTGGGCCTGCGCAGAACGTATTGAATACGCTGCTTGATAAGTACGCAGATGAAGGCGTGCAGGAGATCGAGGACATCCAGGTGTTGAAGCTGAAACCGTTCGATACGCTCGGTCGCCCGCTGGAAATTATCAAAAGCAGCTTTGGTAGCAAACAGGCTTACGAAGATGCCGTGAACGAACTGGAAAGTGAAATCTACCAGTTACCACCACGCACTGCCTGATAACCCAGCCCTTATTCTGCCACTTGGCGCTGACGGCTCCCGGTGGCATCCTTTTTTAAGAATGGAAAGAAAACATGTCGATTAGCTCAGTCATTAAATCCCTGCAGGACATCATGCGTAAAGACGCCGGTGTGGACGGCGACGCCCAGCGTCTGGGGCAGCTTTCGTGGCTGCTGTTCCTGAAAATTTTTGATACCCAGGAAGAAGAGCTGGAACTGGAGCAGGACGACTACCAGTTGCCGATTCCGCAGCGCTATCTATGGCGCACCTGGGCCGCCAACAGCGAGGGTATCACCGGTGATGCTCTGCTGGAGTTCGTGAATGACGATCTGTTCCCGACCCTGAAAAACCTCACTGCGCCAATTGATAAGAACCCGCGTGGCTTTGTGGTTAAACAGGCGTTCAGCGATGCCTACAACTACATGAAAAACGGCACGCTGTTGCGTCAGGTAATCAACAAGCTTAACGAAATCGACTTCAGCAGCAGCCAGGAACGTCATCTGTTTGGCGATATCTACGAACAGATCCTACGCGACCTGCAAAGCGCCGGGAATGCGGGCGAGTTCTACACCCCGCGTGCTGTGACGCGTTTTATGGTCAACCGCATCGACCCGAAGCTGGGTGAGTCGATTATGGATCCGGCGTGCGGCACCGGCGGCTTCCTCGCTTGCGCCTTCGACCATGTGAAAGAGCATTACGTCAAAACGACTGAAGATCATAAAACCCTACAACAGCAGATCTATGGCGTAGAGAAGAAACAACTTCCGCACCTGCTGTGTACGACCAATATGCTTTTACACGGCATTGAAGTGCCGGTGCAAATCCGTCACGACAACACGCTGAATAAACCGCTCTCTTCCTGGGATGAGCAGGTCGATGTAATTGTTACCAACCCACCGTTTGGCGGCACAGAAGAAGACGGCATTGAGAAAAACTTCCCGGCAGAGATGCAGACCCGTGAAACCGCCGATCTGTTCCTGCAACTGATTATCGAAGTGCTGGCTGACAAAGGCCGCGCGGCGGTGGTGCTACCGGACGGTACGCTGTTTGGCGAGGGCGTAAAAACCAAAATCAAGAAGTTGTTGACCGAAGAGTGCAACCTGCACACCATCGTTCGTTTGCCGAACGGCGTGTTTAACCCGTACACCGGTATCAAAACCAATATTCTGTTCTTCACCAAAGGCCAGCCAACCAAAGAGGTGTGGTTCTACGAGCACCCGTACCCGGACGGCGTGAAGAACTACAGCAAAACCAAGCCGATGAAGTTTGAAGAGTTCCAGGCGGAAATCGACTGGTGGGGGAACGAAGCCGATGGTTTTGCCAGCCGCAAAGAGAATAATCAGGCGTGGAAAGTCAGCATCGACGACATCATCACCCGCAACTTCAACCTTGATATCAAGAACCCGTACCAGGGTGAAACCATCAGCCATGACCCGGAGGAACTGCTGGCGCAGTACCAGAAGCAGCAGGCGGAAATCAGCGAGCTGCGTAACCAGTTGCGCGATATTCTTGGTGCCGCACTGGCGGGCAACAAGGGGGCGAACTGATGACCGTTGGTAAGCTGATCTCCGACCATATCGATATCTGGTCCTCTGCGCTGCAAACCCGTTCCACTGCGGGGCGCGGCAGTAATGGCAAAATCGACCTGTATGGCATTAAGAAACTGCGCGAGCTGATTCTGGAACTGGCGGTGCGCGGCAAGCTGGTGCCGCAGGACCCGAATTATGAGCCGGCGTCTGAGCTGTTAAAGCGTATTGCCGCAGAGAAAGCGGAACTGGTAAAGCAGGGGAAGATAAAAAAGCAGAAGCCGCTACCGGAAATTAGCGAGGATGAGAAGCCGTTTGAGTTGCCGGAGGGGTGGGAGTGGGTCAGATTGGGAACCTTAGGATATACCCAAACCGGAGGCACACCTTCAAAATCTAATGCTGAATATTATGGGAATGATATCCCCTTTATAAAACCCGCGGATATTACTGCACAAGGAGTCATATACGATAATGAAGGGCTCTCAATTAAAGGGGCAGAAACCTTAGGCCGTGTCGCTCCAAGTGGCTCTATTTTAATGGTTTGTATTGGTACCATTGGGAAATGTCAGGTTATAAATCGAACATGTTCATTTAACCAGCAAATAAACTCCATTACTCCTTTCTCTGATATATCTGATTTTATCTATCTTGATGTTTCATCCTCTTATTTTCAATCACTAGCGTGGGATTATTCATCAAGTACAACTATACCTATTCTGAATAAAGGGAAATGGGAGTCGTTGTTAGTTCCTATAGCACCACTTTCAGAACAGGCTCGGATAGTGACCAATGTTAAAAAACTGATGTCTCTCTGTGACCAACTGGAACAGCAATCTCTGACCAGTCTGGACGCGCATCAGCAATTGGTTGAAACCCTGCTGTCAACGCTGACCGATAGCCCAAATGCCGAAGAACTCGCCGAAAACTGGGCGCGAATCAGCCAGCATTTCGACACGCTGTTTAACACCGAAGCGAGTATCGATGCGCTTAAGCAAACTATTCTGCAACTGGCGGTAATGGGTAAGCTGGTGCCGCAAGATCCTAACGACGAACCAGCTTCTGAACTGCTTAAACGTATTGAACAGGAAAAAGCACAACTGGTAAAAGAAGGGAAAATAAAAAAACAAAAACCTTTTCCGTCAATTAGTGATGATGAGAAACCGTTTGAATTACCGCAGGGATGGGAATGGTGTCGTATTGGTGAAATCATTGTAAATATGGATGCTGGTTGGAGTCCCTCGTGTTCTCCTGAACCATCGCCAAATGAAAATATTTGGGGAGTATTAAAAACTACTGCAGTGCAAAGTTTGGAATATAGAGAACAGGAAAATAAAACTTTGCCAAGTAGTAAACTGCCCCGACCTCAATATGAGGTTCATGATGGTGATATCTTAGTTACAAGAGCAGGACCAAAGAACAGAGTTGGTGTTTCGTGTTTAGTTGAAAAAACACGATCCAAGTTAATGATATCGGACAAAATCATCAGGTTTCATTTAATTTCTGATGAGATATCAGCGAAATATATTTCATTATGCCTTAACTGTGGGGTGACAGCTGATTATTTGGAAGCATCGAAGTCTGGTATGGCTGAGAGCCAAATGAATATATCTCAAGAAAATTTGAGGTCAGCACCGGTAGCTCTTCCTCCTACAGCAATCCAATTGAAGGTGATATCCACTATTGAAGACTTTTTCAAAGTATGTGACCAACTTAAGTCCCGTCTGCAAGCCGCCCAACAAACCCAGCTTCACCTGGCGGATGCGCTCACAGAGGCAGCATTAAACTAAGCGCCTGTCCACCAGGCTATTTTATTCGCCATTTTGGCCCTGGGCAGTGCTCAGAATCCTCACGTACTACGTGTACGCTCCGGTTCTTCCACGCTGTCCTAGTCCAAACTGGCTTCAACAATAACGCCAGCTGGATCAGGCGTTAAGGAAGAGACGATGCCGGTTCATCATGCTATCTGGCGGGTAGGGGAGAATCCTCAGCCGCTGATCATCAGCAAACTCGCCAGTGAGCAACTGCTGGAGAGGATGATTTTAACTGATCCCACCATCCTCTCCGATCAGTGGATGATCATCGGCCATCAGGAAAATACGCTCGATAAAGGGCGTATCGATCTGCTGGCGATTGCGCCGGATGCCTCGCTCATCCTGATTGAACTGAAGCGCGATCGCACTCCGCGAGAAGTGGTCGCGCAGGCGCTGGATTACGCCTCCTGGGTGGATGACTTATCCCCGGAGCGTCTTTCGCAGATCTACGAAAATTTTTCCGGCGGCAATCTTGGCGACGCATTCAGACAACGTTTTAACGTTGAACTCGAAGACGACGCCATCAACAAGTCACACCAGATAATTATTGTCGCAGCAGAGTTGGACCCTTCAACTGAACGCATCGTCGATTATCTGAGTAAATACGGAATCTCAATTAACGTCCTGTTCTTCAAGGTGTTCCAGCACGGTGACGAACAGTTTTTAAGCCGCGCCTGGCTTATTGACCCAAGCGAAACGCAAACCAATGCCGCGCAGGCCACTGCCACCAGCGCCAGTGCAAAAGAACCCTGGAACGGCGAGTTTTACGTATCGTTTGGTGACCCGAAAAGCCGCGTCTGGGAAGAAGCGCGTCGTTACGGATTTATCAGCGCAGGTGGTGGAAGCTGGTACAGCCAAACGTTAAAGCAGCTGCAGCCTGGCAATCGTGTGTGGGTAAAAATCCCGGCAACGGGCTACGTTGGTGTCGGCATCGTGCAGAGCGCCGTTGAACCCGCCAGCAGCTTCACCATTAACACGGAACACGGCGAGAAGTTGGCGATGGATGTCCTCAAATTTGGTGACGGATATCGTGAAAACGCCGACGACCCTGACAAATCAGAATATTTTGTTCCCGTGAAATGGCTGGAAACCCGTGCAGAAAGTGACGCGGTGAACGAGGTCGGATTCTTCGGCAATCAGAACACGGTCTGCAAGCCTACCACGCCGAAATGGCGTCATACGGTGGATAAGCTAAAACGTATTTTTTTACGTTGGGATGCTGAACGGGCAGAGTAAGAGAGGCTGGAATGAGGTCTGTTAACGATAAAGTATTAAAACTCGCTTTCCAGGGAGAATGGGAAATGCTTTTGCCCATTCTTGGTGATTATCCTCATCTGGTCAATCTTCCCAGTGAACCTAAAGGCTACACCCCGTTGCATCAGGCGGCATGGCATGGGGCTAATTTGTCGGTGATAGGGGAATTGTTATCTCTTGGGGCCGAGCGAAGTGCGACAACGAACACTAAGCGGCAGACGGCTTATGACATCGTGGTCGAAAAGCACAACAGACCCGAACTGGAGTATCTTCTTTTCCCACAAAAAGAGACTCTCGCGCAAATCATCAGAAAAGTCGTTGCCACTGAACGGCAATTGTTCACTGATTATGATGGCAACCAAATTTTGGTCGATAAAATGATTTCGGCTTCAGGTGTTGAGCCATGTCCTGATGACCTTAGCGAACTGGATACCAGGCTAAATCACCTCTTTTTTGCGTTGACGGGTAAAGCGATATCAACGACTGAAGCCATTCACTTTGATGTGGCTGAAGGTTTTACATTCATGGTAGAGGCTGATTTTTTCAGGCAGATATTTTTCCCATTGGTACATAAGGTTGCGGCAAAAAAGATTAGCTTTCCGGAACGTGAATGGGCTGTTGTATCTGACTTGTTTGATCCTGCGCCAACCCAGTGGGGATCGCGCGGGAGTCTCTTCTTATGGTTGGAAATGCGCAAGGCTTTGTGTCAGGTGAGTATCCCGGAAGATGAAGACGAGTTGGCAAATATCATCGCGGCGGCATTCCAGGCATTGACTGGAAGATCATTAATTCATCGGGTAGGGGAAGATGAGTTTTTTGTAAAACGGTTTAGCCGTGGCGGCGGATCTTCAGGCTATGTTTCCTCCCTGTACTGGCTGAATAACGTTATCCCACAGTTGCAAAAAAGACTGTCCTGGATGCAGGTGGTGTGGTTGATATCACCACATGAGGCGTAGTGCTTTTTTTTATTAGGTGCTGAAAGTTGCTTTTGTTGTTTTAGGCTTTTACCTCATCGCTGCAAATTTGCGGCACTTGCTGGTTTTTTTGAATCGTTCGAGAGGAAATTATGAACACAGCAGAATTAGGGCAGTTAGCGGTATTGCACAAATTAACCAGCCTTGGGGCCAGAAATATTGTCGTTCAAAAGGAAGGCAACAAGTCATTCATCTTATTTGAGGCACCCAACGGTAAAACGTGCAAAGTGACGACCCGATCGAAAAAAGCAGGAACATGGCAAACCACAACCAACTATGCTGCCCAGTGTACTCTTGATAAAAAAGATAATGCGTTTTGGGTGTTTGTTGATCTCGGACGAGAGCCGAATACTTTCTATATTACGCCGCTGTCGTGGATCAGGAATGATATTTATGAGGCTCATTTGGCGTATCTGGATAAGCATGGTGGGCACCGTGCGCAGAATGATGAGTCGACGCATCATTCTATTTCGGTAAAACGCATTGCTGGCTGGAAAAATGCTTGGGGAGAAATGGGCTTGAGTGAGTCTGCAAATAATTCTGCATAACTGGCATCACCTGAAAGGTTACGTTAAGCAGCTATCAGCCACTCGTACGCTGAAATCTGTGTGGCCATTTTTCAAAGCCGTCATACCTCACCTGATTTTTACTGATAGTAAGCACAGTAGTGTTGGTTCTGTTGGTTTAGTCGGTTCAATGCCCGGCAGGCCTTGCCAACACCGGGTTTTGCTGAACCAACATTGGTGATGCTGAGCTGGTTCAGCGGGACTTTCTGTTGGTTTACTGCCTGCCAGAGGGAATGTCAGTATTACTAATTATTGATTCAAAACGGATATTTGTTGGTTCAGCGCTGGTTCAATATGCGAATTAAAATCCTTATAAAACAATGAGCATTTTATATTGAACCGACTGAGCTAACTGAACCAACACCCTTTTTACGTATGTGAAAAATGCTATTCCTCAGATGCGGCGTAGTCCTCTGTCTGGAAGGTCAGGACGTAAACGTTAATCTGCCTTCCGTCGATGCGAGGTGATTTGCGCTGGTAACCTCGCCCGCTCGTAGGAGGGGTCAACATCCCTGAATTTTTCAGAACTTCAGCGAATTGCTTCGGGTTAAAGTTCTGGGCGATCTCTTTTTCAAATGTGCTTCGAAAGGTGTAGTAGATTGTCGGATCGTTTTCGTGCTTCCCTTTCTGACGATACCCCGCCAGATCCTTAATCGGCATATCGGCTGAGCTATAGGGGAACGGTGCAAACCGGCTGAATCCATAGGAATTCAAAAACGCCTCGCACTGTTCAATTATTTGCTGGTGTTCTTTGTTGCCGGTGCCGAACTCGCGTAGCCACGCGTTGTAACTGTGCTGTATTGCATCACGGCAGGTCTGTGCATCCCATCCCGTGACCGCTTCACTCAACTGTAACGCAGCCTCCAGAATGGCAAATCGTGCGGCCACACGATGTACCTGCTCGCCATAGTCGGCAGGAATAAGATTGCGCCAGTGTGCTTCACACTTACGCACGGTATCAATCGCCTGTTGCGAGTGGTCTGCCAGCCATTTTATCCACGACCTTCCAGCGGAACCGTGATGGTGCTGGTATGCTTCTTTGAGTGCGTCGGCATGTTGCTTGCCGTTCGCGTATTCATGAAAGCGCACAGCTTTACTGAGCGGTATATTCAGTAGGCGCACGAGTTGTCCCGCTTTGGTTTTGCGCCCCGCACTGGCTATGAATGTTTCTAAATCCATTTCACCTGTACTGATAGCCACGGTTCGCCAGCGTTTTAAATCGCGGTTGCCGCCTTCCTTCGCGCCCTGCAATTTTCCTACACCGTTAAATAGCGCATAGGCAGACTGCGACACGCTCACCGGGTCAGCTCCCTGTCCGACTTCATCCAGTGGCATTAATCCGTCATTGTGAGCGGCGGCTTCGTTTGCCAGCCCCAATGCCGTTCCGTACCACGTCAGGCGTAATAAATCCGGATTGCCGTATAAGCTGCTCGCCACATTCGCGGTGGTGGTTTTGCCTGCACTCGACTGCTCATAAAAGTGAATGCCGAACCCATCCGCGCCCGTCAGGCCGATTAATGGCGCTGCCAGGGCGGCAGCGACGCCGGTCATCATTGCATAGTTGCCGTATGCCAGACGCGCCACACTGCCACGCCAACTCTCAGTTGTGCCCTGTACGGCATAACCTGCACTTGCGGAGCTGCGACCGCTGAATAAAACAGGCCTGGCAGGTGTGCCGATGATTTCTCCGTCGGGCATGATATATGCCCCGCACTGCCAGCCAGTGGCATAGGTAACACGCCATAGCTCACGTGAGCTGTTGCGCTGTAACCAGTCGGCCAAAATTGCCCTCATATTGCTTTTAGCAGTGACTTTAACCCCGCCTGCTTTCAAAGCGCGCCAGCCTTCTCGCTCTCCAATATCCGCTAGGGGAATGGCAGCGGTCGTCGGTACGTCTGAGCCAAAGGCCAGCCAGCGTAATATCAGATACTGGTCTTTATCGTCGCGTCCGGAGCCGATCACGTCCATTGCTGACGCCAGCCAGTTTTCGTTATTGATAATATTGCCGCTTTCTTTGTCCACCTTTGGCACAATCCAGTACACACCATCCTCCCGGCTCTCGATACGCGGTTTTAACGGGTCTATTTCTGGAGGGCTAGATTTACCTCCCTCAATGGCCTGCAACTCTGGTTTCATGCTTTCTCCCTGTGCTTGGTACATCGAATCGGTAAACATGCAGATGCTCTCAGCTACCCCGTATTGCTGGTGGATGTCGTTCCAGTCGGCTTTATTCTCACCCGGTGGAAGAGCCACCCATCCAGCTACCAAAAGCGCCGCTTTATCTGCGACCGCTTTCCCGGTGTTTGGCTGGTTGTTGTGGTGGTCGTTATCAGCGGCAATAATTATTTTTGCTTGTGGGTACTGCTGACGCATCTGGATGGCGACGTGTAACAGGTTACCGGCATCGACTGCACAGATGGTCAGTGCATCCGGTCGCATTAAGTGAACTGATAAGGCCGTTGCCAGTCCTTCGGCAAGGATCACCTCCTGCGGTTGCTCTGTAGCGTTGATAGCGTGGAATGCTCCGCGTTTGGCTGAATCCACTACAAGACGTTTTTCCCCGCTCGAGGTAATGGTTTGTGCGGCAGTGACCGCACCAGTGTTGTCCACCAGCGGCAGCAGGATCGCGCCATTAGTGAGAAGGGGATAGGTGAGGCCGTTCAGCCCCTTTGATTTCAGATAGTCAGATTCGCCCTGTGTGACATTCTGGCACATCGCTGCATAGCGGCGAGAAAAGGCTAGGCGACGGTGCTCTGTGTCCTGTGCGGCCTGCTCCTGTCGCATTTGCTCACGCTGCAGGCGCTCTGTCTTAAGTAATTTCCGGCGCTCAATGACAGCGCTTAGATTCGTTTGCGATACCCGAAAATCAATACCCAGCACTTCCGCTACCAGCTGCGCGGCCTCTGTCGTGTCGCAGCCATTCACCTTCTTAATCAGATCGAGGCCGTCGCCAGCGCCACACTGATTGCAGATATGAGCCCCGCGCTCGTTGTCGTCGAACCGAAAGCGATCTGTTCCTCCGCACGCCGGGCAGGGGGTATGCCTGAGCGGTGAATCAGAAACTGCGATACTGAGGTCAGACAAAACGGAATGCCATTGCCCGGCAGCGGTATGAGTCACTTCGCGTATAAAGTCGATATTACGCATCGGATTCACCGCTCAAATGTTTGCTAATGATAATTAGCGGTTCACTTTTTTCAGCGTGATGACCTGCTCCCCGTTGATTAGTACACCCCGATGTTAGTAATGTCTTCATAAGCCACATGAGGACATCCCCATGAAGAAGCGTTTTTCCGACGAACAGATCATCAGTATTCTCCGCGAAGCCGAAG
>OKVN01000351.1_pt1 | contig 20083 bp, 15 predicted proteins | sample 1606961 | NCBI WGS metagenome assembly OKVN01 (sample SAMN03281020, study PRJEB24777) | human gut metagenome | isolation source: fecal sample PR170 from 1 month old male Malay infant, vaginal delivered... | place: Singapore | collected 2005-12-29 | reverse complement strand
CGCCTGGGGAGTACGGCCGCAAGGCTAAAACTCAAAGAAATTGACGGGGGCCCGCACAAGCGGCGGAGCATGCGGATTAATTCGATGCAACGCGAAGAACCTTACCTGGGCTTGACATGTTCCCGACAGCCGTAGAGATATGGCCTCCCTTCGGGGCGGGTTCACAGGTGGTGCATGGTCGTCGTCAGCTCGTGTCGTGAGATGTTGGGTTAAGTCCCGCAACGAGCGCAACCCTCGCCCTGTGTTGCCAGCACGTCATGGTGGGAACTCACGGGGGACCGCCGGGGTCAACTCGGAGGAAGGTGGGGATGACGTCAGATCATCATGCCCCTTACGTCCAGGGCTTCACGCATGCTACAATGGCCGGTACAACGGGATGCGACACGGCGACGTGGAGCGGATCCCTGAAAACCGGTCTCAGTTCGGATTGGAGTCTGCAACCCGACTCCATGAAGGCGGAGTCGCTAGTAATCGCGGATCAGCAACGCCGCGGTGAATGCGTTCCCGGGCCTTGTACACACCGCCCGTCAAGTCATGAAAGTGGGTAGCACCCGAAGCCGGTGGCCTAACCCTTTGTGGATGGAGCCGTCTAAGGTGAGACTCGTGATTGGGACTAAGTCGTAACAAGGTAGCCGTACCGGAAGGTGCGGCTGGATCACCTCCTTTCTACGGAGTTTTTCAGGACGCCGGTCCGGCGTCCGTCGTGTGGCCCATGCGCCGGGGATGGTTCCCGGGTTCGTGTGGGCGTGCTGGTGTGGAAGAGATCGTTGGCTTCGCGGGTCCTTGGGGCCTTGCGGGGAGTGGTATGGGTATGCTTTTGGGTTCCCGGACCGCCACCCGCATCCGTTTTGGGTGCGTGCGGTTTTCCGGATGCCCCTGGCGGGACGCCGTCGGCCTTGCGGGCCGCGGGCCGGGTCCGGTCGGGGCGCGTGGTGGTTTGAGAACTGGATAGTGGACGCGAGCAATGCGATGATGTGATGTCATCGTTTGCTTTATCGCGATTTCGCCAGGCTCTTTTTTGGAGTCTGGTTTCGAGATCGATCGTTTTGTGATCATTTTTTACAGTGTGATGATTTGTCGTCTGGCGTTTGAAGCTATCATTAGGGTTTTTCGGGGCGTGTGCCGCCCTGAAGGGCGTATGGTGGATGCCTTGGCAGACAGTACCGATGAAGGACGTTTGAGGATGCGATAAGCCTCGGGGAGCCTCCAACATGGCTTCGATCCGAGGATTTCCGAATGGGGCAACCCGCCGGCCGTCATGGGCCGGCACGGAACCTTGTTGTTCCGGGGGTACGCAGGGAAGTGAAACATCTCAGTACCTGCAGGAAGGGATACTCCGTGAGTAGTGGCGAGCGAAAGCGGATCAGACCAAACCATGGGCGCGTGATACCCGTCGGGGGTTGCGTTCGTGGTGTTGCGGGAGCGTGTGTCCCGGTTCCGACGGACCGGGCGGGAGTCATAAAACGGCTTGCCAGGGGAACAGGCTTGAAGGCCTGGCCGCAGAGGGTGCCAGCCCCGTACCTGGAAGCTTGCCGTCTTCCGATCATGTGTCCCAAGTAGCGCGGGCCTCGTGGAATCCCGTGTGAATCGGCCCCGACCGTGGGGTAAGTCTAAGCATACCTGTCTGACCGATAGCGTACCAGTACCGTGAGGGAAAGGTGAAAAGCACCCCGGGAGGGGAGTGAAAGAGTTCCTGAAACCGTGCGCCTACAATCCGTCGGAGCCTCCTTGTGGGGTGACGGCGTGCCTATCGAAAAATGAGTCTGCGAGTCAGTGGTGCGTGGCGAGGCTAACCCGTGGTGGGGGAGCCGTAGCGAAGGCGAGTCTCAAAAGGCGTTTTGAGTCGCGCGCCCTGGACCCGAAGCGGGATGATCTAGCCCTGGGCAGGTTGAAGCGCGGGTAAGACCGCGTGGAGGACCGAACCCACCTGGGTTGAAAACCGGGGGGATGACCTGGGGCTAGGGGTGAAAGGCCAATCAAATTCCGTGATAGCTGGTTCTCTCCGAAATGCATTTAGGTGCAGCGTCGGTTGATTGCATCGCGGGGGTAGAGCTACTGGATGCTTGCGGGCCCGTGTCGGGTACCAATAGCAGCCAAACTCCGAATACCGTGGATGTGTATTCCGGCAGTGAGTCGGCGGGGGATAAGCTCCGTCGTCGAGAGGGAGACAGCCCAGATCGTCGTCTAAGGTCCCGAAGCGTGTGCTAAGTGGGAAAGGATGTGGAGTCGCATAGACAGCCAGGAGGTTGGCTCAGAAGCAGCCATCCTTGAAAGAGTGCGTAACAGCTCACTGGTCTAGTGGTTCCGCGCCGACAATGTAGCGGGGCTCAAGCACACCACCGAAGACGCGGCAGCGGCCTTTGCGGCCGTTGGGTAGGAGAGCGTCCCGCGTGGGGCGAAGCGGCCGGGGAACCGTGCCGTGGACCGCGCGGGAGTGAGAATGCAGACATGAGTAGCGAGAGACGGGTGAGGATCCCGTCCGCTGGATGACCAAGGGTTCCGGGGCCACGTTCGTCGTCCCCGGGTGAGTCGGGTCCTAAGGCGAGGCCGACAGGCGTAGTCGAATGGATGAACGGGTGGATATTCCCGTACCGGCGGCGTACCGTAAGAGCCGAACGGATGAGTACTAACCTCCGGTCGCGTGGCGTCGTTCCCTTCGGGGTTCGGGGTCCGCGGTCGTTGGGAGCGTAGTCCTGGTAGGCTAGCGCACAGGGGTGACACGGAATGGGAGCCGGCCGCGGAGGTGGTTTTCCGTGGTCAAGCACGCAGCCCGTCCCATAGGCAAATCCGTGGGACGCATAGGGTGAGGTGTGATGATGGGCGTCCTTTGGACGCGATATCCGGTGGTCCAGGCCGTCGAGAAAAGCCTCGGCGCGAGGGGCGTCGCCGCCCGTACCCCAAACCGACACTGGTGGTCAGGTAGAGAATACCAAGGCGATCGAGCGAATCCTGGTCAAGGAACTCGGCAAATCACTCCCGTTCCTTCGGTTTAAGGGAGACCCCCGATGGTGAACACACTTGCTGTGGGAGCTTTTGGGGGTGGCACAGACCAGGGGGTAGCGACTGTTTACCAAAAACACAGGTGCATGCGAAGGCGCAAGCCGCTGTATATGCACTGACGCCTGCCCGGTGCCGGAAGGTTAAGAGGATCCGTCAGCCTTCGGGTGAAGCGGTGAATTCAAGCCCCGGTAAACGGCGGTGGTAACTATAACCATCCTAAGGTAGCGAAATTCCTTGTCGGGTAAGTTCCGACCTGCACGAATGGCGTAACGACTTCCCCACTGTCTCGACCAGGAGCTCGGCGAAATTGCAGTACGAGTAAAGATGCTCGTTAAGCGCAGAAGGACGAAAAGACCCCGGGACCTTTACTATACCTTGGTATTGGCGTTAGGCGCGGATTGTGTAGCATAGGCGGGAGGCTTCGAAGCATGGGCGCCAGCCCGTGTGGAGCCGCAAGGTGAAATACCGCTCTGTTCTCGTTTGACGTCTAACCTCGAACAGTCATCCTGTTCAGGGACAGTGCCTGGCGGGTAGTTTAACTGGGGCGGTTGCCTCCCAAAGAGTAACGGAGGCGCTCAAAGGTCCGCTCAGCCCGGTTGGCAATCGGGTTTCGAGTGTAATCGCACAAGCGGGCTTGACTGCGAGAACGACGGTTCGGGCAGGGACGAAAGTCGGAGATAGTGATCCGGTGCCGGCGCACGGGCGCGGCATCGCTCAACGGATAAAAGGTACCCCGGGGATAACAGGCTGATCATTCCCAAGAGTCCATATCGACGGGATGGTTTGGCACCTCGATGTCGGCTCGTCGCATCCTGGGGCTGGAGCAGGTCCCAAGGGTTCGGCTGTTCGCCGATTAAAGCGGCACGCGAGCTGGGTTCAGAACGTCGTGAGACAGTTTGGTCTCTATCCTCTGCGCTCGTTGGAATCCTGAGGAGGCCTGCCCATAGTACGAGAGGACCTGGGTGGACGGACCTCTGGTATGCCGGTTGTCGCGCCAGCGGCATGGCCGGTTGGCTACGTTCGGGAGGGATAACCGCTGAAAGCATCTAAGCGGGAAGCCTGCTCCAAGATTAGGATTCCTTGGCACTTCGGTGCCTGTAGCCCGCATGTGGAACACGTGTTCGATAGGCCGGAGGTGGAAGCCCCGCGAGGGGTGGAGCCGACCGGTACTAACGGGCGAACGCGGCACACTTTCCGATTCCCTTGTTTGGGGGTTGGGTCTCGTCCTGTGGTGGTTTCTTTCGTTGGATGGCAAGGAGCGTTGTTTCTTGTGGTCACGGAGACGATACCGGTGAAGCGTTTTTGCTCGCGTCCGTTGTCCGGTTCCCGGACCGCCACGATCGGAATCGTGGTTGGTTCCGTTGCCGGCCGCCGGTTCTTCCGGTTGGCCGTTGTATTGGTTTTGCGGTGGTCATGGCCCAGGTGAGACGCCCGGTCCCTTTCCGAACCCGGAAGCTAAGGCCTGGTCGCGGCGATGGTACTGCACTCGAGAGGGTGTGGGAGAGTAGCACGCCGCCGCATTCAACGTCGGGGTTCCCGTCGAGCGTGACGCTCCGGGAACCCTTTTTTTGTCTTTTGGTTCGTGTTTCCCGCGGCGCTCCGGGAACCCCTTTTCTTATTCCCGCACACGGGCGTTTTCCTCCGCCCATTGGAGGTTTTTGGACGCCGGAAGGACTGCCGGCGGGAGGATTCCTCCACCCACTGGGTGTTTTGTTCCGCCGGAAGGCCCGTGGGCGGGCGGATTCCTCCACCCACTGGGAGTCCCGGGACGCTGGGGGATCCCAGGAATTCCAGGGGAGCTTCCTGCCCTTATCCGATGGTGGAATAGACTGGGGAACTATGCATTATTTCGTACCCAAACGCTGCGTCGAATCGAACAAAATCATGTATCGCGACAAAGCGACGGCCCGGCAGGCCGCCGACCAGAGCTGGCGCGAACGCGGCACTGAACTATGGGTGTATCGGTGCGAATTCTGCGGAACCTGGCATCTCACACATCGCGATCCACAATCCAGCTACACGTACGTGCCCTTCAATCAGCAGATTAAACCGCATTCCCGCAAAAAAGGCTACAAACCACGTCGTAAGTAGTTCTGTTAGCGCTCGAGGCGGAAGCCTTGGCGCTTGGCGTTTGGAGCCACGGCCTTGCTGGTCACACCGGAATCGACCGCATTCGACGCGATCTGATCGCTGAACGGATCAACTGGGCGCTCGGTATTGCGCAAATCGTAATACCGATGCACTTCCTCGTCAAAATCCTGCAAACCGGCAAGCAACGTCTCATTGTTCGACGGATACTCATTCTCAAAGAACTGCATGGAGCGCGGCATACGCGGCTTGAGTGCGGGATCCTGATCGGGCTTGCCAATCGCAAGTCCGAGCACAGGGTACGTGTATTCCGGAAGATTCAGCAGATCAATCAAAGCCGGAACATCGTTAAGCAGCGAGCCGAGAATCACACAGCCAAGGCCGAGCGAATAAGCGGCCGTCTCCATCGCATGAAGCGCCAAAACTGCGTCATTCTGTGCCTGAGTGTAACGATAGCTGCCATTCAACGTAAACTCGTCGGAAGCGGTCTCAACGCCCTTGGAAGCTGCGATGGCCGCATTGCGATGCTCGTCAAGCACAAACACGTACAGCAGTGGCGCGGTCGCGATATATGGCTGCCCGCCGATTTCGGCAAGACGCTTCTTTGCGGCAGGATCGGTGATGCGGATTGCCGACCAGTCGTTCAGGAATTGGCTGCTTGCGGCATGCTGGGCCACGGTTTCGAGAGTTTCGACGATATCGTCGCTCAGCGGCTTCGGCTTGAATTTGCGGATGGAACGACGCTCCAGCAGAGTGTCGACAGTTGCATTATGCAGAATATTACTCATGTTGACTATTTATATCCCATCCGCGTAATTGCGCAAGTATTTTCGCCCGCAAGCGCATTCCTTCCAATCGCAGTTTCGTGCGGTTCCAGCCGCAGCTTCAATTGCAGATCTGAATCGCACGCTTCGAAATATGGAAGTTGGAGTGGGATTGTTTGCGGATCTGGCGAAATTTGCGCTTATCGGCAAGTCTAGCGGATTCCACGGTTTCAGCGGATTCGGCGCGATTGACGGGAGTGGCGGCGATCGACCAGCGCCTGCGATCCGCGGTCGGATAGTTGCGATACCAGCGCGCCGAGTCCTGCGGAAGCCACGCCGAACACGAGATTCAGCGCCAGTTCCTTGCGTTTGTCGGTGGTGCCGTCCGGCAACACGACTTTGCGGCCGACCGACTTGCGCCATGCCAGTTCGAACAGTTTGCCGAACACGAGTCCGGCCAGCGTGGGGGCGGCCACCTTGAACATCTTGTCGCAAAGATCGTCGGGATCGTTGATTCGCTGTTCGCGCAGGGCATTCACTTTCTCGTCGACGTTATGCAGCGACGCTACGATGCGGTCTGCGCTGGATTCCGGGTCAGGCATTTCACTCATGATTTCCAGTGTAGACCGTGTCGTCGGATTTCGGTTGGATTTCGCCGGCGCATGCGTGCGTTGCGAAGCGCTTAAGACACGTGGTGGAAGATTGCTGGTGAAACGCTTTTCGTCGGCTAGAGTAGGAGTATGACAGATACTCAAGTCGGAAGCAAGGATGCTTCTTCAATCGCGCCCGGCCGCCTGGTACTGCTGCGCCATGGCCAGACTGTGTGGAGCGAATCGGGCCAGCATACCGGCCGAACCAATATTCCGTTGACCGATACCGGTTGCGAGCAGGCTCGTGCGGCGGGCGAGCGTCTTCGTGAGGCGTTCCCCAATGGTTTCGACCAAGGCTGCATGTTCGCAAGCCCCCTGCGTCGCGCCCAGCAGACCGCGCAACTGGCTGGTTATGGCGATTTCAAAGTGCTTGACGAGATTGCGGAATGGGATTACGGCCGTGCCGAAGGGCGTACACGCCAGGAGGTGAGCGAGGCTGGCGGCTTCCAGTGGGATGTATGGCGCGACGGTCCGCGTTCCCTTCCCGAATCGTTGGAGGGCGACTGGGTTGAGACGTTGCCAAGCGGCGAGCAGGTTCCGGTGCACAATGGCCCTGGCGAGACGGTTGAGGAGGCCGCCGCGCGCACCCGCGATGCGATCGACGCGGTGATGCCGCTGCTCAATGCCGGTCATGACGTGCTGTTGGTGGCGCACGCGCATGTGTTGCGCATCCTCACCTCGCAGTGGCTGGACGTCGATCCGCATTTCGCGCGTTTGCTGCGCCTCGACACCGCGCATTATTGCGTGCTGAGCCAATATAAGGGAGACAACGTTATCGAGCATTGGAATTGCTAGGTGCGTTGCGCTGGGCTGAACGTCGGTAGTTTGACATCGTTTACAAACCGCCGACGTTTTTTTGTTGCCGTACGGCGTCAGGTTCGCGAGTCACTGCGATTGTTGCCGTGTGATATGGAGGGTGTGTCGCAAACGGTTTCATAAAGACAGTGTGATGAAAACCGTTGAAAATAAAGTATTTTGAGAAAAACCTGCGATCGTAAAATCACTCTAAAAATGGTTTTTCTTGCTTACGTTTGCAAAAATGGGAGAAATGCGGCACAATAGTGCATGTCAGGAATCGTGAGGAAGCGATTTCACAGGATGTTGACCAGCGGGGTGCTGGGAAACAGGAATGGAAGAGAAAGGTTCGATGATGAATCGTACTATCAAGGCAGCAGTTGGAATGGTCGCCATCGCGGCGATGTCCGTAGGCACGTTGGGCGCTTGCGGATCGAGCTCCAGCTCCGACGACGGCAAGGGCAAGGTCTATTACCTGAACTTCAAGCCGGAATCCAACGACGAATGGCAGAAGCTGGCCAAGGATTACACCAAGGAAACCGGTGTCGAGGTCAAGGTCCAGACTGCTGCTTCCGGCACCTACGAGCAGACCCTGAAGTCCGAGATTGCCAAGACCGAGGCCCCGACCCTGTTCCAGGTCAATGGTCCGGTCGGCTATCAGAACTGGAAGTCCTACACTGATGACATGACGGACACCGAGCCGTACAAGCAGCTCATCAACAAGGACGTCGCCCTCAAGGATGGGAGCAAGGTCGTTGGCGTTCCGTACGCTATGGAAACCTATGGTCTGATTTACAACAAGGATCTGCTGGCCAAGTACATCGCCACCGATGGCGCCAAGATCAAGGACGTCAAGGATATCGACAATTTCGATACCCTGAAGGCCGTGGCTGATGACATCCAGGCCAAGAAGGACCAGCTCGGAGTCAAGGGCGCATTCACTTCCGCTGGTTTCGATTCCAGCTCCGATTGGCGTTTTAAGACCCATCTGGCCAACCTGCCGCTGTACTACGAGTTCAAGGATGACAACATCACCAAGCAGCCGGCGACCGTCAAGGGTACCTATCTGCCGGAGTATAAGAACATCTTCGACCTGTACCTGAAGGATTCCACCACCGAACCGACCCAGCTGAGCTCCAAGACCGGTGATGACGCCACCTCCGAGTTCTCCCTCGGCGAGGCCGTGTTCTATCAGAACGGCACTTGGGCATGGACCGATCTGCAGAAGAACGGCATGAAGGCCGAGTCCATCGGCATGCTCCCGATCTACACGGGCGTCAAGGGCGAGGAGAACCAGGGTCTGGCCACTGGCTCCGAGAACTACTGGTGCATTAACTCCAAGGCTTCCGACGCCGATAAGCAGGCCACCAAGGACTTCCTGAAGTGGGTCGTCACCAGCAAGACCGGCATCGAGTCCCTGTCCAGCGCCATGGGCTTCACCACTCCGTTCAAGTCCTTCAGCGATGTCAAGTCCGACAATCCGCTGGTGCAGGCCGCTGTTGAAGATCAGAATTCTGACAAGATCGCAGTCTCTTGGAACTTCACCATGATGCCGTCCGAAGAGTGGAAGAACCAGCTCGGTTCCGCCCTCCTCGAGTACGCGCAGGGCACCGGCGACTGGGGTGCCGTCAAGACCGCATTCGTGGACGGCTGGAAGACCGAATACGACGCGTCTCACTGATCGTCTCGAAAAACCAATCGTAATCGCGCATGACGAATCGGTCCGCGCGTCGCGTAGCGCGGACCGTTGGAAATACCATCGGCGCGTGATTGATCGAATAACTGCATAACTGAATAATTGAACAAGCAACGAGCTGCAATCGGAAGTCTTCCTTTCCTCTCCTGATTGCAGTTCGTTTTTTTATGCGGCGACGTACGGTTGTAGGACACGCCGTGCGTCGGAGGGATTGCGTTGCAGTAATGAAAGCGCTATCATTGTTAATAACAAGCAGAAAAGATGTTGATTTAAAAATGTTCTTATCTGTAGTTTGAAGAAATGTAACCGCTATCATTTTGCAACGATGCGAACGAAAGTGAAAACATATGGTGCAACAAGAAATTGATACTACCGATCCGGCGTTGTGGTGGAAGCAGGCCGTGGTCTACCAGGTGTACCCGCGTTCCTTCAAGGACTCCCGCGGTTCGGGCCTGGGCAGCATCGCAGGCGTCACCGAGAAGATCGACTACCTCGCCGAACTCGGCGTGGATGCCATCTGGCTGAGCCCGTTCTACCCGTCCCAGCTTGCCGACGGCGGCTACGACGTGGACGACTACCGCAACGTCGACCCGAAGCTCGGCACCATGGACGATTTCGACGAGCTCGCCAAGGCCGCCCACGAGCACGGCATCAAGGTCGTGGTCGACATCGTGCCGAACCACAGCTCCAACCTGCACGAATGGTTCAAGGCCGCCCTCGCGGCCGCCCCAGGCTCCCCGGAACGCGACCGTTACATCTTCCGCGACGGCAAGGGCCCGAACGGCGACCAGCCGCCGACTGATTGGCTCGCAAGCTTCGGCGGTCCGGCGTGGACGCGCGTTCCTGACGGCCAGTGGTATCTGCACATGTTCACCAAGGAGCAGCCGGACTGGAACTGGAAGAACCCCGAGGTGCGCGCCGACTTCATCAAGACGCTGCGCTTCTGGCTCGACCATGGTGCGGACGGCTTCCGCGTGGACGTGGCGCACGGCCTCGCCAAGGATCTTGACCGCGACGACCTCGAAAGCTACAAGGTCTGCGAGCATGTGCTTCCCTCGGACGGGTCGCACCCGTTGTATGACCGTGATGAGGTGCATGACATCTACCGCGAGTGGCGCAAGGTGTTCAACGAGTACAATCCGCCGGCATTCGCCGTGGCCGAAGCCTGGGTCAATCCGGATCGCCAGCATCTGTATGCGTCGACCGAAGAGCTCGGACAGGTGTTCAACTTCGAGTTCGCCAAGAAGGACTGGATTCGCGACGACATGCACCTGGCCATCGAGGAAGGCTTGGAAAGCGCGGAACGTTCCGGCTCCTCCGCGACTTGGGTGATGAGCAACCACGACGTGCCTCGTCACGCCAGCCGTTATGGATTGCCGCAGGTTCCAGCCTCGTCGCATCATCAGCTGGCCAAGGATTGGCTGCTGCGCGACGGTACCACCTATGAGGAGAACCGCGAATTGGGCGCCAAGCGTGCCCGCGCCGCGATTCTTATGGAACTTGCCTTGCCTGGATCCACTTACATTTATCAGGGCGAAGAACTGGGGCTGCCGGAAGTCGCGGATATTCCTTGGGATGAGCTGGAAGATCCCACCGCATTCAACAGCGTGCGCGAGCAAATCGAAAAAGGCCGTGACGGCTGCCGTGTGCCGCTGCCCTGGGTCGCCGCAGACGCACCGAAGCTCGATGATCCCGATGACGAATTCGGCCACGATGGTTCTTTCGGTTTCTCTCCTGCGGGCGCCGAGCATGATCCACACCTACCACAGCCGAAATGGTACAAGGATTTCGCCGTCGACGTGGAGGATGCCGACCCGAATTCCATGCTGAACCTGTACCGCAAGGCGCTGTCGTTGAGGCATAACCTGATGCCGCAGGACACCGAACTGCAGTGGCTGGACGAAGATCGTCCATCTGACGTGCGGGACGGCGCGGATGGACAACGCGGCGGAGTCATCGCCTACAGTCGTTCCAACGGTTGGGCGAGCGTCACCAATTTCGGCGAACGTCCGGCCGAACTACCGCAAGGCGATGTCATCCTCGCGTCGGGTGAACTCACCGAGGATGGCCGATTGCCGCAGGACACCACCGTCTGGCTCCAGCTATAACGCGGCGGCCGGAAGCAATGTCGGCGCACGTACAAATATCTACCACGAAAATCAGCAAGTCCAACGAATAACAACAAATCCAACGAAGGAGATAAGCAATGAAGCAGGGAATCATCACCAAAACGTGCGCGGTCGCCGCGGCGTTGGCCATGGGCGTATCGTTGGCGGCTTGCGGCGGCAGCAGCGCTGATTCCGACAAGGGCCATGTGTATTTCATGAACAACAAGTCGGAAGTCGTGGACCAATACAAGCAGCTCGCCGAAATGTATACCGAAAAAACCGGTGTGCAGGTGGACGTGCAGACCGGTGCGTCCGGCACATACGATGCGACCATGAGCTCGGAGCTGGCCAAGTCCAACGCGCCGACCATGTTCAACATCTCCGGTTTCGACCAGTTCGCAAAATATCAGAAGTATTGCGAGCCATTGCAGGACACCGAAGCGTACAAACTGCTCACCGATGACGGCAAGGCCTACTCCTACACCATTGATGGCGATTCGTTCACGCTGCCATACGCGGCTGAATGGTACGGCATCATCTACAACAAGAAGATCATCAACGATTACGCCAGCAAGGATTACGCGGTGATCAAGAGCGCCGACGACATCAAGGATTACAAGACGCTCAAGGCCGTGGCCGAGTCCATCAACGAGCACAAGGACGATCTCGGCGTCGACGGCGCGTTCGCGACGCCAGGTCTGGATGCCTCCGACACATACCGTTTCTCCGCGCATATGGGGCGCATCCCGCTGTACTACGAGTACAAGGACATGAACACCACGTTCTCCAAGACCATCAAGGGCACCTACTTGGATAACTACAAGGATCTGTTCGATCTCGAGCTGGAGACCAGCCCGACTGATCCGAGCCTGGTCAACTCGAAGACGTACGACGATGTCACTTCCGAATTCGCGCTCGGCCAGGTGGCGTTCTATCCGAACGGTGTCTGGGCCTACACGCAGATCAAGGGTAACGAAGTAGCGGACGACGATCTTGGCATGCTGCCGTATTACATGGGCATCAAGGGCGAGGAGGAGAGCGGTCCCGCAGGCGTGTATGACGCCAGCTGGGCGGTGAACAAGAACGCTTCCGACAAAGACAAGCAGGCCACGCTCGACTTCATCAAGTGGATGGTCACCGATGACGAGGCCAAGAAGATCCTCTCCCAGGATATGGGCTTCTCCGTACCGTTCACCACATTCGATGGCGATGAGTTCCAGCCGGATAATCCGCTGACCAAGATCGCTCGCTCCTACGCTGCCGACGGCAAGACCGAGGTACGCAGCTTTACCGTTCCGGATCAGCAGTGGCAGGACGACGTCGCCGCGGCGCTTATCGAATACGCGCAGGGCACCGGCGATTGGAGCAAGGTGAAGAGCGCCTACGTCGACGGCTGGGCCACCGAATGGAACAACAACGAGGAATCGTTGGGATCCGTTCCTCAAGCGCAGAAATTCGATCAGCAGGGGTGAGATCGCACCGCTGATTGAAGCCCTGCAAGGCTTGCGATGAAAAGAGCGGCCTGTATGCATGATCTGGTTCATGCATACAGGCCGCTTTCGCGTTTTGGCGGCTTTACGTTTTTCCGCTGCCTCTCGATTTATTCCGCTGCCGTCGATTTATGACGCCGATTTATTCTGCCGGCGCCGCCCCGCTGTCAATGCGGCTTGTGGTGTTGCGCAACACCAGCAAAGGATCCTGCAGTTCATGCGGATGTTCAAGAGGTTCGTTACGTAGGAGCTGCAGCACTTTTCTACCGGCTACGCGCCCTAGCTCGATTGGCTCCTGGCGAATGGTGGAAAGATCCGCTGCCTGTGCGATTTCAGCGTCGTCAAAGCCGAGCACTGAAATGTCTTCCGGCACATTCAGCTGCTGCTTGCGTAGTTCCTTGACCAGTGCGATGGCGACTTGGTCGGTTTCCACGCAGACGGCGGTGGGGCGTTCCGGAAGTGACAGCAGTTTCGCGGTCAGTTGCGAGGCGAGGTCGGATTTGCTCAGCGGCGCATCGTGCGCGTCGGCCGTAAGCAGGCTGAATGTGATTCCATCGGTGGCGTTGGCCTGTGCGGCATCCGCGAACGCCTGGGTGCGTTGGCTGGTGTTGTAGACCATGTCGGCCGGAATGTAGTCGCTGCAGAACGCGCTGTTGGTATGCCCCAGAGAGCGCAGCAATCGTACTGCCATGGTCATCGCACTGGAGTTGTCGATGCTGATGGAAGCGTCGAAATAACCCGATTCCGCAGGAACGTTGACGCCCACGGTCGGCAGGTCTATGGCTTGGAGCTGGTCGCGCATGGCGGGCATGAGCTGAAATGAGGAAATGATGATGGCGTCCGCGTTGCGGCTTTTCGGCAGCTGGGAGAAGAACCGGTCCAGTTCGCTGCGGTCGGTGATGAAGGCCGGTGTGACGTCATAGCCGACCGGCGCGAGCTCCTCGTAGACCCCTTGGAGCACTCCGGAATTGAACCACTCGTTGAGTTTGCCCGAGACCAGGAGGATGACGCGCATGGTTTTTCCGGATGCTAGGGCGGAAGCGCTTTTTGAGAGTGTGAAGTTGAGTTGATCCGCTGCCCGCTGAACTTTGATGCGGGTCTCTTCTGTGACGTTGGTCGCGCCACGAAGTGCTCGGGAAACGGTGGCTTGCGACACTCCTGCCAATTCGGCTACGTTGGCGATGGTCGGTTTGGCCATGTGTCTCCTTTGATGAAAATGATTAACGCTTCCATGATACTAAAAGCCCTGATTTTAGACGAAAACACGCTGTAGATTCATGGATTTGTACCACAGAAATGTAAGCGCTGTCACGAAGTGGTGAAGTGCAACATGGCAGCAAAAAACAGACGCTATGCGAACGGTGCTCGTTCGGATCGTTTAGCGATGCAGACGAGCCGTAGTGGAACGCACGATCAGCTGCGCCGGGAACGTTTTGAACGGTTCGTCAAGCGGGCGCTCCTCAATGAGATCGAGCGTCATGCGGGCCGCCTCCTGCGCCATTTCGACAGGCGTCTGGCGCACGGTGGTCAGGCCGAGGTCACGCGCGTAAATGCTGTCGTCGTAGCCGATGATGGAAATATCGTTCGGCACGGTGAATCCGTTGCGTTCCAGCTGGAACAGCAGCGGCACCGCGATGCCGTCTTCCTGGCAGGCGATCGCGGTCGGCATATGGTCGAGGCTGAGCAGCTGCGTCACGACTTTGCTGATGTTGTTCTTGCTTTCGTCGGTGACGAGCACGCGCGGTTCGACGCCGTTGGCTTGGCAGCACGCCATGAACGATTCGAAACGTCCCTGCACGCTGAAGTGGAGCGTCACTTCGCGGTTGGTGCGAATGTAGGCGATGTCACGGTGGCCGAGCGTCATAAGATGGCGTGCGGCAAGCTCGGATCCCTGCTTGTCGTCGATGCGCACGGCCGCGCTGAAACCGCGCTCTTCCGGCAGACTCGAGTTGATGCCGATGATTGGCACATTGACGGACTTGAGCTGATCGATCTCGTTGGCGTCGATATCGAAGGAAATGACGATTACCGCGTCGACGTTGCGGCGCACCGGCAGCATGTCGAAGAATTCACGACGTTCCTCGATGCTCGACATCTGGTAGATGGAAATGTCGTATCCCTCGTCGTGGAAGATCTGGTTGAGGCCTTCGATGATGGATGAGCTGAACCACAGGTTGAGCCGTCCGGAAACCAGGACCGCGATGCGTAGCGCGCGACCGGTTTTCAGCGCGGCTGCGGAACGTGAAATGGAGAAGTTCAGCTCGTCCGCGGCTTTCATCACCTTGTCTCGGGTGGCTTTCGACACGAGATCCGGGCGTGTGAAGGAACGCGAAACCGTTGAAATGGATACGTGCGCAAGCTGCGCTACATCTTGAATACTGCTTTTCATGTTTTTCCTTGTGACTGCTTACGTTCCAACATACTGTATTGCGACATCTTTGCAATACATGCATTACAAACGTTTTCATTATAGCAGAAGAGGCTTAAAATGCTTGATATTGCAACGAGTTTTGATAATCAAAAACATGACAACGTTGGTAAATTTGCGTTTCAAGACATGCAAAAATGACAACGTTTGACATTTCGTGTCATGCCGTTTATTATGACGAGTGTAAATACCGGAAAGGTGGAGAACAGAGCAGTGATCCGCTGATTCGGCCAACAATTGCAGGAATTCCGCACCGCGGTGCCGCGGTGATCGGAATGGAGAAGGAAAGAAAGCAGGCAGGCTATGATCAGCATGGCTGGCAAGGCGATACGCAAATGGTGGGCGCTGTTTGCGCTGCCAACGTTCGCCGCATTCATTATTGGATTCGTCGTTCCATTCATCATGGGCGTCTACCTGAGCTTTTGCAAGTTCACTACGGTTACCGACGCCGAGTTCGTAGGGCTTAAGAACTACACCCGCGCACTGCAGGATAAGGAATTCCTACATGCGCTGGGCTTCTCTACGTTGCTGACGATCGTTACCACGATTGTGATCAACGTGGTCGCGTTCTCCATCGCCTACATGCTCACCAAGGCGATCAAGGGATCGAACATTTTCCGTTCGGTGTTCTTCATGCCGAACCTGATTGGTGGCATCATTCTGGGCTACATCTGGATGCTGCTGCTCAACGGCATTCTCGCGCACTGGGCGCGCTCGCTGACCTATAGCGCAACGTACGGCTTCTGGGATCTGGTCGGGCTGGTGTGCTGGCAGCAGATCGGCTACATGATGATCATCTACATCGCCGGCATGCAGTCGCTGCCGACCGACGTGCTCGAAGCGGCTTCCGTGGATGGCGCAAATGGCACGCAGACCATGTTCAAGATCATCATTCCGCTGATGATGCCGTCGATCACCGTGTGCTCGTTCCTGTGCGTTACCAACGGCTTCAAGCTCTATGACCAGAACCTCGCATTGACGAACGGCGCTCCGTCGAACATGTCTGAAGGCCTGGCGATGAACATCACCCGCACCTTCTATGGCCGCGTCGGCTGGGAAGGCGTTGGACAGGCCAAGGCAGTGCTGTTCTTCGTGCTTGTCGCGATTGTTGCGCTGATTCAGAATAAGCTGACGACTTCCAAGGAGGTGGAAGCATGATTTCCGGAGAAAAGGTCAAGCACGGCGGATTGTGGACCGTACTGTTTTCCTTGGTATCGCTGGCATGGATTTTCCCGATCGTGCTGGTGATCATCAACTCCTTCAAGCAGAAGGCGTACATTTCGCGTAACGCGTTCTCCATTCCGACCGGCAAGGCGTTCGTTGGATTGGAAAACTATACCCGTGGCATTGAAACCACGGATTTCTTCGCCAGCTTCGGCTGGACCCTGCTGATCACGGTCGGTTCGGTGATTTTGATCTTGGTGTGCACCTCGATGTGCGCATGGTGGATCGTGCGTGTGAATAATTGGGCTGCGAAGCTGCTGTACACGTTGTTCCTGTTCAACATGATCGTGCCGTTCCAGATGGTGATGTTCACGCTTTCGAAGCTCGCCGATATGCTGAAGCTCAACACTCCGTGGGGCTTGTGCATTGTGTATTTGGGATTCGGCGCAGGCCTGGCCGTGTTCATCTTCACCGGTGTGATCAAGGGCATTCCGCAGTCGTTGGAAGAGTCCGCGATGATTGATGGCGCTTCCGTGCCCCGCATTTTCTTCCAGATTGTGGTGCCGATCATGAAGCCGTCGATCGTGTCTGTTGCGATTCTGCAGGCGATGTGGATTTGGAACGACTACCTGCTGCCGTACCTGACGCTCGACTTGGGCAAGTACAAGACCATTTCCGTGGCCATCCAGTACCTCAAGGGCGGTTACGGTTCCGTTGATATGGGTGCCATGATGGCTTGCCTGGTGATGGCCATCATCCCGATCATCGTCTTCTACCTCATCTGCCAGAAGCACATCGTCAAGGGTGTAATGGCTGGTGCAGTCAAGGGATGATCGAAGATCATCCCTTGTGGGACAGTGCAGTGCGCTGTCCCATGCACCAGCCTGAGCGAGGCCGACAGGCCTCGCTCAGGTAGCATTGAGCCCGGCCGAAGACCGATCCTTAATTGCGGAGCCGTCAAGGATGATCCTTCGATCAGCCACGGAAAAACGCCGCTGCCTCGCAAAAAAGAGTCCGAACGAGAGAAATCTCGTTCGGACTCTTTCATATCCGAATCAGATATCCGAATCCGAAAACTACTTCATATATTTGCGGAACACGTGCTCGAAAATCGGCACGTGAATCATAATCATGGTGCCGTAGCCCAAAACGAGTAGCAGGAACAGGCCTTGCGGCATGTAAAACCAGCTGCCTACCAAAAGCGCGATGTAAATCGCGTCGATGGCGGCCATGCCGAGCGTGTGCCCGATATTGCTCACGCCGAATACGAAGGCGTTGCCGAGCGTGCGCCAGAACGAGTTTTCGAAGCGTGACTGCAAAGCCCAGATCCATTCGAATCCGATCACCCATACAATGCTCAACGCGAATTTCGGAATCAGCAGCGGCGTGATCTGCAGCACGATCCATGAGTACACGCTGATGGCGCCTGCAATGCCGAAAATCAGCCAATATCCGGTTGCTTTTGCGAAGTTTGATCGGAATGCGGCGAAGTAATTGCGGGTGACCGTGCCTTCGCCGGCGAGCGAGCGTCGTGCCGCGTCGTGGCCGGCGGTCAGTGCCGCGCCGATGGTGATGATCGGAATGCTGGTGACCAACATGAGGATGTTGATCCAAATCGCGTCGACGGCGTCACTGAGGCCGCGCATAAAGCCGGAATCGGGTGATAGGAACTTCATGCGCACCAGTCTACTCGGCAGTGCGGCAATCGTTTGCATGCGTACATCGAGTAGCGGTCTGATGTTCCTTGCGTAGCTTTCTTAGTATCGTTGTCATTGAATGTGCATAAAAAAGTCCCGTCACATATAGACGGGTGTCCGTAAAACAGTTAATCCTCCGTATGGCTTAGACCATGCGGAGGATTTGTTTATGTCTAATCTTCAAACTTGCTGGCGGCAAACGGTTTGTCAAAACCGTTTGCGGACGGCAAGTCCACAGGGGATAGCCGCTTTAGCGGCGCAAGGGGGTGTAGCCACCTTGACGGAACGAAGTGACGAAACATTCTCGGTCGTGCAGTTTTCTTCTGCTGACCGGGAATGAAGCTCCGCAGGACGCACTACTCTCGATAGAGAGTATAGAAGTGCGCCCTTTAGTTCCTAAAGGGTTTTTATCAGTTCGACAAACTTGAATTCAATTTTAATGTTTTATTAGTCTTTACAAATCACCTTTGAACCTTCATCATTGACTATAATTGCCTGGTGGTTGTTAATAGCACAGATATTCAAATCCGAAAACTCAGCCATGATTCTCTCGGTAATTTTCTTAAAGGGTGCCGTGAGATAATGGGGAAGAACATAGAAATCAATCAAATCCAGCCCCTCATTATCTTCTTGAGAGTAATCCTCTGGCTTTTCATCCATTTGTTCAATATATTGAATGGTCGGAGCGCATATAATTGCGCCTGCCGACTCACCGATCATCAGTTTTCCGTTTGCCAATTCTTTCTTCAACAGCTCGTCCGTTTCCGTTTTACGTAGCTGGTCCATAAGGAAGAAAGAATTTCCGCCGGTAAAATATATCACATCCGCATCTTCAAAAACAGCCTGTATCGTTGAATAAGCCTCCGTTGAGATATCAATTTCGGTTACAGATGCTCCCAGTTTTTTGAATAGTTTTCGAGCCGAACCAACATAACCGGTGTAACCTTCATGCAGCGAAGCTGTTGGAATAAATGCGACTTTCTTGTTATCAATTTCTTCTTTTATCAAACTTCCTACGCTTGAAAAGTGCGAACATAAAAACAGTTTCATCTAAATTTTCCTTTATGACTTCTGATTTATTGCTCAATTTCGTGTTCAAATTATACCATAAAACTTGTGAACAATTCTACCGCAACTTTGGAATATATGAGAAAAGTCCGAACAGTTTTCTGCCCGGACTTTCTCGCTCAATCATAAATCAATTCCGCTTTCACAACTTCCTCTGCCTGTGCCTTGCAAGCGTTCATCTGCCGTACCCATTCCATTTGGTTTTCAGCTTTCAGCTGTTCGGCCACGTCGTACTGCTTTGCCAGCTCTGGCATGATCAGCTCCATGCGGTTTCGTGCCGCTTCGTCAATCTTAGCGCAATACTGTCTTACGTACACCCAGCTATGGTGCGTGACGGGACTTTATGGAGTTATATGAGGACGCTTACTTTTCGCCGTTCATGATGGCGGAAAGCGACTTCACGCGCGGCAGGTCGAACACTTCGTCGGTGTGCACCACCTTGTGGTCGGGGCCTGCCAGTGGCACGCGCCAGTTGCAGTATTCGCTGGACGTGCCCGGCTGGTTCTGCGAACGGGTTTCGCCGACGCCGTCCACCAGCGCCGCCTGCAGAAGCACGGATGGCGAGCGGAGCAGCATCTTGTGCATCGCCTCGACGATCTCTTGAATATGGTCGTCGACGTCCGCGGCGATTTCCGGCGTGATCAGTTCGCTTTCGACCAGTCGGTCAAGCATGGCCTGACGTTCCGCGGTTGCGGACGCCTGGAATTCCTCGACCGGACCGGTGAGCAGGTTCAGTTCTTCGCGCAGCTTGACATGCTCGAACTGCAGGTAGCCTGCAGTCGGCGGCAGATCGTGCGTGGTGACGGATGCCAACGCATACTCGCGGTAATCGGCCGGATCGGCATACGGGTCGCCGGCGTTGGGGGAGTCGTCCACACGGGCGAACCATTCCACCGTGCAGCCGAGCAGACCGTGCTCGGCAAGCACGGTGCGCACGTAATCCGGCACGGTGCCGAGGTCTTCGCCGACCACTAGGCCGTTCACGCGGGAAGCCTCGATCGTGAGGATCGCGATCATCGCCTCATAGTCGTAGGTGACGTATGCGCCGCCGCGTGCGCCTTCGCCCTGCGGAATCCACCACAGGCGGAACAGGCCGAGCACATGGTCGATGCGCACCGGGCCCGCGTGCGAGAAC
>OKVN01000347.1_pt1 | contig 20327 bp, 20 predicted proteins | sample 1606961 | NCBI WGS metagenome assembly OKVN01 (sample SAMN03281020, study PRJEB24777) | human gut metagenome | isolation source: fecal sample PR170 from 1 month old male Malay infant, vaginal delivered... | place: Singapore | collected 2005-12-29 | reverse complement strand
CAAAGAATGGCTGAATATCTGGTGCTGTATAACAGCAAAAGGCCACATAAATCACTCGAACTGATGACGCCAGTGGACTATATTTTACGTGAGAGTAAAAATTGCAATATGTGGTGGACCCATACATAAATTATCGTCATTTTTGTTGTAAATTCCGACGATGCGTGGTAAACTACTAATACGGAGTGATTATTAGTCTGGTAACAGACTGCGTACTACTGCCAATTGTTACGTGATCTCCTGTCTCAGGCGCTGGCTCCCAAGATTAGCCTCTTAGTACCTGCGCCGCTTATTCTCCTGTCGTGGTATTAGCCTGCCATGATATGGGTTTGCCTAAATCCGGGATTTCTCCCCCGGTCGCCTGCCTGCGTTATCGGCATTGAGCGCACGGCGGTGCGATTGGTCTCCTGCCGCCGTTGCCGCTCCTCTATTCCCAGGTATTACCGGGTTAGCTCTGCTAACGCCAGTACTTCCAGCCCGACCAGGGTCGGGTTAACGTCTTCGACGTTAACGGCGGTTCTCGCCGCTGCATCATGGCGCTGCATTCTCTCTCAGAAAAAAACAATAACAACAAAGATCCTCATCCTCGTTGCTCCTCAGGGGCGGCTCTCCTGCCGCCTTGCTTTTTTCTGACACCTGCACATCGACAATTTTGACGAAGGCCGCAACGGTCTTTAGGCCCAAGGGCCAAAGCAACGGCCCACGGGCCGACAACCAAACAAACAATTTTATGGAGTGACATTATGAAAATGGGTGAAACCCAACGCACGTATAACGACGTGATTACATGCCATGTAGACGGCAACTTTGATCGCCGTGTGCTTAATATTCCAACCCTCGCCGTCGAGGTTCAGCCGGGTTCTGTCATCAAATCTGATGGCACTGCCTATACCTCCGGTTCTGATGCTCTGTTAGTCCTGAGCCATCACCGCGCGGGTGAAGACGCCAACATTATTGTTGCCGATCGCTTGGTTTACATCCGTGCTGAAACAGTGATTGCCGTTATGGGTGAGACCGTAGGCGCTGCTGCTATTGCTGCACTAACTGCATCCGGCAACATTCGTGTTGCACTGGCTGATAAATAACACAACTGATAAGGACATCAAGACTATGGCTCTTTCCTCCAATTTCGAATACGTAGATTATTCTGCGTCATTTACCAACATCCCGGCGCGTAACCGCATCCTGACCAATCTCGGGATTTTCCAGCGTGATACTACCGACCAGTTTAAAACCAGTCTGGATATTTTGGCACAGATGGGCGACTCCGTAGCACCTGCGGGTATGAGGTTCGGCTCCCAGTGGGGGTCTACTCCCAAGGCGTCAGCGTCTAACCATTTGATCGAGTTGCCATTATTCCCCACGCAGGACATCATCACGGCGGCAGACGTGCAACCATACCGTAAAATCGGATCTCCGCTACAGGCCAGCGTGCTGGATGCTGTGACCGCTAAAGGTCTGGCGCACTATGAGCGCTTCGCTGCGACTCGTGAAAAGATGTTCGCCGAAAGTCTCTTCCGTCACCGCGTGATCGATATGCAGTATACCCAGGACGGCCCAACCCTCGATTGGTCTAATGAGTTCGGCATTGAACAGAGCACCGGAACCATTTACACGGGTGTTGCTGCCGATCCGTTAGAGTCGCTCTCTGATGAGGTCAGCAAGATGAAACGCCGTGCGGGTGGCCTGGCCTCTCAGCTCAAAGGCATTTACCTGTTTGCGGGTTCCAACCTGTTCAAAAAGCTGCGTTTTAACCCAAGCGTGCGCCAGCTCGTGCAATATGGTGTTCTCGATCCTGATGGTCTGGTGTTCAACCGCGAGATTAACCCGGCGTTCAGCTATTTTGTGCTGGATTCTGTCACCGTGGTTGAGATGAGCGACACCGATTTTTACGGCGTGGGCGCGGATCAGGGCTATCTGGTGCCAGTGTTTGATAAGCCGTTGAGTGGTCAGTCTGGAGCCTGGACAAACATTGTCGGGCCAACCAGCCGCAATCTGGAACTGGCATTCGCTGACGTGGTTGATTTCCGCATCTACTCCAACACTGATGCGTATAAAAACATCACGCTCTCAAGTGAGTTCTCTATGCTCCCTGTGGCGTTTCGCCCCGACCTTTGTACGGCTATCACCAACGATGCGTCGTAATCAGGCGAGGTAAAGAAGTTGGGCGGTGATTGCCGCCCTCTTTATTCACTTGGAGAGGTAACATGAGATTAAATCTATTGGGTGTGGGTAACGTGCCTCTGCTGTCTGCACGTATCAAAACACTGGATGATGCAGGGTTGCTGAACGTTTCCGCGCTCGCCAGGATGCTTGGAGTTCACCGAAGCACTTTCCTGAGCAAGGTAGCCAGTGTCGGGCTGGAAGCTGCACTTTTGCATTACTCTGCCATCAAAAAGCAGCGGGACGTGCTCGCTACTCTGTCAGAGAAAGACGCGGCTGCGTTTCTCGCAGCCTGCAACGCTAACAGCGTGAGCAATACCAGCAACAACGCTGCATATTAAGCCGGACGGGAAACCGCCTGTTTTTTTTATTTGAAGTTGCAAAAATCTTCAAATTTGGTTAGTTGTATAGTTGTACACGCAGCCAGATATTCTTTCGTAAGTCTATTATACTCTTGACTATATGAATATAATTTTGCAAGTTCTATATCTGTTATTATCTTATTTTCTTTTTGTGGTTGCAGTACGCAATTGAAAAATAAATTTATCTGATCGGATATTTCCTTGGAGATGTCCAAGATGTTTTTTATTTTATTTAAGGCGTCATCGCTATATATTGTTTTAAAATTATTGCTTTTTATGAAGAGATTGCCAATAGTTAATGATGAATCAAAAATAGCAATTCCAATTTCTTGGATTTCGATATATTCTTGTGAGGTTAAAGGTTCTTTATTTTTGTGCGATTTCCCGGCGATATCCAGTATGTAGTTTAATTTTATTCTAAATTGACTGTATTCTCTTCGAAAGGAAATGATTTGCTCATAGAGAGATAGAGCGGCACTGAAAGCGACTTCTTTATTTTTTCTTTCAAGGTAATCTTGCAGTTTTGATCCGCTAAAGATGACTCCCCCAAGGACACTTAAAGCTGTTACGGTGTTCGATACTATCGAAACAATATTATCCCACGTTTGTAAATTCACGCTTGAATTGCTCCATAGTTGAAACATGAGGGGCATTATTCGCCCCAGACTTTCCTACTATACACTGTAGCTGATCATCTCGACATAGCCGGATAGCTCTACTGGTGACGCCGCGTGTTTTGAGTACGTCTTGAAGGTCTCCGTTTTCCCGCGTTCATGGCCCATTAGAAGGGCTATCCTGTCCTCTGGAACCTGGTTCCGGTCTAACTGCTGGGCTACCTCGTGGCGCAGGCTGTGGAACACCTTCCGCTCCGTCCCTTCCTCGCCCAAGGCCTTACGTTTGGCCCTCGTGAAACGCTGCGTATGCCACGTTGAGCGCTTGCCGTCTGCACGATCAATGATCGACGCACGGTAGAAAAGAAAGCCGTTATGTGGCTTCTGGAGAAGAGATTCCACCAGATCAATAATGCGATTATGTACCGGGATGATACGCGCTGCTGATTTGGTTTTTCCCTCCGTGACTTCGAAGCAAAGGACGCCCTCAATCTCGCGGATGTTTCCAACACACAAAGAGCAAATTTCATTCAGCCTCATGCCGCTGTACATGCCGATCAGCGTTACGGCCTGCATTTCTTCGTCGCCATCCATCGCAGCGAAGACCTTCGCCAACTCAGCATGGGTGAAAACCTCATAGCTTACCTTGCTGCTTTTCGCTTCCAGGCCATGACCACGCCAAGGGTTGTCCTGTGGTGCGTCGTGATATCGGTTACGGGCTAAATCCCAGATTTGAGCCAGGGCGCTGATATAGTTCTGTATGGTTTGGGGCGCTCTCTCGCTTTTCAGCTTATCCAGCCAGCCAGTAACTACGGTTCGGTTGATATCTTTCAACGGAATATCGCGCTTTCGAAGATGGGACAATAAGACCTCGACGGCTTTATTCGTCTTTGACAGGGTGGTCAGTTTACGTTTCTCGCTGAATTGAAGAATGTACTGATCCCGCATAACCAGAAGAGAAGGGCAAGCCTGCACTTGGGCGGGGAAGTTCAATTGTGTGGGCGGTGCATCCTTTGCCTGTTTGCTGATGCCCCGAAGTTCATCAAGGATCTGTTCAACCCGTGAACCTGAACGTACAGGTTTAAGCTGATCGCGCAATTTGTACCATTCCAACGCGATGGCATCCCGAAATAGACGTGCCTGACGAATGTCGCGAGTCGCTGTTGACCTCATGAAGTAAGTTTTATTGCCGAAGTGTGCCGCCATGTATGCCGGGACAGCTATGCGTACCATGTACACTCCACACGGATCGAGAATCAGATAACGATCGCGTTTGTCCTTCGGTTTTACCCTCTTGTGATCCATGTAAACCCCTGCTATTTTGCTGGGGCAATCTGTTGGCGAAATTGGCTGTACGAACCGTAGGTGCGTAACAAGTTAGTGATGATAATCAATGACTTGTTAGACGCAGTTGATTCAAAATCAACCGTAGAAATACGTGCCGGTTCGAGTCCGGCCTTCGCCCCCACTCTCAAGCATCAATATCAAAACAACCAATAAATAATCCCTTTAATCTAACAACGACCAATCATTGATCAACCACGAAATCCTCTCCGAAACACAGTCACAATCTCTAAACCCTACGCTCAACATTAACTCCCACACACCATACCCCTCACCCCCTGAACACCTCCCGCCGGTGCCACGCCACAAACCCTTCCTGCGGATAGCATTCTTTTCCCTGCGGTAAGGTAATCGGCTTACCATCAAAATCCCAGAATAGCCTGCCAACGATGCCCCCGCCGTTCACCGCCGGCGAAACCTGGATGCGCATATCCTCATCCAGACCAATGGATCCTTTATCAAAGGCCTTATGGTGAATCGCGCAGAGCGCCAGGCCGTTAGGGATTTCACATGGGCCGCCGTGCTGCTTCCATTTGATATGGGCCGCTTCCAGGGCGACGGAGGTATTATCATGGCGCATATTGAAGCCGCAGATCGCGCACTCATAGTTATAGGCGCGCAGCACCTGCTTGCGAAAATGCGGGTCGCGCTCTTTACGGATCTGCTGCAGATCAAATCCCATCTCTTCAGCCAGTTCTTCCTGAATACTCTCCGGGAAATGCGCCTCGAGGATCTGATGGGCGAGGGTATTGATCAGCCTCTTATTTTTGTTGAGTAACGCAAAATGCGGCTCATCGAAGCCGCCGGCGACGTGACAGAGCTCCAGCTCTTTGCCGGGCGGCTGTCGGCTGCCCTGGGTTGAACACTGGTCGCTGTTGTGCAGCTCCCAGAAGCCGTCGCCTTTCAGGCGCCAGAAGGGCATATCCGGCCGGTACTAGCGGCGCTGCGGGCCAAAGCGTTCCAGCAGGCTATGCAGCTCATCGCGTATCTCCGAGGCGTAGTCGAACATCCGCGCATGGCCGCGCTGGTACTGTGAGAGGACGTACAGCAGCAACAGTGGCTTATGCGGCGCACGCTGTTCGACTTTGCGCCAGATAGTGATGTTCTCGATCGCGTGTTGCAGGGTCGTGCTGGAGGGCATAGCGTTACAGTGGCAGCTAAATAAATGCGATGATGCTCGCAAAATCCTTGCCGATCAACCCACCAGATGCGGCGGTTCTACGTGGATCGCGATTTAACTATCACTGCTATTTATTTGTTCGAAAAGCCCATAGCTTTCTATTTATACTCAAGCTTCGCGCCATCAGATAGCTATGTCTTATGAAAAAACTACCGGACCATTTATCCAGGGAATGCATCATCGCCGCCATTCGCGCTTACGATGCAGGCGTTGCGCATCAGTTTAAAAGCGCGCGTCTGTATGAGATCGAGTTTGAGGGGCGTCGGTATCCTTCAAAAGCCATCGTCGGGTTAGCGGCCACGCTTGCGACAGGAACGGAATTTATCCTGGAAGAGATGACGGTCCGGCTTCGGCCCGTTGAATGGTTACTGACTGCTTGAGACATGTTCTTTGAACACAGTCAGAATAGTGCCTCGTTTTAGGTCCCAGTGGTGGTGAGTATGAAAAAAGGCCTGCAAAGCAGGCCAATGAGGATCCAAAGTAAGAAAAGCAGTGGCTATACCAACCATACTTCTGGTTGTAGGTGTATTGACTGTCACATTAAATCGATACATCTCAAACTAACTCGAAGTATTTATGGTACTCTGGCATTAACCACTTAGGAGAAATCTATTCCGCGTAGTTCTGCGCAATCATCGCAGTCTTATCGAGACGGCTATTAATCTGCGCGGCAAATTCATCTATCGGGCACAGCCAGCCGTCCGGACTGTTTTTACAGTGCAGATTAAGCTTTTGTTGCAGCGGTGGATTCTTCACATTTAGCGGCTCCAGCCGACGCATTTGATCCAGGCTTTGCGTCATAAAGGTAAGGCCTATATACGTCTGATGCGTTTTGCTATCCCGATAACGTTCAAACATCAGCGTGCTTCCGGGCGGCGTATCATCTTTCGGGTAGCCCTTCAGATGCCAGGAGACATTGAGCAGGGTTTGCAGTGGCGTCAGGTTGGAGTCATGGCCGAAATACATGACCATCCGTGCATCCGGCGCGCTGGCGGCAATCTCTGGGCTGGCGTTGGGGTCGTGGAAACCAGACCCCTTTTCCAGCGTATAGAGGATCTGGCTCAGTAGTTGTGAGCCAGCGCGGGCGGCGATATACGGGTCATGAAGTATTAGATCGAACTTAATCTGATGCAGTTTGTTGAGCCGTGTCAGGTCGTCAGTATTTTTGACGTGGCCAAACGCAACCTGTTCCAGTGGCAGTCCTTCGGCATATTGCAGGCGGAAGGTTTCACCCAACTCGTTACCCCAGAATAGAGGCCCTTCCAGCTCAATATTGCGATCCTTCAGGTTCTTAATCGACCATTCACCGCTGGAGTAGGTGCATTGATCACCTTTACAGTTGGGGTCAACGATTTTTTGCATCGCTGCTATGTCACCGGCATAACGCTGTTTTGCCGCCTCCAGGCTGCCACCCATCTTTTGTAAGACGCTGTTGCTGGCCCTGGCGACATCTAGCGGAGCGACGCCATTATCAATGGGTTTAAACAGTGTATCTTTTTTGCTGGCGGGTGAGCTGACTTTGACGCCACATCCGGGAAACAGTGTATCGATCAGGGCGTAAGCTGTCATACGGGTGCGCTGTTTGGCGCTGGTGCGGACAAAAATATCGTCGGCATTGAGGCAGCTATCTTTTTTAAGGAACTGGCGTTGCTGCAGGTAATCCCGCAAATAATCTCCCATGCGTGTGACGGCAGCGTAGCCGTGCATGGTCAGCTCGCCATCTTTGCCCTGAAAATGGGGGAAAGTTTCTGGCGACATTGCCTGGATTTTTGCCGTATCCATCTGTGGGCGGATACCATGGCGGTTCAGCGTTACGACTTTATCCAGCACCAGATCGGCTGTTGCGGCTTGCGCCAGTGAAGAGGTTAGCGCCAGTGCAATAAGACTTAGCGTGTAAGCTTTCATCATGATTCTCCTGTCAGAAATAATACCGTGCGCCAAGAGCAATTTTGTCGTCACTGTACCGATCGTCCGCATCATCGGAATCGACGGTCATGTTGCAGTACTCCAGCCACAGGATGAATTGTTTGTTGAAGGTATAATCGGTGCCAAAAATAGTGCGGGTTTCCTGATAATTGTCAGCCGCCGCATCGCCATCGCGCAGTCCATAGACTCCGTAGATACCCCATTTATCCCAGGTCCACTTAGCGCCAGCTCCGAAAAGATCGACATTGATGGTGTCCTGATAAGCGGTATAACCTTTGCCGCTACCTTTATTACCGTTCTTGATTTGATAACCACCATAGTCCAGAGCCAGTGAGAGATTAATTTGTGGGATGTTGTACTTCATCCCTATACCCCATATATTTTCTTTGTCCGCTTTCACGTCTGTGTACCCGCTTTTGACGTTGGCATCGGTTGAACCATTGGTAGTCTGTTGGGCGATACCGGCATTTAATGTCAGATCCCAAGGTGAGTCGTAAAGTAGCGCCATCGCCCAAGCGTTATCGATATCATTGATATTTGTTCCAGTCTGCATGGTATAGGATGTTGCCACTTTTAGACCATGCCAGCGTTCAGACATAAAACGTATAGTATTGGATTCTCGCTTGATAAAATTATTATCTCCGCCACCAACACGAGCTATTTTCCCTCCGCCAAAATAAAGTGCCCCGCTGCTGCCATATTCATAGCTATAATCAGACTGATGAACATAATCGAAGGGGGATTTCACTCTACCAAAATCTAGTTCACCAATACCTTTGTAACTCAGCCCCCCATAAGATTGTCTGTTGTCAAAATGAAAATTATCTTCTGCTGCCTGAGTATCTCCGCCATATTCGAAATAGGCGATGGCGCTCAGATTCTTCATCCAGCTGTCGCTCTCGAACTGATCGCCCAGACCACGTTTAAACTTCAGCCCGATACGTGTACCCTGATCTTTTAATTTTGAATCGCTATCGCCATCTGTCCTGCCGCGTTTAGAACTATTTTCTAACATCATGCGTAACGAACCAGTAAGATCAAGCTTGGCTCCTTGTTCTTTATTTTCATAAAGGGTAACGGCTTGGCTATTCGCTGTAATTAAACCTGTGATTAATCCTGCAATAATACGCTTCTGCATAATCTATATCCTTGATTTGTTTTATCACATGGCGAAGCCTGGATATTCCTGACGGTAAAGCCGTAATACATCCCGATAGGTGGAGCGGTAATCGCCGCTACCGAGTTTTGGCGGTTTTTTTGCGTCGTCCTCTGTGGCGAAATTACTGTCTTTCCATGCCATTGATGTCAAATTTACCTGCCATGGAACATACAGTTTTAGCGCATTATTCATTAGTACCGTACCTCTGCGGATATGACCTGCTCGGGTCACGATCGTCGCCTCCCGTATATTGAAATTACGCATGATCATCGCTGTGTAATTAGCGTTCTGTACGGTGTCGTAAGAGAGCACCTCAGGTATGATGCGTGATGGAGCGATTCCATTTTCGGTAAAGTATTTCCACATCACTTCCGCTTCAACACGATTATTGCGGGGTACGCCGCCGGTAACGATAATTTTTGAGTCTGGATACTGTTTGGCCACTTTTAGCGCTTGCGCCATAATACCTTTTAGCGGTTCCTGTGGATTTCCTTCTTTATCAAGTTGATAACCCAGAACGACAATTGCATGATAGCGCCCCGGATGGGCCACCTTAGGCATATCGAAATGAATGATATTGGTGTCCTGAAGCACCTTGTCTGCTGCATCGAGGATAGCGTCATACTTTGCCGTTTGGTTAGGGAAATGTTGTTGTAATTGTTGGTGTAGTTTCCCGGTTGCCTGCTGACGTTCCTCTGGAGTTTTAGCTAAAGCGCGTAGATAAACCAGCGCATTATAACCTGAGTCAAAATCGCCAAATTTTTTGAAATTTTCCTGATAAAGAGCAATTCCTTCTTTAACGTGTTTGTTGCGTATTTGGGCGGCAGCATAACTGTTAGCAATTTTTTCTTCGTTCGGACTTGTCTGATACGCTTTGGCAAAACCATCTTCAATTGGGCCGGAACCATTAACACCATAAATGAATTTCCCCCAGTAAAAAAAATGATGGCTCACAGCATAATCGACATAGCAATCTGTTTTCTTCTGCTTTATCGTCAAGGAGTCACAGTTTGATAAAGGGAAGTCTTTATTTTCATAATCTGCATGGGCGGCCTGCGCTGACTGCTGAAAAGCAAGAAAAAGGGCAGGTAGCAGAAAAAAGATTTTTTTTCTGTTCATAACAAAACCTTTAGCATATTGGATGTATAGGGGAATTCTATAGGTACAGACAAGTAAGCTTATAAATACTCGTGAGGAACATAAAAGAAAGTACATTGAATGCCATCCATTTTATAAACATCCCCATCGGATTAATAAGCTGGTTAACTCAGCAACTACTTTATGAAAACAAGCAGGGTTTTACATTATGAAATTGATTTCTCAATTTGAATAATTAACCAGTAGAGCCCGTTATGGTGTCTCTCGGTATGGGAATGCGGTATTTTCGGTTTTTTAACCTACAAGGAAAGGTCGTTCTTCTGACATGAAAAATAAATAGTAGCAGCCTCATGTGCTGCCGTTGATTTCATCTTTATATACAACCTTACTATAGATATGAGAGATAACATGGAGATTGATTATCCGGGGTGTTTCAATGTGGCGCTTTGTAAATATCGTAAATTCTGGATGCGAAATGGCTAGACATTTTAAGATCTGGGGTGGTTATTTGAAATGGCGATTTTTGTAGATTTAGATGCGCATTGTGATGACAGTGGCATCACTCTTTTACCTATTGATTAGTAGTGAATTGATTGGATTTGATGAGATGCTAGAGGTACTAAACCGATTTGCTTAGTTCATGTATCATGATAATCCTTCCATTTATGGAACTGCTAAAAGTGGTATTCAACGCGTTTCCCACTTCCGGATCAGGTTCCAGACGACGGTTAATGAGAGCGATCGTTCCCGAGTTAGCTGCATCATGACTTCCAGCGCTTGTATTGAATCAAGATTATCTACTTTCACCTCTTGCCAGCGTTTCCAGAGTGCGATTTCTTCTTCTTCATCTGGAGCCTGGCTGCGCCCCTGGCGAATGTTGATCCCCATAAGTCGACGGCGAGCGCTAATTTCGGCCGTCGGAATACCGAAGTAGTGGTTAATCAAGGCGATTGAGCCACCCAATTGCACTGCCTGGTTCACAATCTGCTGAAGTTTGTGCTCCTGTTGTACCTGAACAAGCATTTTGCGTAGAACGTCATGGTTGACTGTCACTTTTAGAAAATGTGAAGAGGTATTTGTCAGATATAGTAACTCATCATAGGAAAGGGAACATAGTTTGTTTAATTCATCATGATTAAAGCCCAAAGCTTCGCAATAACGTAAGTTACCAGCCTTAATGGCTTGCACCACCTGTGACAAAATAGCATGGTTAATCGTTGGTATCATTTTTTGCGTCCTGTTGTAATTCCATAAGCCGACGAACGATGCGAATTAACCGGAATGCTTTAATAAGGAACTGATCGCTGAACACGAATCTATTCTGTTCGCGTCGGATAAGTAGTATCGGATCTAGAGTAGCGGCCAGATCTGCTGTTAGGGGAACCCCATTGAGTGTCATCAATAGAGCTCTGCAGGCGCGGGCTTGAGTTTGGGAATATACATCTGGGGCTGTTGTAATCGCGCTAAGTTTATAGTCGGCATCGTCTACATTGTTATCAGGAAATATCTTACCGTCGATGCCACAACACTCCGCCAGTTCTCGCGCAACTTGGTTTCTTAGCGCTTGCAATGCCTGGGTTGAATCAATTAGGGGTGAAATACACCAGATATCCATGATGGGATCGTTGCTTTCACACATTAGTGTGGAACCCAGAGGCGAGTCTGGCGCAGAGAGAACCGTTTTTCTTTTGGAACTCGGTTTACGTCTGTATACAGTAGAACGTGCTGCGGAGGCCTCTTTCTGTATATAAAGCGGCGATTCCTGAGTGGGGCCGAGTAAGGCCAGGCGCTTCTGCTCGGAAGGATCCAGATCCAGCATCAGCAGATTGTAATCAACGTTCAGCGCCTGACTCAGTAGTCCTAATAGCTCATCCTGTACAAGTTCGAAGCAGAACTCTTCAGGCTGATCATTGAACAGCGATAGCGCCGAGGAAAAGATATTTTCAAATGAACCCAAATCATCGGTGGCATGTTGTTCCCAGATTCGTAGCGCCGCAGTCCGCATGGAAAGTAGTTTTTCTATCTGTGGACGCCCCAGCCCGGCATACAGTACTTGAGGAATATAGGGGTGCAGATATTCCAGAGTCTGTTCCATGCGGCTGATTTGTGACTGGTTGATCGGGTAGCCATCTTTCCTCAGGCGTTCCGCCAGTTCCCGCTGCGAGAGTTGATATTGCTCAACGTGCTGGTACAACTCTCGCGCTTTACTGATCCCCAGCGCCCGCTCAATAAAACTCAATTTACCGTGAAGATCGTTCTCTGCCAGATGACCGATCAGACATCGCAGTTCTCCATGCATAAGCTGTTTAGACGTCCCACCCCACGGTCGGTAAAGGCAATGAATACGCCAAAACCGCTCATCATGAGTTTCTTGCCATAGCTCATTGAGGATTGACAAGCGGGTATTACCGCCGTTGGCAATGATGTAATAGTCCTGATCGGGGCGACGGGTGATAGGTGGCGGCGTGTCCAGACCGCGCTGGCGGATCGACGCTTTGATATCGTCATAGTTGGGGTTGCGCATAACCCTGGGATTGAACTCATAAGGACGGAGTTGGTCCAGCGTCACGATCATCGCGGTTTCCTTTGACGGGCGGGCACAACCCTCGGCAGATGAAGATTGCTGGTCAAAACAGCTTTGCATCAGGTGAGATTGAACGACCTGCGACGTTAGCTTCGAGTTCATATCAATCCTCCCGATTGGGCTAGTCTCATCGTTGATAAGATGTAGATGGGCCATGATGATTGGGGGGGGATGCGGCGCGATGGCGATAAACTCAGCAGTACCGCAGTCCAGCGTGTTATACCAGTAAAGTTAAGCTTGGTAGGGGAATGATATAGTGTCATAATTATAATTTAATTTTTAAATCAATTGCTTGTGATGATTTATGTCCGAGGTTATGAGTTCCTGAACAGAAACCTTCGTGCGATGTCTTTCCTGCGCTTACTCTTCAGAATCAATACTTAGGGTTTACTGCGTCATAACTTCATGGACGAAGACTCTCCTAAGCTGTCTGCTGTAGGCTTTACCGTAAAATTGTACTGCGGTGTCCGGACCGCTCAGTTTCTTCAGGGGAGTTGAACCAAACGCTTGATTCATTGCCTTCTGGGTTGATGGCAGGATCAGCCAGTTTAGGAACAGCCGTGATGCCGCCGGATGTGGGCTGTTGGCGGCAATCGCCGCGATGTTGCCGCCACCGGGCATCCCAAACTCCGGCACGTAAAATTTCAGCCTTGGGGTAATGGCTCCAGTTTTTTGCAGCCCAACTAGATGGTCTTCCCAGATGGGAATCAGCATCAACTCGCCATCGTTCAGGCGAGTCAGGCTGTCAGCGCCGGAGGCTGTCAGTGTTATGTTGTCGCGGTTAGCGGCAAACCACAGCCATCCTTTCTGCCAGCGTTTCACTACCGTTGGGTCAATGCTGTTCGTTTTGCTGTTAAAATCACCGCCCGTAATGGTGACGATTCTCTGGATAAAAGCTTCCCCCGCGCCACCGTTATTTGGGTCGTTATAGCCGAACCTCTTTGGATTTGCGTTAATAAAGCTTTGTAATTGATCCAGTGTCTGCGGCAGTGCCTGATTGCCAATCTGTTTCGGATCATAGGCAAAACCGGTCTGATTACCCCAGAACGCCACGGCATAACCCTGAGTATCGACGTTCTGAATCTGATGAACGGCGTCATCATAGCCAGGTAAATCGTCAATCTTTGCTAGCGCTTTCAATCCCATCATCACCGGCAACTGTGTTACAGACATGGCGATAACGTCGAGTCTGCCTTTCTTTTTGCCCGCTTCCGCCAGCAACTTATTAACATTGCCGTCGAGTCTGCCTTCCGGAATACGTACTTTAATGCCGTATTGTTTTTCAAATTCCTGCACGAAAATTCGCCACTGTGATTGCAGGTACCAGACATGAAAAGTCACGTTGCCTTCTTGTTTTGCTTGTTCCAGTACTTTATCCCAGTCGGCCTTCTCAGCCGCCATTGTCAGAGAACTGCACAGCAGGCCGCCCGCCATAATTATCACTGCTTTTTTCATCACATTATCTCCTGTAAAAGGTCAGGCTTTCCCCGTTGACTGCGACAGATAATTCCCTTTCAGCAACTTCTCGATGATAGCCATCAGGATGACGTTGGGGATCACCAGAATCATCGACACCACTGCCGCATCCGGGCGGACGAAGGAGTAGCCAAGGAAAGAGTAAAGAATGGTCGGGACGGTGATAAAATCCGGTGCGCCCAGTACGTATGAGATGCTGAATTCCTCAAGGCTTCGCACCAGACAAAAAATCAGCGCCGCCAGCAAGCTCGGTTTCAGCAGCGGCAGGTAGGCGTTGCTGAAAGTGCCCCACACACCAGAGCCTAAGTCACGACTGGCATCGATCAGATCCTGCGGTACAGCCTTAAACCCTGCCGACATAATGCGAATCGAATAGGGTAGCGTCAGTACCGTATGGCCGATAACAATGCTGATAAAAGCGTTGTCGATATTGAGATTGAGCAGCATGGCGCTGAAGAAAATCCCGATCAGCATTCCCGGCATCACCAGTGGGATCAGCGTCAGCATCTCCGCCACCGCCTTACCACGAAAGGTCATGCGCCCGAAGGCATACGCGGTGGGGAGCGACAGCAGAAGGCTGGCGACCGCTACCGTAGGTGCGATGGTGTAGCTGTTCAATAGCGCCTCTGCAAGCGAGGTTTTTTCCCATACCAGCAGCCAGCGGCTGAACGACAACACCGGCGGGAAGATATCCGGGTAGCTCCACGGATGGGCCGCGTCAACCAGCGACCAAAGGATCGCCATACCGAACGGCATTCCCAGCCAGATGAGGTTGGCAACCATGAAAAAGATCAGCGAAATCGTCACCACCCGACGACCATTGGCAGTGTGGCTCATTTGAGCTCTCCTTTGCGGGTTGCGAATGGGGTGATAAGCAGGGCGATCAGCAGCGTGCAGATGGCCGCCGTGACCATAATGATCACTGCAATTACCGCCGCGCTATTCCACTCGCCGTATTCCATGGCGGTGGCCTGCATCAGGCGTGACAGCGAGTAGGTGTTGCGCGGCCCGGCCACTGAGAAGAAGGCGAAATCTCCCAACGCGCCGATAAACACCAGAATCAGCGTCACCTGTACGGCGGGCAGCGTCAGCGGCACCACGACGCCGGTAAAGCTGCGCCAGCGGTTAGCACCGAGGTTGCTGGCGGCGTCCAGCACGTCGTTACGAATAGCGTTGACCGCGCCGCCGACCAGGATCAGGGCTAAGGGCAGGTTCTTCCAGATTTGCAGGATAACGACACCCCAGCCGAAATCATCGTTCTGCATCCGCAGCGGCTCACTGATAATGCCCAGCGCCAGCAGCAGCTCGTTGATGATGCCGTGATAAGCCACGATATTGACGAACAGAAACGCCGCCACCAGACCGGGGATAAACATCGGCGCACGCAGTACCGCGATAATCCCTGCTTTACCGACCATCGGTTTACGTAGCCACAGCGCTAGTGGATACGCGAAAATTACCGAACCGAATGCCCCCAGCAGTGATACTTTTACGGAGTAGAACAGGGCGCTTTGCAGTACCTCGTCCTGCAGCATGTTGCGCCAGTACTCTAGAGAGAAATGACTATCGCCTTCGAGGTTAAACCAGCCCAGACTCTGGGCGATCACCACATAAAAAGTGGATCCCATCAGCAGCAGAATGGTGCCCAGCCCGCTGAGCATCAACAGCCAGGCGAATAGCTCGTTGCGCCAGTTTTTCATGATACCGGCTCCAGAAAATGGATGGCGTTTTCCGTCAGACGGAAGCAAACGCGCTCGCCGGGGGCAATGGGCGGCTTTTTAATCAGCTGCAGGCGCACCGACAGTCCGGCGTTGTTGTGGCCCCAGGCTTCGGTGAGGTTGCCCATAAAGGCCATTTTATCGAGCGTCAGGGTGAAGTGGTTGTCTCCCGCCTGCGGCTGGCCGACATACTGCGCATCTTCTGGTCGCCAGCAGATATAGCAGTGCTCCGCGCGCGGCGGCCGGTCAGAGAAGACATAAAACTCACCGAGGGCGCAGCGTACCCGGTAATAGCCCGGCTGCTCTGCGGGCGTGACCTGTGCGGTATCGATATTGGCCGCGCCGATAAAGTCCGCCACAAAGCGGTTGGCTGGGCGGTAGTAGATCTCCTCCGGCTGGCCGATCTGCTCGACGTTACCGGCGTTCAACACCACGATTTTGTCCGACATCGCCAGCGCTTCCGCCTGGTCGTGGGTGACGTAAATCGAGGTGAGCTGATACAGCCGCTGGAGTTCCTTAATTTCAAAACGCACGCTCTCGCGCAGCTTGGCATCGAGGTTGGAGAGCGGTTCGTCGAACAGGATCACGTCTGGACGGGTGATCATCGCCCGCGCCAGCGCCACGCGCTGCTGTTGACCGCCAGAGAGCTGCCCGGGCATTTTCAGCCGCTGACTCTCCAGCCCTACCTGCTTCAGCGCCTCCGCCAGCCGGGCCTGCTGTTCGCCGATGGTGGCCTTTTTCTGTTTCAGGCCGAAACAGATATTGTGCGCCACGTTGAGGTGCGGAAACAGCGCGTAGGACTGAAAGCACATGGCGGTGTTGCGCTTTTCCGGCGGCAGCGCGTTCACCGTTTTATCGCCAATCAGAATGCGCCCACTATCCGGCTGATGAAAACCGCCGATCATCTTCAGCAGGGTGGTTTTACCGCAGCCGCTTGGCCCCAGCAGAGTCACGAATTCCCCCTCTTCGGCGCAGAACGAGATTTCCCTGGCGGCATAGAATTCGCCGAACGTTTTGGTTACCTGTTCCAGCACCAGTTTTGACATAAGCTCTCGTTTTCCGTTGCATCAAATGGGTGTTTAAATTTACATACTAAATATAAAATTTATGTGATGTTGATCGTTAAAACAAAAAAACCATGATAAACAATGATAAGTAAGATGTTTTAAGCATGATTTTTGTCTTTTGACAGAGTTTTCTTTTCTTATTAAATTTAAATAGTAAAGTTAACTATCATCTTTCATCATGAGGAGCTACAGATGGCATTTAACTTTCATCGGGCGGCAGAGGGAATAGTACTGGCCAACAGTCACCGTGGGTTTTCCACTTGCGCACCGGAAAATACCTTTCCAGCATTTGAGGCTGCACGCCTGGCGGGAACTCACTGTATTGAAATCGACGTTCACCTGACGGTGGATAACCAGTTGGTCGTCACGCATGATCACCGTATCGACCGGGTGTCCTCTGGTGATGGCTTTGTCGAGGAGATGACGTACCTTCAATTGCTGGCATGCGACTTTGGCGTGAAATTCCATCCCTCATTTATCGGAACACACATTCCCCTACTGGCGGACGTATTGTGCTGGGCGGTGGAAAATGATATGGGGCTGATTGTTGAGGTGAAACAGCGTAACCGACACGATAAATTTGTTTCTGTACTGGTCGAGCTACTTCACGAGCAACCGGAAGCCATCAACCATATCCAGTTGTTAGGCTTCAATCATGTGTTAATAAATCAGGTGAAGGCACAAATTCCACAACTGGCATTACAGGTGGTAACGCTGGAGCGTTACAATAACCAATTGGCGGCGGTGCAACAATCAAACGCCTCATGTGTCTGTTTTGAATTTGAGTTCGCCCATATTGGCGACCTACGAGCTTACAAAAAAGCCGGGCTCGGAATACGGATGTTTCTGCATGAAGTGAGAAATGGCATGACTCCGCTGGAGCAGTACGACTATAAATTCGGCTGCGACAGTCGTTCGATGATTATCGGCTGGATGCAGGCGGGGCTGATTGATATGCTCAGCCACGACGATATTCCTTACCTGCAGGGGCTTATTGAAGAAGCTGGCCTGCGCTGGGGTTAGAAAAATAAGGACACCATGGATTCCCAATCTGAATGCCTTGAACTTCGTGGTTCACAGCGCCTGCTACTGGAACTGATCCGCAGGCACGCGCCGGTGACGCGTGCCGAACTGGCGCGATTGTCTGGATTGACGGCGGGAGCGATCACCCAGCAGTGTCGGGAACTGATGTTCTTAGGTCTGGTGGTTGAAGGAGAACGTAATACCGGCCAGCGCGGTCAGCCATCGCTGCCATTGCGTCTTAATCCTGGAGGAGGCTGTGCCATAGGATTGTCGTTTAGTCCCGGCTTCATCGATATGACAGTCGTCGATCTCAGCGGTCGCCAGTTGTTGTCACTTTCCGAAGCGCACCTTGAAAATCAGCCGTTGTCCGCCACACTCGTGCAGATCAAAACCTTGGTGGAGCAGACGCTGAAAAAGCGCCAGCTCCAGCACGCGCGTATTCTCGGCATTGGCTATGCGGTGCCGGGCTTTCTGAAAGCCGATGGACGCAAACGCCACTGCGTGCCCTCTTTGGAGAGCTGGCGCGATGCGGATTTACAGCAGACATTTGCTGACAATCTGCCGTGGCCGACGTGGGTGGAGAATAATGCCAACGCAGCTGCGGTAGGTGAGCTATACAGTGGTGAATGGAATGCGTACAGCGATCTGACCTTTATCGATCTTGGCTACGGTATTGGCGCAGGGATTATCTCCGGGCATAAAATGCTGCGCGGCGGGTTCTGCAATGCTGGTGAAGTTGGAATGGCGTTTCCATCAGGTACGCCGCGACCCTCATATAAGGATCTGCTTGCCACACTGGATCGCGAAGGGTTTACTGAAAACCAGCTGCCGGAGTTGATCGCCGAGCAGCATCCACTGCTGGAAAGCTGGTTTGAACGCTGTAGAGGTCAGGTGGAGCAGACTGTGTTTGGCTGTGTACAGTGGGTGGACCCGCAGATAATTGTGCTTGGTGGAGTGATGCCAAAACCGATTATCAGCCGACTGGTGGAGGAGCTGAACCAGCGGCTAGAAACTCGTTTCGATCCTAACCGTCCGCGAGTGAGGTTGGCTGCGTCTTCAATGGGAGTGCAGAGCGCATCAAGGGGGGCGGCGATGATCCCGTTGTATCAGGTGATAAATGAGGGGTGAGCAAGTTTTATTTGGTTTTTACGCAGCCTTCATTCATATCAGCCGCAAGCTTAATATACGTCCCGTCGTTAAAAACCCCTGCGGCGCAAGCCTGAAAAAATCGGAAGCGCATAACCGTTGCGTTCCCACAGTTCACAAACCCCACGCTACCTTACCGGTAGCGTGGGCTCACACACTCTTACTTATCCCGCGTCTCGCCAGCCTCCCAGCTGTAACTGCCATCGGCCGCTAACCTATCGCCCAGCTCCTGATACTCGAACTGATAAAACTCAGCCTGGGTACCGTACCCGGCGTAGTCTACCGCCGCCAGGCCGACGAACGCCCCGGTAAAGAACCCGCCGTAGCTCTGCAACACATAGTCATCGGACAGCACCGCGGCATCCAGCTGGACCGGGATCTCGGTGAACGTCACGCCATCGAAGCTGTATTCATAGCTGTAGGTCTGCTTGCGGACTTTGGTCCGGAACCAGACGTATTCCACGCCGTCCGGCACCTTGATGGCGTTATCCTTCAGGTACGACGTGTATTTTCCGCGGTTATTTTCGCCGACTTCGATGACCTTGCCGTTAATTTCATTCCAGGTCAGGAAGACAAAGCTCCAGTGGCGGTCGTTATAGTAGTTTGTTAATCCGGCCATCTGCTGGTAGCTGAAGGGCTCGAATTTCACCTTCACTGCGGCGTCAAAATAGAAGGCCTGCCAGCGGCGGGCAATCAGCGACAGGTCATGCGTATTGGCTAACGAACCCTGGCCGATTAAGGTTAATTTGCCGTCGCCGGTGGTGCCCATTTTGGCCGTAAACGGCACCCGCAGGGTATTCCAGTTCGGGTCGAGCGCTGGCGACGTAAAATCGTCCTGTTGGCTATTATCGCTGGCGCTTTCGGTGAAGATGGCGTCTTTCGGCCCTTCGACGAAGGTTTTCCCGCCGTGACCGCCTTCAATACGCGGCCAGCCCTCGTCGTCCCAGTACACTTTCTGGATCGCGGTTTCCCGGCCGAGGGTTGACCAGCCGCGCGGGTCGTAGATGGATTCCCCCGGGCGATTCCACGGCCTGGCGCAGAGCGAGGCGTAATACCATTCGCCTTCCGGGGTGGAGACCAGCGCGCCATGGCCCTGTTTCTGGATGTAGCTGTCCGGGGTATCGACGTTGGTTAAGAACACGTCGCCCGGCTCGGTTTCGAAGCTGTCGGCCTCGAGGGTTTTCGACCGCGCCACCACCTCCTGGTGGGTAAACACGGTGCCGCCTTGGGCGGCAAACAGATAGTAGTAGCCGTTCAGTTTATAGAGGTGTGGCCCCTCGACCAGCGCCACTGCGGTGCCGCGGTAGATGGTGCGCGCGGTTTCCGGCATTAACTTCAGCGTTTTGGTATCCAGCTCCGTTAAGGTAATGCCATCGAAGGGGTGATGGTACTCCCGGTGATCCCAGGTTTGCTGGACGATATATTTCCGGCCATCGTCGTCATGGAACAGCGAGGCGTCAAACCCGACGC
>OKVN01000334.1_pt1 | contig 21054 bp, 24 predicted proteins | sample 1606961 | NCBI WGS metagenome assembly OKVN01 (sample SAMN03281020, study PRJEB24777) | human gut metagenome | isolation source: fecal sample PR170 from 1 month old male Malay infant, vaginal delivered... | place: Singapore | collected 2005-12-29 | reverse complement strand
GGGCGCCAATGCCGCCCCCGGGTTGGGCCTTGCCGGCAAAAAGCCCGACAGCGAATTATCCCCCCGCCGGTGCCGCCGCGGATTCACGCAGCTTGTTTTCATTCTTCCACGCGTCGGAAATGGCCTTCGGCGATATCAGACTGTTCATCGCCACCGCCGTCGCATTGGCACTTGCCACACGCTCGCTGGCGTAGGAACTGACGAATGGCGATGCGCGCCGTGTGCCACCCTTCAGCGATCCGAGCAGAATCGCCGGCTTGTCGTCGATATAGGGACCAACAAGCGGCAGAACCGGCTGTATATCATAGCCGAACGGCATTGCACCCATGGCGGCATTCATCTGCGGCTGCGCGGGCGCGCCAAGACTGACCGCCTGATCATTGAACGATACCGGCGCCACATTCAGGCTCGCCACCTGAACGCCCTGCACCTTCGGCTGCCGCATGCCGGGAATGGAAAGGGCATTGCGCTGGGTGGGTGTCGGTCCATTCATGGCAATCATGGTGCCTGAATCCGGCTGCATCAGACGATCGCGCGTGCCGGGTGCACGATACGACGCGAGCAAAAAGCCGTCATCGCGCCCTTCGAGCGGCGCGCGGCCCACATATTCCACCTTCACGTCGGCCGTACCCGTATGCTGATAGTCCAGCATCGTCGCAGCCTTTTGCGACAGATCGATCACGCGATCGCTGTGATACGGCCCGCGGTCGTTGACGCGCACGATCACGGAACTGCCATTGGCAAGATTGGTCACGCGCGCATAGCTCGGCAACGGCATGGTCGGGTGCGCCGCCGACAGGTGGTTCATGTCGTATACTTCGCCATTGGCGGGCAGGCGGGCCTGAAAGGCCGAGCCGTACCAGGGTGCCCGCCCCTGACGCGTTTAGCCGAGCTCCTCCCTGGGATAATACCACTTACCGCGAACCTGATAGGGCCTGCCGATCTGGTTGCGCCCGCCGCCGCGCGGCATGTTGCGGAAATCCGTGACGACGCGCGGGCTGGCTTTGACGCCATACTCCGATTCAGCGAAATATTCCTTGCCGTGGCTTCGTTTAGCAACCTTTGCCGTGGGTGACGCGCAGGCTGCCATCAGGGCGCCCATCGCAACAACTCCCGCAATTCGAAAAGCTTTGGCTTTTGACAATGCAAACTACCGGCTGGACGCCGTCCCCACACTTTTTACGCAACGATACCGAACAGAACCCGGTGCAGCCCCAGAACCCATCATGGAGTATTGCACCAGAATTATAACTCGCACCGATAGGTTGACAGCAGCTTAACAGAGCAGGGAGACATTGCCCGTCATGGCTAACTTTGGTTAACGACCGCCTTATCCGCAAAGGAAAGGTTTGATGCGGAGACGTGGAGCGCGTTCGGCGCAGGCGCCGTTAGAGCCAGCCGCCGAAGATGTAGGTCAGAAGCGCTGCGGCGGCCACGCCCCCGACGAATATGGCGATATACCAGACATTCGAGCTGTGGCTTGGCCAGACCTCTTCGTCATCGTCATCAAAATCGTCGATCATTCTCCTTGCATCCTCCTGTGGGCCCGGCTTGTCAGAAGCTGCACACGTCCTCCAGGCCGAGCCCTGCCAACGGGGTTTCGCCAGCGTTCTTCAACTCGGATTGCCGATGAAAGTTCCAATCAAGGCGCCCAGCCTCGCTGGCGATGGACCTTCAGAGCATGCCGGGACACGCCGAACGCGATATGCAGCAGCGAAACAACTGCGCGGTGCTTTCTTTTCGCGGCCCGGTTGTATTCCGGCTTCATACAACTAAGTATATCTCAAAGAATTTAGGGGGTCTTCAAGTATGTATATAATCAAGCACGGTGTGCGAAACACGCTTGGTGATGTTTTATGGGACGAACCCCTTCCCCTACAATTTGAAACAATTGAAGATTGCAAGCTTACTATCAGCTCGCTGATCGAGCGCTATGATCATAGTGAATTTGAACAAGAAAACGACCGGTGGTGCACGTGGAACGATAGCAAGCAGAACGAGTTTCACTATTGGTGGATCGTTGCAGTGGCGCCATTGTCTTAGGAAAAACCAATGCATCCCCATGGCACCTTACGCATTCTTGCCTGCTATCATGCTTGAATTGTCCGCATGCGGTAGGTGCCGCGATGATACCTATTTTTCGCGAGACGAGCCTGTTAAAACCCCACGCATGGACCACGCGAATGTAAAAATTTCCAAAGTTCTGATCATCGAAGATGATTATTTTTATGCGGATTCGCTGAAGCGGCACTTCAAGACGGCCGGCCAGCAGGTGGCGACCGCCGAGACCTTCCATGCGGCGCAGATGGCTATCGAGGCCGATGAATTTGACCTGATCATCATCGATCCGGGGCTTCCAGACTATGGAAGCGAGATGGAATCCCGCGATGTGCGCCTGAAAATCATCGAGTCCATTATCAATTCCACTCCCGCAGCCGTTCATCTGGTCATCACCGGCCGGTATTCGACCGATGAGGCGGAAACATGCAGAAACCTCGGTGCAAAGGGATACCTGGGTAAAAACCGCCTCAATGCCCCCACCCTCGCCAGCATTCTTGAACTCATGACCCGTTCTGAATTTGTCGTGCATCGGGGGAGCGAGACGATCAGCGATGCTTTTCCGGGCTATTATTATCCGTTCCTGTCATTATCGGAGGAAGAATGCCTCCAATGGGTGGAAGACCGCCCGAAGAGCATGAAACGCAATGAACTGTTTGTGCTTATGGCAAAGCACTTTAAGATGAAAAGTGCCGAGATGGCCGAGCAGAAATACAAACGGGCGCGCAGCAAAGTCCTGGCTCATGGCCGCAAAATCACTGCCGACAATGATGATCCTGCAACCGATTGAGGAAAAGGCCGTGGAAACATACAGCGGTTGGCGTGCCTGCTTCTTGGGCCTTGTGCTGTTATGCGCGGTTCCTGCCGCCTCCGCCGGCATAGTCGACCCGCACGTTCTCCAGATCGAACGCCAGAGCGGAAAACCCATCGCCTCCTACAAGGAGGACGATCTGGCAAAATCATTTTCCTATCGGGAGATCCAAACCAAGACGCCTTGGACCAACGACGTACAGCGCACCTATCGCGGTTTTTCGCTGATCGAGATTTTGGCAAAGAACGGATTGGCCAATGCGAAAGTCATAAAGGGAATAGCGCCCAATGATTATTCCGCCAGAATCGATATGGACGAAATCAAACGTTACAATCCGATCGTTGCCTCACAGATTGCCTGCAACGACGTCGAAGCCAAGGCAGGAAAATGCCATGAGGGCGAATTCCGCCCGCTTGAGGCCGACGATTTTGGGCCATTCTACATTGTCTGGCCTTTTGACAGCATGCCCAAGGCCTATGACCCGGGAGATCACTCAAGATGGATCTGGTTTCTCACCGAGCTGCAATTTGAGCAATAACTTTTGATCGCGCATCAAGCCGCGTGACCCTTAAACGATGAGTAGGATTGATTTCAGACACGTGGTGGATAGGTGAGACAGATACTCCGCGCAAACGGTACGTACATCCTTGCCATTTCCTTTGGTCTCTTTGTGCTGATCGGCCTGGCCTCGTTTCTGCAAACGGACAAGTATCGCAGCCAGGCCTATGACATCATCGGGGAAGTCAACGAGGTTCAGTGGCGTTCAACCCAAGCGCGCGAGAAAATGGTCAGCATCATGGGATGGGCCCGGCTGGCTGCGCTCACCAAATCCCAGGAGTATCGCGCCAAAATCCTGTCTGAAAGCACCTATCTCGCCATCAATGCCAAGACGCTGATCGCTTTGCCCTATACCGAGAAGATCATGCCTAAAGTGGATATCGATCTGATCAAGACACTGCTCGATTACATAAACAATGAGCTGATGCCGCAGCTTGCGCGAGCCGATCCAGACTACAATCTGATTGTGGCCAGGTTTGAAGACTTCTGGCCGGCCATTGTCTTGACGACGACGGGTAACCTCGGAAACACCCAGAAACGCACCGCCGATCTCGAGCAAAAAGCGCTCTACGACAATTTCCTGTACGCCTTCGTGTTTGCGACCGCGATCATGGTCGTTCTGTTTGCCATGGTCGCCTACAGAAGCAAGGCGCTCTACAACAATCAGGTCCGCCAGTTCGCGCTGCTCTTCTCCCACATGACCTTCACGCGAATCAACGGACTGTCCATGTGGATGCACGAGACGCTTTCGCCCGAGGAAAACCCCGATGCAAAACTGCTCGACATGGCCCGCAAGCGGATCACTGATCTGTCGGTCGTGACCGATTGGCTGGCCCGGATCGCCTATCCCAAATTTGATCAGGACAATACGCCGATCGTGACGCTGGGAACGATCCTTGATCAGATCACGCGCCCCGATGGATCGACCATTCCCATTGTGCGCGCCGATGTGAAAGCAATGCAGCTGCTTGTCCCGCAGGGCCAATTCCATCTCATGCTCCACGAGCTTTTGCGCAACGCCAAGGACGCCGTCGAGGATGAACTGCACCCGCACATTGTGATCAAGGTCAATATCGCCAAGCGCTGGCCGATTGGAAAAGACCTGATCGTCGCCATCGAGGATTCTGGCGTCGGCATGTCCCGGGAACAGATCAAGAAGGCCACGACACCGTTCTTTTCGACGAAGGGTGAGTCGCGCGGCCACAGCGGACTGGGCTTGACAGGTTGTGCGCGTCTTATTCAGACAATGGGTGGCTCTCTTGCGATTCAATCATCAAAAGGCAATGGTACGACTGTTACACTTGCCTGCCCGCTATCGAATCTCCCAGTTATAAAGTGGAACCACGCATGACCAGTTTGCCGCAACAGGAACGAAGCTACGGACTAGACCAGGTGATCGCCGAACTTCAGGAGCGGCTGGATCGGTATGAGCAAACGAATGTTGCTCTTGCCCAACAGGTCGAGCATCTGCAAACGCGTCTCCTTGCACCAAACAGGTTTAGATGGGACGTCATCGACAAGGTCACCGATTACTTCAGGGGCGCTCAAATCAAGGGAGACTATCTCGAATTTGGCGTCTATCAGGGCGAGACCTTTGCCTATGCGTGCAACGTGATAGGGCGGGAAAATCCGGAGATGCGGTTTGTCGCCCTCGATTCGTTCGAGGGTTTGCCGCAACCAAAGAAGGGGATAGACGAGTCCGGCGGCTATAGCGGCGGCTTCTTCGAAGGCCAGTTCTCGTGCAACGAGACGCAGTTCAAGGAAAATCTCAAGCTGCGCAATGTCGATCTGGCGCGCGTTACGACCATCAAGGGCTGGTACGACCAGACGCTGCAACCAGGACATGTGCAGTCTTCGCCTATCCAGACCGTTGCTTTCGCGTGGATTGACTGCGACCTCTACGAGTCCACCGTGCCTGTGCTGGATTACCTCACATCCCGTTTGACGGTCGGGTCTGTCATGCTGTTCGATGATTGGCGTTGTTTCAGGAATCTCTCGGATTTCGGCCAGCAAAGAGCATGCAGGGAGTGGCTGGCGAGAAACCCCCAGATCAAGCTGAATCTGCTTATCGACAACGACTATCACGGTTACGTCTTCTCCGTGGCCGCCTGTTAGTAATACCCGCGATATGAAGTAAAAATTCGACGTATTTATTGAACGAATATTTTGGTTCAGCGTTGTTGCTTGCGGGGCTGTCGAAGCGTATTCTCTCCCCCATAGTGCCGAAGAGCACGGGGGAGAAAAAATGAGTAAATTGGACCGTGATCCAGAACTCAATAAACTTGCAAAATACCTCATTCACCAATCGCTTCCTCTTGCCATAAGTACCTCCGGTTACAATCCGACCACGAGGGACCTGGACATGATCGAAGAAGCATTGAAGGCCCGCTACGGGACGGATCTTGCCAGTGTCTCCGTGCGGGAAATCGATGAATTTCTGCATCGGCGCTTCAGCAGGTTGAGCGAACGGCCGAACCGGCGCACAATTCACCGCTTCCTCAAGATACTCGCGGGTAAAGACCGGAAACGAAGCTGAATGGCTGTTCGGTTGTCTCAGAAAGACACACGAAGGTCATTCAGTTGCATTTGACGTAGCATCCCATTGGGGCAAACCTATTATTCCTGGAAAAGCAATGGAGAGATGAATATGCGTGCACTCATAGCGATCGCACTTCTGGTGTTGGCAGCAAGTCCGGCCTTGGCGGATGGCACCTGTAAAAGCCAGGCCGAGGCCAAAAAGCTTTCCGGCGCTGCTTTGACCAATTTCACGAAGAAATGCGCGGCAGATGCGGCAACAACCTGCGATACGCAGGCCGCCGCCAAGAAGCTTGCCGGCGCCGCAAAAAACAGTTTCGTCAAGAAATGCGTGAGCGATACAACGGGCTAAGTCGGACAGCTCTGTTCAACGCGGAAGACCGCAAGCCGGCTGAGCCGGTTTTCATCGCCGAACAGCCGGATTGTGTCACCGGTTGTCGGAGTCGTCACCGGCACGCGTCTGGGGGGTGAGATTGTGATCGCCCGCATTTCTGAAATCGGCCCCCATTCTGCCGAGAAACAGCACCATCATCGAAACCGCCACGAATGCAAATAGAACCGGCCAAACCGACATCACATAGGGTTGGTAGTCTATTTTTGTATTCGCGCCATCCTGAGCCACAGAGCCCCCTGCCCGTAAACGACGTCATTCCCAGCTTAACGCCGGCACAAAGATGCTACCTGCAGATTAATATCATCTGAACAAATGAATGCTTCGCATTGTGTTTGTACAAGCGATCCGGCCCGCACGCGCAAGCGCTGGCGCTTCATGAAAAAGCCCAACTCCGGTGCTCATGATATCCCTGTTGCTACTCTCCATGAGGCAATGGGAGGCTCGGTGATATTCTTCCCCCGTCAATGCCCCAACCGAGCCTCACCCGCCCTCCTATTCAAATGCTGCGCAAAGAAGCGCAGGATTTCGCACAGCCCCCATTTGTCGATCAAAGTTGCAATACTGGTTATTGTCCGTGAGATGGATTACGACTCGCTGATCGAACGATCGGAGTAACAAGTGTGACGGCCATCCGATGGACTCGCTGATCAACGCCGCAGCGCACGCCCTTGCGACAGGTGATACTCTCGGCGCCTTGAAACGGGTGGCGCTGCGTGATGACGCGCCCGCCCTTGCACTGCGCGGCATCGCCATGGCGCAACTTGGCGAATTCCCGCGCGCCCGGGCCCTGTTGCAGAGCGCGGCGCGGGCATTCGGCGCAAAAGAGGAAAAAGCCCGCGCGCGATGCATCGTCGCCGAAGCGGAAATTGCACTCGTCTCGCGCGATTTGGGGTGGCGTGTAAAGGCACTGGACATGGCGCGGGCAACACTCGAAGCCCATGGCGATCAGGTCAATGCCGCCCATGCACGGACCGTGGATATTCGGCGGCTACTTCTGGTCGGTCATGTCGACGCGGCCGAACGCGCCCTCGCCAAACTTGATCCCGCGCCGCTGCCGGCAACGTCGAGAGCGGCGCTCGCGCTGGTGGCTGCCGGAATTGCCATCCGGCGCCTGAACACGTCTGCAGCGCGCGAGGCACTCACGCGGGCCGAGAAAGCTGCGGCTGAAGCGAAGATTCCCGCCCTCATCGCGGAGGTCGAGCAGGCCTCCCATGTCCTGAAAACACCCGCCGCCCGTCTGATCCAGCGCGGCGAGGAACGTCCCCTCTTGCTGGAGCAGATCGAAACGCTGCTCGCATCCGGAGTGCTGGTCGTCGACGCGTGCCGGCATGTCGTTCGGGTCGGGGATCGGGTGATATCACTCGCCACGCGACCGGTTTTGTTCGCGCTGGCCCGCGCGCTGGGCGAAGCCGCGCCCGGAGACGTGCCAAGAGCCGCGCTCCTCGCCCGTGCATTCGGGGCAAAGCATGCGGATGAATCGCATCGCGCCCGCCTGCGGGTCGAAGTCGGCCGGTTGCGCGAGGAACTGCGAATGTTGGCCGATGTGTCCGCAACAGCGCGGGGCTTTTGCATGACACCGCTCGACGCCAGTGGCATCGTTGTCCTTGCGCCGCCCATGGAGGAAGCGCATGGCGCGGTTCTCGCCTTTCTTGCCGATGGCGAGTCATGGTCGAGTTCAGCTCTGGCAATTGCCCTGGGGGCCAGTTCCCGGACCGTTCAGCGTGCCCTTCTGATACTTGCGGAAGCGGGCAAGGTGCAATCATTCGGTCGCGGACGCGCCCGCCGCTGGATCAGTCCGCCCGTGCCGGGTTTCCCGACAATCTTGTTACTCCCCGATCTCCTGCCAAGTGATTAGGGTCAGGAGGAAATATTCAGCAGTCAGGTGACAAGGATGAAATTATGAAACAATCTGCCAAAATTCTCCGCGAATATGGCCCGTTTCCCGGCACTGACCAGGTGGCCGGGGTTACCTTCGATGGCCGGAATGTCTGGTTTGCATCGGGAGAACGGCTGAATGCCCTTGATCCGGCGAGCGGCACCGTGTTGCGCTCCTTTGACATCGCCGCGCACGCCGGAACCGCTTTCGATGGCCAATATCTCTTCCAGATTGCCGAAGATCGCATCCAGAAGGTCGACCCGGAGACAGGCAACGTGCTCTCGACAATCCCGGCGCCCGGCGGCGGCGGCGATTCAGGGCTTGCATGGGCAGAAGGGACGCTCTGGGTCGGGCAGCACCAGGGCCGGAAAATCCACCAGATCGATCCGCAGACAGGCGCTATTCTGCGCACCATCGAGTCCAAGCGCATGGTCACCGGGGTGACCTGGGTTGACGGCGAACTCTGGCACGGCACGTGGGAACAAGATCAGAGTGATGTCAGGCGCATCGATCCAGCGACCGGCAATGTCCTGACCATTCTCGACATGCCTTCAGGCACCGGCGTGTCGGGGCTCGAGTCCGACGGCGGCGATCAGTTTTTCTGTGGCGGCGGCAAAAGCGGTAAAGTGCGCGTTGTCGCGCGGCCCAGATAACACGGCGGGGCGAACAACGGTTTGCACCGCCTGCATGGCATGGGCTTTCGGCAACAGCCAGTAAAATGGAGAGAGCAATGAGCAATGCTTCGTATCGCTGGGTAATCGTTGCAGCCGGCGGCTTGCTGGGCTGTATGGCCATCGGCGCCATGTTTTCCCTCCCGGTTTTCCTCCAGCCCATTGCCCGGGACACCGGCTGGTCCGTCACCGGCGTGTCAGGCGCCATGACGATCGGGTTCATCGCCATGGCATCGGCTAGCATGCTGTGGGGGAACCTGTCCGACCGCTTCGGCGCCCGTCCCGGGGTGCTGACGGGGTCGGTGCTGCTGACAGCAAGTCTGGCGCTGGCCAGCCGGGCTACGTCGCTTGTCGAGTTTCAACTGGTCTTCGGCCTGCTTGTCGGCGCCGCGACCGCGGCGATCTTCGCGCCGATGATGGCATGCGTCACCGGCTGGTTCGACACCCAGCGCAGCCTTGCCGTGTCTCTTGTTTCGGCGGGCATGGGAATGGCGCCGATGACCATGTCCCCGCTGGCGGCATGGCTTGTTTCGATTCATGGCTGGCGGACATCCATGCTGATCATCGCTGCGGTTGCTGCCGCCGTGATGATTCCCGTCGCCCTCCTGGTGCGCCGCCCGCCGGCCGCCGACATGGGAAATACCCTGACGCTGCAGGACGCAGAGCCGCAGTCATCCATGTCGATCGGGCAAGCCATCCGGTCTCCTCAGTTCATCATCCTGCTGCTGACCAATTTCTTTTGCTGCGCCACCCACTCCGGCCCCATTTTCCACACCGTGAGTTACGCGGTCAGCTGCGGAATCCCGTTGATCGCAGCGGTTACGATCTACAGCCTGGAGGGGCTGGCAGGCCTTGGCGGCCGGGTTGTCTTCGGTGTTCTCGGTGATCGCTTGGGCGCCAAGCGCGTGCTCGTCGGCGGGCTGCTGCTCCAGGCGTTCGGGGCGCTGGCCTATGTCTTCGTGCGGGAACTTGCCGGGTTTTATGCGGTGGCCGCACTATTCGGCTTCATCTATGCCGGTGTCATGCCGCTCTATGCCGTACTGGCGCGCGAGAATTTCCCGATGCGCATGATGGGCACCATCATCGGCGGAACAGCCATGGCCGCCAGTTTGGGCATGGCAACGGGTCCGTTGGCCGGAGGTTTGATCTACGACACATTCGCCAGCTACGAATGGCTCTATATCGGAGCCTGGGCTATCGGTATCGGCGCATTCCTGATCGCCCTGACATTCAGGCCGTTTCCGCAAGCCCAGCCTGTTCCCGGGTTTCAGCGGTAATTGGCACCCGTTGCCGACAAAGCCTTGGCCATTTCGGTGGTTGGCATCCAGCCATCTTCTTCGTAAATCGGCCGTCCGGCAACCGTCGCATGCAGGATGGCATAGGTGATCCCCCGCGCCAGAAACGCGCTCTCCGCTTCTTTCATCAATCGGCGAGCAATTCCCCGCCCCCGGTATTCAGGCTCCACGAAGACATTGAGGACATAGCCGCGTCGGGAGTCCATCGGATGGGCGGGGTGCGGAGGCCAATCGATTTCCATCAGCCCCACGGCACCAACCGGGCAACCGTCGTCCTCGGCGACGAAACCGAAATAGGACCCGGCGGTCAAACGTACCGCAAGCCATTGCCGGAAGGGTTCCGCCATGAGTGTCAAAACATCCTGAGCCCGACCGGCCTCAAGAAACATCCTCTCCCGGTGCTGGCATATCAAATCAAGATCAGTGGCAATGATGGGGCGCGTACGCATGATTGGCCTTTTCAACAACAACGGAAACGTCAAAGACCGGACCATCCGAATCCGGGTTCCATCAACCATCAGAAGTTTAATATTTTGCGATTCCCGTTTGCCGATGGCGCTGATTGTCTTTCCAGCGGGTCGGCTCCCCGGCCAAGGTTTGCTTATTGGGAGCAGTATCCTAGGTCGTACACTCATAAATCTGATTGAAATGGTATGAGGCCATTTGTTTGGTTACAAGGAGCAAAGGCGATGGCAATGTGGTTCATTGTCGAGTCTTTGCGACGATGGAGCCGGGCAAATGGACCATATCCTTCGGACGCCGAAACGGCTGCAAGCTGCAGTGTCGAGCCGCTCGGCCGGGGGAAAGGCCCCGCCCTTCGCATCTCTCCTTGCATCTTCTTGCCGTTTCAGGCGCCATTTCGATCAGATTTATGAGTGCACGACCTAACCTGTCCCCGCTTCAAATGAGTCCCATGGAGATGTAGGGCATGCGAATCATGAGCCTCAACGGCTGGGGCGGCAAGCTGCACGAACCGTTGATATCCTATCTCCAAACGGATCAGCCGGATATTCTATGCCTGCAGGAGGTGGTCCACAGTCCCGCGACCAGGGAAGATTGGCTCTTGTATCGCGACGGGGATCATGTCCTGCCCCAGCGCGCGAATTTTTTCCGCGATGTTGCGGCCGCACTTGCCAACCATACGGCCATATTCTGTCCGGCAGCCCAGGGCGTATTGTGGAACGGTGATCAGCCGGTGCCCTCGCAGTGGGGGCTCGCGACGTTCGTGCGGAACTCCCTGCCGGTTACGGCGCAGGCACAGGACTTCGTGCACAAGGGGTTTTCGCCGCATGGCTATGGCGATCATCCGAGGTCGCGGTCTGCGCATGCAATCCGGGTTTACGACTATGCGCGCGACCGGATGGTCGCCATCGTCCATATGCACGGGCTGCGCGATGTCAACGGGAAGATGGATACGCCCGAACGGCTGGCGCAGGCCCGCAGGCTGAAGCAACTGGCATCCGGGATTGCCGCGCCGGGTGACCCGCTGATCGTGTGCGGCGATTTCAATGTTGAACCCGGAAGCGAGACCTTTGCGGTGCTCGCCGAGATAGGCCTGACGGATCTGGTCACGGCCGGAGGGTTCAACGGAACCCGCAGTTCGCATTATCGCAAGCAGGGACGGTTCGCCGATTACATGCTGGTGAACCAGAACGTCGAGGTTCGGGAGTTCACGGTGGTGACGGCACCGGAAGTGTCGGACCACTGTCCCTTGATCCTTGAAATATGAGCGGCGATGTCATCCCTTCCCCAGGCAGCACAATCCAGAACACCGCTCCGTTGTCATTGCGGGCATGGAGTGTACCGCCCGACCGCTCAAGCAACCGCGCGCACAGCGAAAGACCGAGGCCCATGCCGTTCTCCTTGGTCGTGAAGAACGGACGGAACAGGTTTTTCAGGACCTCGTCGGATAGTCCCGGGCCGTTATCAGCAATTTCGATGATATTGACCGTATCCTGACTGAACGTCCTTATGGGGATCCTCTTGCGGTCATGCCTGCATTCGGACAAGGCATCGACAGCATTCCGCAGAAGATTGTGAATGACCTGTTCGAGCTCAATGGCACCCACAACCGATTTTGGCGAGGGAGTGGCAAAATCCATCGAAACCTCGATATTCTGTTCGCTGAGTTTCACCCGCAGCAGCTCGACCATGTTCACGATGAACGGGTTGAGCTCCTGCAACATGGGTTGAATATCGTTCCCGACAATGTAATCGCGCATTCTGTGGAGGATTTTGCCGGCACGTTGAGCCTCGCGAACATTGGCGGCGAGCGCTTGCTTGAGGCTGCCGTCCCTGTTCCCGGCTTCCCCCTTCTCCAGGAGAATGAGTCCCGCCTGGCTCTGGCTGAGCAAAGCGGTAAGGGGCTGTGCGAGTTCGTGGGCAATGCCTGAGGCCAATTCACCAACGGCATTGACCCGCGAGGCCTGGAACAAACGGTTTTCATGCCGGAGCACCTCCATTTGCCTGCGGGCGGACTGCTCAGCCTCTTGCGCTTGCGTCAATGCCGCGCGCTGGCGCCTCAGCAAATGAAATGCGTAAAGCGCAGCGAAGCCAAAGATCGACAAGGGGACGATCATCCGCCAATCAAACACGTCGCCAAATGCAACATGCTTGTCGAAATGAATATAAACCCGGGAATCATCGTCTGGACGAAGGGGGATTCGCGGCACATCTGCTGTCAACCACGGCATGTATCCGGTAAAAAGTCCGTGCGTATGAGGGTTTCGCACATAAACGGATCTGCCTCCAAGGCGAACCTGAAGTTCTATTGCCTCCGGCAAAGAGATCGATTGAACCGCCTTTGCCACATCATGGATCACCACAATGGCTACAGGCGTCCGGCCATTCATTGCTTTTGTCGCAAACAAAACATGCTCGGCTAAGTGAGGCATCGCATAGGCAACCGTTTCCCCTTCAGGCTGGCGCGCCACGGCACGCATGATTGCAGGCAGATCTGCTTCTCCCGGCTTGCCGGTCGCGGAAGGAACACTGATCCATTCAGTCAGTTCGGACTGACCGGGTCTCATCTCAAAAAGCTGGATTCTATCCAAAAAAGCATAGGCCTTCATAATGCCCGTGGCCACATGGATAAAAGAGGGCTCCGTGTCTCCGTCGGGCAATTGCAAAACAAGTTCCAGCAGCGTGACACTTGCACGCCTCTGCGAATAGTGATTTGTCAGTTCTATTGCCAATCGCGACCGGTCTTCAGCAAAATCGTTCCGCAGCTTGGTCAGGGATATCGCAGCAACGACAATCAGGATCACAATTTCAATCGCGATCCATTGAAAGAGAAACGTCCTGATCGGGATTGATTTCATCATCATTGCACCAAATGTGGCTGTCCAAATCCGCTGTATTCACCTGACAGGTCCAGGATCATGGAATCATAGCATATTATCAGGCTGGATATGATGCCCCCGGCACACCGGTGCAAAGAGCGCAATCCGCCGTTCTTTACGGTGACAGAAAATGCTATGTGAATAGAACTTAACCATGCGCGTCTTCCAGACTGGCCACGCAATCCTGTTTATCCGCGCAACAATGACGAGCGATATTCCGAATTCAAATCCGAGAGGCAGGATTGATCGTATGACATCGCGGTACCCCATCTATCTGATCGATGATGACGATACGGTAAGAGAAGGTCTGTCGCTGCTCTTTCGGGCCAGCGACATGGCCGTCCGGACCTTCGTTGACGCCAACTCTTTCCTGGAAAAAGTCGATCGGAACAAGCCGGGATTCCTGCTGGTGGATCTGAAAATGCCGCAGGTGAATGGCCTTGAGCTGCATCAACAGCTTGTTGCACGGGGAATCCGCTGGCCATTGGTCATTTTGACCGGACATGGTGATGTTGCGGCCTGCCGCGCAGCCTTTCAGGTCGGTGTCATGGATTTTCTCTCCAAACCCATTGATGCCGATACCCTGTTTGCAACCATCCGTGCGATGGAACGATTGCTCGACACCGCGCTCGAGCGGCAACAGGACGAGGCCTTGCTTGCGACACTGACGCCACGCGAAAGCGAGATCCTCAACATGATCTGCCGCGGCTTCGACACGAAGGGCATCGCCAATGCCCTCGGCATATCGCCCCGGACTGGCGACGCCCACCGCGTGAATATCTCGACAAAACTGGGCACGACGTCCGTTGGCGAATTCGTTCGCATGACGATGGGTGGATGATGGCAATGGGATATGGCGGAGGGGGTGGGATTCGAACCCACGGTAGGCTCTCACCTACGCCGGTTTTCAAGACCGGTGCCTTCAACCGCTCGGCCACCCCTCCTTAACCGCACTCGGTATTCCAGCCCTGCGGGCCGGTTATCCCGCTGCCTGTACTCAAGCTGGTCGGAGGCCTTTATAGCCATTCGCATTGCCGCGTCAACCGGCTCCCGGGCAGTTTTGCACTTTCATTGCAACGCATATCGGTGCACGTGATTTTGCCCGCTGCTGCGAAAGGCCGTCGGCGGCGCTGGATGAAGGTCAGCGCCACCGACGAAGCAAGCCCTGGTCAGGAGCTCGCTTTTGGGGAAATTCTGCTATTTGCCGGATCGCCGTGCACCGCCAGACCCATCAACGAAAAAGATCGGAAAACCTGAAAGCCCGCATCGCGTTGCAGATTCTCACCGGAAACGGCATGACACGGAATAATATGTGTTCCCGTTGCGATGATCGGGTTTTGTTCCAGGACTATGCCAAGGCATTCCTGGAATCGGGTCAGGCAGCGTTTCAAATCCACCTGGTTGTTTCTCTCCACCTGTTTCGAACCGGCTCTTGCGGCGTTACGGGAAGAGTTACTCAATATTTACAGTGTGTCAGCCCCGTCCGCTTATGTGCAAACTCGATCTGTCGCAGTTTTGCGACAAATCAAGGCAAAAAAATCAACTGCCGTTCAGGAAAGGCCGAGGCGCTTCAGCTTGCGGTGCAGGGTCGCCCGGCTGATACCCATATCGGCCGCGGCAGCGGATACGTTGCCGCCGCTCCGGGCCAGCGCCCTTTGAATCGCACCGCGTTCGGCCATGGCAAAATCGCGCGCCGCCGACTGGTGCTGCCCCAACAGATCAGCCGCCGGCAACGGAGCGGCGAGCGAGGCGTCGGTCAGACCGAGCAGCTGGCGCGCCGAGCGCGATGCACCGATCACCAGGTCATCCTCGTCGACGGCGATCAGCGCGTTCAAAGCCCGTTCGCTCATCCAGTTGTCACCGGGCGGCGCCAGGACAATGCGAGCTTTCGGGAAAGCAAGCCGGAAATTTTCCGCCTCCACGCGCCTGGCCGCATCAGTTACGGCTATCGATATCAGCTTGACGAAATCGTCCGTCAGGTCGTGGCGCGCGGAGGATACATCGATAACGGCGGCCAGACGGCCGCGATGGTCGAAGCGGGGGGCAACCGGGCAGGATAAGGCAGTGTTTCTGCCGCGGAAATGCTGGTCGCGATGGATGGTCAACGCCCGCTGCGCGGCAATGGCCGTACCGATGCCGTTGGTTCCCTCGGATTCCTCGCTCCGCACCGCGCCGGTCCACAGACCCATCCGGTAAAAGGCTTCGTCGTCTGCCACACAGCCGCGCCGGTCAACCGGGATACTGTTCTTGTCGGCCAGCAGTATGCAGCACCCTGCACCGCCGACGGCGGCATAAAGCCGGTCGAGACTGGTCTGGGCCGTCATGATGAGGGAGCCGAGCCGTTCCCGCGCCTGGTTGAGCTCATGTTCGGTCAACACGTTCGGCCCCTTTCCTTCGACAGGATTGAGGCCATAGAGACGCATGGACCGCCGCCATGACGCGATAAGTGCCGATTGTGCAGCAGCGCTGCCCGACGAAAGCGCTGATTCAATATATTCAGCGTGCAAACCGCTCTGGAGCGTTACCATGGTCCCCTCCGAGGCCGCGTAGTGTGGTCCAGACTATTGTTGAGTGACGACCACGGTCAAGCCCACGCGGTCACCTATTACAGAACGACCTTTCCAGCAACAATGCGGGCAAACGACACGGTGCCTGCCCCGTCAGGCGTTCGCCGCCTGCAGGATTTTGGCTTTGCTTTGCTCGTGCTCGCGAATGTAATTGCGTGTCAGGGGAACGACGTCGTTTTTCTTTGCGAGCTGGAACTGGAAAATCACCAGGTCCTCATAGCGGAACGCCGACTCCGCCGCCGCGAGATAGAACTCCCACATCCGGCAGAAACGCTCGTCATAGAGCTGCGCCGCATCCTGCCAATGGGCCATGAACCGTTCGCGCCAGGCGGCCAATGTCGACGCATAGTGCAGGCGCAGAATTTCAATATCCGTGACCATCAATCCGGCTTTTTCGATTTCGGGCAATATCTCGGACATGGACGGTATGTAGCCGCCGGGGAAAATATACTTGTCGAGCCACGGCGTTGTGAATCCCGGCACGGCCGAACAACCGATCGTATGCAGCACCATGACACCGTTTTCGTCCAGAAGCTCTGCGCATTTGCGGAAAAACTGGCCGTAGGATGCGACGCCGACATGTTCGAACATGCCCACCGAAACAATCCGGTCAAATGTTCCGTTCAGGCTGCGGTAATCCTGCAGGGCGAAATTGACCCGATCGGGCTGGCTCTTTGTTCCCGGCCGATTTCTGGCAAATTCGAGCTGTTCCTCCGAAAGCGTGACGCCCAGCACGTTGCCCGAGGGCGCTTCAGCGGCCAGATGCAGCGCCAATCCGCCCCAGCCGCAGCCGATATCAAGTACCCGGCTGTCGGGCCGCAGCAGAAGCTTGGCCGCCAGATGCCGTTTCTTGGCCAGCTGCGCATCTTCCAGGCTTTGCTCCGGATGTTCGAAATAGGCACAGGAATACTGGCGGTCGGCATCCAGAAACAGGCCATACAACCGGCCGTCCAAATCATAGTGATGGGCAACATTGCGCTTTGACCGCGCCGGCAGGTTGCGATGACGGAAGCCCCGGAAGCGTGCGCGTAAAGCATCGATCACGCGTGTTGGCAGCGGATGTGTTTCATTTTGCGCCTCGCGCAGCACCAGGCAGAGAAAATCGTAGATCGTCCCCTGCTCGACGATAAAGCGTTCGTCCATGAACAGCTCGCCCAGCTGCATATCGGCGTCCATGAGAAAGGCCCATTGGGCGCGCTTGTCGGTAAAACGCACAATCACCGGATCGCCGCTGCCGTCGCCGAAGATCAGGCGGGCGCCGCTTGCTGTCAGGATTGTCAATGAACCCTGGGTGACGATGCGGGAGAAAGCGAAGCGAAGAATCCGGTCCACGGGCGAAAGAGGCATTCAGACACTCCTGAGGCGAAAGGTTTTCGGCTCGTAGCATGTGCCGATGATCGCAGGATTACGCGAACCTGAAGCCAAAATGAAATGGAAACGGTTTCAGTGCCGCCTCCGGAACGCGCTGTCACAGGGGGAGCGGCACTATACGGGCAGGCTTTGATGCAGCCTGTCGCTCATTGTCTTGATGGCATCCGGTGATTCGTGCCCGATCAGCATGAACGCGTGGGTATCGCTCGACCAGTACACGACATTCATCCCGTGGCGTCGTTCGGTATCCGCGGCCCTTGCTCCCTTGGAGGACTGGACAATACACAGTGCCATCGGCGCCTGTGCCGCATCCAGATAGGTAATCTGCCCCAGGGCCCTGCCCTCATAGGCCAGAATCTGAGCTCGCTTCAATACGGCGCCCGGCAGCTGCACGCGATCAGGCGTCAGCGAAAGGCCAAGTTGCGACCCGACATCCCGCAATTGCGCCGACTGTACCGCAACGTCCACGGGTCCATTGCCCAATGTCTCCCGGGTATAGAGCGACATGTATTGTGCGACCACCGCGCGCCAGTCACTACCCTCCTGATCGCCGTGCAGACTGGACCGCAGGCCGAGGAAGGTCCGGTCGACCGCCACACCGACGGCAATGAAGCCAATTGCCGCTGCCAGGAAACTCCGCCGATTCCAGCCGTTGACCAGTGATCTGACCGGCTCGGGCGGCGAAATGCCAGCCAGCATGGATTGCAGTTTTTCCGCTGGTGCCTTGTCAAGCAGCGGATCGAAGGCATTCTTGAAGGGCAAGTTGCTCGAGGCGAGAAAATGCAGACGGTCGGCGACGGCCTCGTCGCTCTCGATCAGACCTTCGACCTGCCGGCGTGTATCCGGATCAAGTTCGCCATCGAGATAGGCCACCAGCATTTCATCGTTTTTCATCGTGTTGTGGTTGGGGTCGGTCATTGCGCGCTCCCCTCTTGCCTGCCCTGACCGGCGGATGCTGCAAGCTTCGCGCGCGCAGCTGCCAGCCGGCTCATGACCGTACCGATGGGAATGTCCAGGAGTTCGGCCACCTCGCGATAGGAAAGCTCCTCGACATAGGCGAGGAAGACCACCGTCCTTTGCGCCTCCGGCAGGGCCTGGACCTGGCGCAGAACCTGATTGGCAAAGATATGCGTCTCGGTGTCCCTCGCCCCGTCGAAAACCAGGGTTTCATCGGCATCGACAAAGCCCTGCCCCATCCGCACGCGGCGCGACCGGACTTCGTTGAGCCAGATGGAATGAAGAATGGAAAACAGCCAGCGATCAAGCCGCGTGCCATGCGCAAACTGGTTTGCCCGCTCCAACGCGCGCACACAGGTTGCCTGCACCAGATCGTCGGCCACATCGCGCTGGTGAGACAACACCACCGCATAGCGCCAAAGCCGCGTAAGGTGTTGGGAAAGTCCCGTCCGGATTTCCTGCTCGTTTGCGATGGTCGCCTCCGCATCGGACCGGGCAACACGGTCCGATGACTCCTTGCTACGCTTTGACTGACTATAAGCAGGAACCGTTGGATATGCGACAGGCATGATGAATCCGCTTTGAATTGTCATGATTGCTCGCCGGTTCGCTGGTTCGCGGCGCTCACTTCCTTACAGCTTGGACGGATTCTCGATGGCTTCCGCCAGATCGCGATATTCCTCGCAACCGGTTCCGCAAATACCTCTGATCTTGGTCAGCTGATCCTTGGCAAGATCAAGATGACCTTTGATGACATAGGCCTCGCCGAGATATTCGCGCACTTTGGCGTATTGGGGGTCGAGCTCAACGGATTTCATGTAATAGCCGATCCCTTCGTCCGTGCGGCCCAGCTTGCGGGTGGCATAACCACGGTAATTCAGGGCGACGGCGGTATTGGGATTCTTCAGCGTATCGAGGACGCCAAGCGCTTCTTCATAACGGCCGGCCTCTGCCAGTGCGAAGGCATAATTCGTCAGATCGGAATCCGGAAGCAGGCTGCCCTGCTGCTTGACGCATTTTTGCGCTTTCGAGCTCCAGACTTCGCCCTTCGGGCAGGTCGGCGTCGCGTTCGAGTCGCCACCGCCGCCTCCAGCCGCATATACAGGACCGGAAATGACTGCACCTGCAAGGCATGCGCCGAGCAGGACGACCGGATAAATCCGGCCAACGGAGGGGAATTTTCCTATGTTGAACATCACGTTTTCTCCTGAAGCAAAGGGACTGCGATGGGAGAACACGCGGGATATCCGCTTTATTCGGCACGCCGGGAAATATTCTTTAAAATCCAACAGTCGGAAAGCAAAAAATCCACCCAGAATTGTCCGTTTTATCCTGGTCGGCACTTAAAATTGCCGGCACCGCTTTCTATATGCGGGTGGCGCGCTGAAAATTGGCTGGTGCGTAACAGGAGAAATTTATGTCTGGTACTGCTTCCCGCATCATTCGCATCGTTGTGTTGCTCGTTCTGGCCTTGGCTGTCACGCTGAGTGCATTTGATATCGCCGACGCAAGGCGGGCGAGCGGCGGATTTGGCAGCCGCGGCACGCGCACGTTCGATGCGCCCGCAGCCACCCGGACAGCACCGTCGCCTGCCGCGCCGATTGAACGGACAATGACCCCGCGCCCGCAAACGAACCAGCCCTCGGCCATGCAGCCGCAGGCAGCCGCCCCGCGCCCCGGTTTCTTCAGCGGTTTTGGCGGTTCCATGCTGGGCGGCCTGCTGGTCGGCGGTTTGATCGGTACACTGCTCGGTCACGGTTTCGGCGGCGGCTTCGGTTTCCTCGGCATGCTGCTGCAGATCGGCCTGGTGATTGGCGCGATCATGCTGGCCATGCGGTTTTTCGCCCAGCGCCGGCAGTCGCCTCTTGCCGCTTCGGGTCCGGTATCCGGCCAGGGTTTTGGCCGGCAGGCTGACCCGTCCGCATCTCCCTCATTCCGTATTCCGACCGTTGGAGCGGCGATGGGTTCCGGTTCTTCCCAGCCTTCCCAGAACGCGAGGCCGGCACAAGCCTCCGCATCGACCGATGAACTCGGCCTGACACAGTCGGACCTCAATCAGTTCGAGCAGCTTCTGACCAGGGTGCAGACCGCCTACGGGACGGAAAATTATGCCGAACTGCGTTCCCTCACCACGCCGGAAGCCATGTCCTATCTGGCGGAAGAACTCGGGGAGAATGCAACCAAGGGCGTGCGCAACAGCGTTTCCGACGTCAAGCTGCTCCAGGGCGATATCGCTGAATCTTGGCACGAGAACAATGCCGATTACGCCACGCTGGCAATGCACTATTCCAGCATCGATGCGATGCTCGACCGGACGACGGGCCGTCTTGTCGATGGCGACAACACCAGGCCGACCGAAACCACGGAGGTGTGGACCTTTGTGCGCAAGGACGGCTCGGAATGGAAGCTGTCAGCCATTCAGGCGGCTTGATCCGGTCACCTGCCATTGATCTGAACAACGGCGCAGAAGCGAGGCGTCTGCGCCGTTGTTGATTTCGCCCATTGTTGCCGTCTGTGCCGCCTTACGACGCTCCAGACGCCGCCGTCGCGCTGCCCGCCGGTCTCCCCTTGTTTTGTGTGCTTGACTGAGTCGCATCGCGCCTTTTCACAGTGCTCCCGC
>OKVN01000326.1_pt1 | contig 21379 bp, 6 predicted proteins | sample 1606961 | NCBI WGS metagenome assembly OKVN01 (sample SAMN03281020, study PRJEB24777) | human gut metagenome | isolation source: fecal sample PR170 from 1 month old male Malay infant, vaginal delivered... | place: Singapore | collected 2005-12-29 | reverse complement strand
AACGCACTCTGGCCACACTGGAGCGTCTTCTGAGCCTGCTGTCGGCCTTTGAGGTCGTGGTATGGATGACGGATGGCTGGCCGCTGTATGAATCCCGCCTGAAGGGAAAGCTGCACGTAATCAGCAAGCGTTACACTCAGCGCATTGAGCGACATAACCTGAATCTGAGACAACATCTGGCAAGGCTGGGACGGAAGTCACTGTCGTTCTCAAAATCGGTGGAGCTGCATGACAAAGTCATCGGGCATTATCTGAACATAAAACGCCATCAGTAAGTTGGAGTCATTACCTAAATACTACTAATATTGAGAGGCCAAGCAGATTTTGCTCTTTTTTTTGCGCAATTTATAAAAATCATAATTCACTAATGCGGTAACGGTAATTAATAAAATAATAACCTGAATTTTTCATAAAGTTAGTATTTAATTCTAATGCGCCGAACTTTTGCTTTACCTTTTCGGTTTTCAGCGTTGCTTAATTGTTACTAAAAGCGAGTTGTTTTAAAAGTATTCAAATGCTAAGTTAATGAAATTAATTATAAAATTTTGCTTACGGTTAAGCCTTTCGTCGTATTGGTTTTTTCAGGGCTGGCGGGGCGCTGTCTTGTTTGTCCTTTAAGATTTAGTTATTCTTCGCGCGCTAAGCGTCCATTCGATAATTTCGATGAATATATCCCCTGCTTGCCCTCCTCTGGCCTGGCGACATGGTGTACGCTCCTGGCAACGCTGAACTCAGAATATTTATCCAGTCACTCTATTTTTTAAGAGCAGTAAACCTATGACTACAATAAAGAACCGTCGTTTACGTCCGCGTGCGCATCGCTTTGCTCTTGAGTCTCGCCAGCTTTTTGATGGAGCCGCTCTGGCTGAAACCGCCATCCATGAGGCATCGGCAAGCGATCTGGTGCACCATGAAAGCGCCACCGAACCCGCGAAGGCGCTGGATATTCCCCACGCCGCCACAGCCGACGCCGCAAGCGAAAAACCGGGCAGCGCCGCCAGCGAAGTCTATGTAATAGACCAGCATATCTCCGGCTGGCAGTCGCTGGTGGACCAGGTGCCGCAGGGCAGCCAGGTGGTGATTATCGATGAAAACAGCTCGGGTCTGAGCCAGCTTGCCGACGCGCTGAAAGGCGAAACCAATATTTCCGCCATTCATATTCTGAGCCACGGCGCGTCCGACACCATTACGCTTGGCACCGATGTGCTGACGGCGGACAACCTCTCGGCGTGGTCTTCACAGCTCAGCGCTATCGGCGCAAGCCTTAGCGACAGCGGCGAGATCCTGCTTTATGGCTGCGACGTCTCCGCCCAGGATAACGCCTTTATCACCCGCTTCGCCGAAGTGACTCAGGCGGACGTGGCGGCCTCCAGCGACATGACCGGCAGCGCGGCGCTTTCCGGCGACTGGGTGCTGGAAAACCATACCGGCAGCATTGAAGCGAAAACCTTCGCCTTTGATTACGACGGTCTGCTGGCCGGGCCGGAAGTCACCGCGCCGGAAAAAGGCATCACCGTCGCCGAGCCGAGCAGCCTTAACGCCGCAGGCGCCGATACCGCCACGCTCAGCGGCTGGCAGGTCAGCACCACGGACGCCAGCGAAACCGTCACCGTCACGGTGAGCCTGAGCAACAGCGCCATCGGCAAACTCAGCGACAGCCAGACCAGCAACGCTTCGCTGACCATGACCGGCACTGCCAGCGAAGCGCAGGCCTGGCTTAACAGCATCACCTTTACCTCCGCTGACGTCGAGCTTGGCAACACCGCCGCCAGCGGCAAGCTGGACGTCACGGTGCGCGACAGCGCGGGCGTCAGCACCAGCAAATCCATCGATGTGACCGTGACCCCGTCGAACGACCCGGTAAGCGTGGCCGACGCCACCCAGAACGTGCCGGAGATCGAATCGGGCGGCAGCGTCATCACCACCGTGACCCTTAACGCCATCGATGCGGAAGTAACGGCGGGCACCCAGCAGCCCGTGCAGATTGTCTATGGTCTGACCGACCTGCCGCAGTATGGCTATCTGACGCTGAACGGCGACCGGATGGGCGTCGGCTCTATCTTTACCCAGCAGGATTTGATCGACGGCAAGGTGAAGTATGTCCACACCGCCACGGGCGCAGACCAGAACGCCGCCGACGGCTTTACGGCGGTCATCAACGACGGCGCGACGCCGAAGGCGCAGTCCGATACCGTCCACGTCACGCTGAACATTACCCCGCAGAACCAGGCGCCGACCCTTAGCGGCAGCGGCGTGGTCTTTGAAGGCCAGCCCAACAATGCGGTCAACACCGGCAACGTCGGCCAGTATATAGAGGCGGACGGCGGCGGCGATCCGGGCGACACAACGCTGACTCTCACCATTACCGCCCTGCCGACCCACGGCACGCTCTGGTTTAACGGCGTCGCCGTCACCGTCGGCCAGACCTTTGACTATGCCGATCGCAATCTGCTGACCTATGCTAACGACGGCAGTGAAAACCAGGGCACCGACAGCTTTGGCGTACGCGTCACCGACCAGGGCGGCGGTACCGGCGTGCCGGCCAGCACCGACGGCACCATTACCCTGACCGTGCGCCCGGTGGATGACGACCCGACTCTGGACAACGTAACGCTGCACGCGCAGGTGGACGATCTGGCGAACGCCGTCACCCTTACGTCTGCGATGATCGGCGCAAGCGACGTGGATTCCACCGATAACCACCTCAGCTTTATCGTTGACGACAGCAAGCTCACCCACGGTTACCTGACGCTGGACGGCTACCGCCTGCAAAACGGCGGCACCTTCACCATGCAGGATATCGTCGACGGCAAAGTGCAGTACGTGCAGTACGCCAGCGCCAGCGCGTCGGGTGACACCGACAGCTTCAACTTTGTGGTGGTGGACAACACCGCTGCGCTGCGCTGGAACGCCGACGGCACGACCTACAGCCGCATCGGCGGGGTGTACACGCCGGGCACCGAAACGCTGACCAGCTTTACCTTTACCATCGGCCTTGCGGTGGTCACGGGCGGCGGTCCCGGCACGATCCCGGATCGCGTCACCACCATCACCAACCGCGACTCCACCTGGGCGGGCGTGGACTTCACCTCCGGCAACGCCCGCGGCGAAGTAGAAGAAGGCGGCACCCTCGTGCTGAACGGCACCAGCGGCGACTTCTCCAGCGTGCCGGGCCTGAGCTACACCGCCACGGGCGTGGACGCCTCGCAGGTGGTCTATACCTTCCTCGGTTTCTCGAACGGCGCAAGAGGCGGCGAGCTGCAAAAAAATGTCGGCGGCAGCTGGGTGACGCTCGGCGAATATGCCACCTTTACGCAGGCCGACCTCGACAGCGGCAATATTCGCTTCCAGCACGACGGCGGAGAGACCTTTGTCTACGCCGCGGCGTTCTCTGTCTCGGCGGGTCTGACCACGCTCGATGCCAACGGCAACCCGGTGACCGATATCTGGACGCCGACGCTGAACATCTACGTCACGCCAGTGAACGATCTGCCGGTGGTGACCGGCTCCTCCTCCACCGTCATCGCCGAAGGCGAAACCGCTTACCTGACCACCGGCCAGATAGCGATAAGCGACCCGGACGACGCCAACAGCAGCAACGGGCTGGAAGAGAGCGCGACGATCAAAGACGGCAGCGCCAGCGCCAACAACTATGCCTATAACAACGACGCGACCGACGCCAACGCCCTGAAGTTCACCATCAAAACGCTGCCGGACGGCGGCACGCTGCAATACTACAACGGCTCGCAGTGGGTTGACGTTACCGTCGGCCAGACGCTCAACGCCTCGCTGCTTACCGCCAGCGCCTCGACCACCGGGCTGCGCTTCGTCAGCGACGGCTCGGAAGTGCGCTCCACCACCTTTACCGTATCGGCCACCGACCGCTGGGGCGCCACCTCCGCCAGCGACGCGACGGTGAAAATCCAGATAACTAACGTCAACGACGCGCCGCAGATCGCCAAAGACCCGACCCAGGCCGACCCGACGGTGACCGCAGGCTCGCCGAACCTGATTGGCGGCACGCCAGTCAACAACCCGCTGTACGTCACCGAAGGAAGCTATGGCCAGATAACCAGCGCCATGCTGCAAGCCTACGATTCCGACAGCAGCTCAATGCAGGTGCAGTACACCATCACCGGCGCGCCGACCCACGGCACCCTGGCCTATTCCAAAGATGGTGTGAACTTCAGCCCCATCGGCAAAGGCTCCTCCTTCACCCAGCAGGATGTGGCGAACGGGTACATTTACTACCTGAACGACGGCACCGAAGGCAGCGGCAACAGCGAACCCGCCACCCCGGACGATAAGTTCACCTTCACGATTTCTGACGGCGACAAAGAGCAGACCGGCAACGCGTTCTGGATCTACACCCGCCCGACCGACGACGCGCCGGAAGTGACCGCGCCGTCGGGCATCAAGAACATCGCCAGCGCCACGGCGACGAGCAACGCCCTGCCGGGCTTCTCGGTCAAAGATGGGGATCTGACAGACGGCGTGACCGATGGCGAGAGCGATTATTTGCAGGTGACCGTGCGTCTGCTGCATGCGGACGGCAGCGCCTTCGTGGCCAGCGAATACAGCGACGTGACCCTGGGTTACGCGACCGGCAGCGGCGCGACGATCTCTACCGCACACGGCGGCCAGCACGACTATCTGGTCTTGAGCGGCACCCGCGCCCAGGTGAACGCGGCGCTGGCGGGCCTGACGGTGACCTTCAGAACCGACCGCAACGCCACCTATCAGGTGCAGACTATCGCCGATGACCGCCTGCGCGACGCAAGCGGCACGCTGACGGCAGGCGCTAACGGCGGCACGCTGAACCAGCCCGCGACGCCTGGCAGAGGCGCGGCGGCCACCGCCGTCGACGCCACCGAGTACAACTGGTACAGCGCCTCCGTACCGGAAAAAAGCGGCAACCTGAGCGCGGCGTCCGTCACCATTCGCGCCTCGGAAATCAACGATCCGGGCACGCTGACCGTGACCAACCTGGACCGTACCGTTTATGAAGATCAGGCAAGCTTTATCGGCGGCAATATCGTGGTGCAGGACACCGAATCCGCCGCCTTCGGCACGCCGGTGACCGTCACCATCACCGCGCCGTCCGGCACCCTCGGCATCGGCGGCGCGGACGTGAACACCAGCGCCACCGCAAGCGCCGCCGGCAGCCAGCCGGTTACGATTTCCGGCGACAACTCCGGCACGCTGACGCTGACCGGTCGCGCCAGCGACATTGAAGCGCTGCTGAACGACGCGGCGCTCGGCCTCACCTGGCAGAGCGGCGCCAACGTCAACCACGACCTGAACGGCGCAGCGGCGGGCGATGTCACCATCACCCTGCATCTGGACGACGGCGACTCGCATATCGGCGACACCGTGCAGGCCGACCCGGCCGACCAGACGCTGAACCTCACCATTGTGCCGGTGAACGACGCGCCGGTTGTCTCTGCAACGGGCGGTACGGTTTACCTCAACAGCGATCCGGCGGTAGTCGACGGCACCAAAGTCGGCGGCTTTGTAATTTCCGACCCGGATTACACCGACGGCGGCAATATCGCCGACGGCGAAACCGATTTTATGCAGGTGACGGTGCGCATCACCGACGCCAGCGGCGTGCCGCTGACCGCCGCGCAGTACAGTAACGCCGGCGTATCCGACATCACCATTAGCTCCGGCAACACAACGTCCGGCGTGACGATTGACAGCGTCTATAACGGCAGCGAGTCCGCACTGGTGATCCGCGGCACGCTGAGCCAGGTGAACGCGTACCTGGCGGCGCTGACCGTCTCCATGACCGGCTCCGCCCTGTCGAACGCCGATAACGCCTGGCGTGTGGAAGTGATTGCCGACGATCGCCTGCGCGACGCCTCTGGCAACCTGACAAGCGCCAACAGCGCCAACGGCGGCCAGAACGATGCCGTCACCGGCGTCGCGGCGGTGCCGACCACGGCTATCGACCCTTACGGCGCGCTGCCTTCCGGCCTGAGCCAGAACGTCAGTACCGCATGGCGCAGCGTCTTCCCAAGCGACGTCAACGATCCGGCGACCATCACGGTGACGGACAAGTCAGTCAACGAAGGCTCAACGACCGTCGCCCTGCCCGCCATTACCGTGGCGGACCCGGACGCCGACAGCGCCAGCCTGACGGTGACGGTCACTCTGCCGGGCGGCTTTACCTTTAAAACGATTGGCGGGACGGGCGGCACCGTTGATGCGGGCGGCGTCAACACCACCAGCTTCACACTTACCGGCACGCTTTCGCAGATCAACAGCCGCCTCGCTAACCTGACGGTGAACCTGCCGACCAACGCGGGCGTCACCGCCGCCGACTGGAACGGCACCTTTAACGTCACCGTAGTGGTGAACGATAACGCCAACCACGGCAGCCGCCCGACCACGCTTACCGGCGACAGCAATAACCCGAACGCGAACCCGGGCGACATCAGCTACGCCGATGACACCTCCGCCGCGCTGGTCACCACCCGTACCTTTAGCGTGACCGTGAAACCGTCGAACGATGCCCCGGTCGTGCTGGGCGGCGCTACCCAGACGCTGGCCCCGGTGAGCGAAGACACCAGCGCCGCAGCGATTACCGGCGACACCATTGCCAACCTGTTTGCCGGTAACTTCTCGGACCCGAACGATCAGGTCAACAATGCGTCCATTACGGCAACCGGCGGCACCAGCGCTGACAGTTTCTGGGGCGTGGCTATCACTAACCTGTCAGTCAACAGCGCGCAGGGCGAATGGCAATACTCCACCGATGGCGGCACGACCTGGGCTGCCATTGGCAGCCGCACCGACGCCAACGCCCTGCTGCTGGATGCAACGGCCAAAGTCCGCTTTGTACCTGCCGCTGACTTCTTCGGGACGCCTGCTGCCTTGAAAGTACGTCTGGTGGAAACCAACAACAACGGCGACACCACCGCAACGACAGGGTCGCTGACCAGCGGCCAGACTGTATCAACGGCAACCAACGGCAGTAGTTCACGCTATAGCGCAGCGATGGTCACCCTCTCAACCAGCGTCACTAACGTCAACGACCGTCCGACGATTAGCGCGACGCCGCTGACCATGCAGGAAGATACGCCAGTTGGCAAAACGCTGACCTCTATTCTTGGCAGCTACAGCGACGCCGCCGACAACCAGACGGGAATTGCTGGCGGCGGCAACGCCAGCGGCGCTATCGGCTATGTGGCGATCGTCGGCAACACCACCGACGCAAGCCTCGGCCACTGGGAGTACTCTACCAACGGCACGACCTGGACTGCGCTTGGCACAAGCTACAGCGAAACCAACGCGCTGGTGCTGCTCGCCTCGACCCAGCTGCGATTTGTGCCGCTGGCCGACTACAACGGCGCGGTGCCGGGCGGCCTGACGGTGCGCGTCTCCGACAGCACCAGTTCCGCCGATACCGGCGTCAGCGCCGCGGGCAGCACGCAGGATCTGCAAAGCGCCTTCAACAGCGGCCAGACCAGCCACTGGAGCACGGCGCAGAGCATCAGCATGAGCATTACAGCGGTGGCGGACGCGGTGAGCGACACCGCCGCCACCCATTCGGGCGAGGCGAAAACCATCGACGTGCTGGGCAACGACAGCTTCAGCAACAGCGATAAAGCGATCACGGCGGTCACCCAGGGCGTTTATGGTTCCGTGGTTATCGACAACGGCAAGGTGATTTATACCCCTAACACCACGAGCTACGTCGGCAGCGATACGTTCACCTATACCGTCACCAGCGGCGGCGTGACCGAAACCGCGACGGTCACGATTCAGATGAATAACGCCGCCCCGGTCACCCAGGGTGAAAACGTCAGCACGCCGGAAGATACGACGCTGACCAGCTCCGCCGCGCAAAACCTGCTGCTGAACGATTCCGACCCTGATGGCGATACGCTGAGCATTCTTAACTACTCCGTCAGCGGCGTCGGCACGGTGTTTACCGCAGGCCAGACCGCCGACCTCACCGGGTATGGCAAACTGACCATCAACGCCGACGGCAGCTATACTTTTGTCCCGGTCGCCGACTGGAACGGTACGGTGCCGACGGTGACCTACCGGGTGGTTGATGGCCGCACCAACGGCGCGACCACGGCGCAGTTGAAGATAACCGTCACGCCGGTAAAAGACGCCTTTGACGACAGCCTGACGACCCACGCGGGTACGCCGGTGACCATCGACGTTTTCGCCAACGATAAATTCAGCAACGGCGATAAAGCGATTACCGGCAAGACCAACGGCGCTTACGGTACGGTTAGCATCAGCAACGGCCAGGTGATTTACACGCCGACCAGCGGCTATGTCGGCACCGATACCTTCACCTATACCGTCACCAGCGGCGGCAAAACCGAAACCGCGACGGTCACCCTCACTCTGGTCAACGACGCGCCGCAGGTCGGCCTGGCTAAAACCGGCAGCACGGCGGAAGACACAACGCTTACCAACGGCGAAAATCTGCTGACGGGCGCCAGCGACCTGAACGGCGACGCGCTGACGGTGAAATCGTTTACGGTGGGCAATACCACCTGGGCCGCCGGCCAGACCGCCACGCTTGCGGGCTACGGCGCGCTGACCCTCAACGCCGACGGCAGCTATACCTTTGTTCCGGTCGCCGACTGGAACGGCAACGTGCCGCAGGTGACCTACACCATCACCGACGGTCGCACCAACGGCGACGTCACCTCGAGGCTCGATATCTCCGTTACGCCGGTGCAGGATGCGTTTAACGACAGCCAGACCGGCCACGGGCGCGACCCGCTGGTGATTGATGTCTTTAATAACGACAGCTTCGCCAACAGCGACAAAGCCATTACCGCCACCACCAACGGCGCGCACGGTACGGTGACCGTCAGCAACGGCAAGGTGGTTTACACCCTGAACGACGGCTATGTCGGCACCGATAGTTTCACTTATACCGTTACCAGCGGCGGCAAAACCGAAACCGCGAACGTCACCGTAACGTTAACGAACGGTGCGCCGACCGGGGTTGTCGGCAAAACCGCCAGCACAGCGGAAGACCAGACGCTGACCAGCACGGCTTTGCAGAATCTGCTGAACGGCGCCAGCGACCCGGACGGCGATACGCTGAAAGTCAGCGCATTTACGGTGGGCGCAACGACGTGGGCCGCAGGCCAGACCGCGACGCTTGCGGGCTATGGCGCGCTGACCATCAACGCCGACGGCAGCTATACCTTTGTTCCGGTCGCCGACTGGAACGGCAGCGTGCCGCAGGTCACTTATGAGGTCACCGACGGGCGCGACAACGGCGTGCAAACCGCCGCCCTCGATATTACCGTCACGCCGGTGCAGGACGCCCATGACGACAGCCGGACAGCCCATGCGGGCGCCCCGGTCACGGTCGATGTCCTGACCAACGACGGCTTCACCAACGGCGACAAAGCGATTACCGGCGTCACCGACGGCGCGCACGGTACGGTTAGCATCAGCAACGGCCAGGTGGTTTACACCCCGACCAGCGGCTACGTCGGCAACGACAGCTTCACCTATACCGTCACCAGCGGCGGTATCGAGGAGACCGCCACGGTTTATCTGACGTTGACCAACAGCGCGCCGACGCTGCCCCACTGGACAGCGATTAACGGTGAAGACTCGCCGATCGGTATCCCTGGCCTTTTATTAGATACCAGCAGCGACGCCGACGGCGACACCCTGACGGTGACCGATTTTACCGTCAACGGTACCACCTGGCAGGCAGGCGAGACGGCCAATCTGGCGGGGTACGGAAGCCTGACTATTACTTCTGACGGCAGCGTGACGTTTATTCCGGTGGCTGACTGGAACGGCAACGTACCGGTGGTGACCTACACGGCAACGGACGGCCGGGATAACGGCAGCGTCACATCGACGCTCACCATTCAGTACAATGCGATCCCTGACGCCGTTGACGACAACGCCACCACCCACGCGGGCGTGGCGAAAGTCATCGACGTGCTGGCGAACGACAGATTCAGCAACAGCGACAAAGCCGTTACCGCCGTCACCCAGGGCAATAACGGCTCGGTGGCGATTGAAAACGGCAAGGTGCGCTATACCCCGAACGCGGGCTTTAACGGCACTGACAGCTTTACCTATACCGTCACCAGCGGCGGCGTAACGGAAACCGCGACCGTTAATGTCACCATCGCCAACATTGCGCCGGTGGCGCACGATGATTTTACGTGGACTGCGGAAGACACTACCCTGACGCGCAGCGCCGCCACCGGGTTGCTGGCTAACGACAGCGATGATGACAATGATGCTCTTGCCATCACGCAGTTCAGTACCGGTACGCAGATTTACGCGGCGGGCCAGACCGCGACGCTTGCAGGCATGGGCGACCTGACCATTAACGCCGACGGCAGCTATACCTTTGTGCCAGTCGCCGACTGGAACGGCGCCGTGCAGCCGATCCTTTACCAGGTAAGCGACGGCAACGGCGGATTTAGCGTGGCGACGCTCTTACTTACCGTCAACCCGATCGCGGATGCGGTCAACGACAGCGTCAGCACCCATGCCGATGTGCCGGTGGTGATCGACGCGCTCGACAACGACAGCTTCAGCAACAGCGACCAGACGATTACCGGCGTCACCGCTGCCGCCCACGGCACGGTGACGATTGAGAACAACACGCTCGTCTACCGCCCGAACGCGGGCTATGTCGGCAGCGACACCTTCGACTACACCGTCACCAGCGGCGGCAAAACCGAAACCGCGACCGTTACCGTGGACGTCACCAACGTGGCGCCGCGTCTGACCAGCGTACCGACGATTTCCACGCCGGAAGACACCACGCTTAACAGCACTGCGGCGCAGAACCTGCTGACTAACGCCCACGATGACGATGGCGACGCCCTCGCCGTGACGGAGTTTACCGTCGGCGGCACCCGCTACCTCGCGGGCGACACCGCGACGCTGGCAGGCTATGGCGATTTGACGATCCGCGCCGACGGCAGCTTCACCTTTGTGCCAGTGGCCGACTGGAACGGCGTGCCGCCTGCCGCGACCTACACCATCAGCGACGGCAAAGACGGCGGCGTCTCCACCGCCACGCTCGCCTTTAGCGTAACGCCGGTGGCGGACGCGAAGGACGATACGGCCAGCACCCATGCGGGTGTTGCGGTCACTATCGATGCGCTGCATAACGACAGTTTCAGCAATGCCGACAAAGCGATTATCGATGTGGATCAGGGCCAGCACGGCTCGGTGACCATTGAAAACGGCCAGCTGGTTTATCGTCCTGTGGCAGGCTATGTCGGCCAGGATACCTTCACCTACACCGTGGAGAGCGGCGGCGTTCGCGAAACCGCCAACGTCACCGTCACCCTGACCAACAGCGTGCCGGTCGCAACGGGCGAGACAGTGGCTTCGCCGGAAGATTACGAGGCGCGCGGCGACCTGCTGCTCAACGACCGTGACGCGGACGGCGATCCGCTGTTTATCGCGGGCTTCACCGTCGGCGGCCAGACTGCTCAGCCGGGCGACACCGTCCAGCTGGCGGGCGTCGGCGCGCTGACCGTTAACCGCGACGGCAGCTACCGCTTCACGCCAGTCGCCGACTGGAACGGCACGGCGCCAGTAGTAACCTACACGGTCAGCGACGGCAACGACGGCGGCACCGCTACCGCGACGCTCGCCATCACCGTCACCCCGGTAGCGGACGTGAAAGATGACAGCGCCACCACCCACGCAGGCGTGCCGGTGACGATTGATGCGATCGGCAACGACCGCTTCGTTAACCCGGACCAGGCCATTACCGGCGTGACCCAGGGCGCGCACGGCTCCGTCGCTATTGAAAACGGGCAGCTGGTTTATACGCCAAACGCGGGCTACGTCGGCCAGGACACCTTCACCTATACCGTCACCAGCGGCGGCGTCACCGAAACCGCCGCCGTGAGCGTCGTGATGACCAATACCGTGCCGGTGGCCGACGGTGAAATCGTCACCACGCCGGAAGACACCGCTATTGGCGGCGAACTGCTGACCAACGACCGCGACCCGGACGGCGACCCGCTGCACATTGCGGGCTTTACCGTCGGCGGCCAGACTGCTCAGCCGGGCGACACCGTCCAGCTGGCGGGCGTCGGCGCGCTGACCGTTAACCGCGACGGCAGCTACCGCTTCACGCCAGTCGCCGACTGGAACGGCACAGCGCCGGTGGTGACCTATACGGTCAGCGACGGCAACGACGGCGGCACCGCTACCGCGTTGCTCGTTATCACCGTTACGCCGGTCGTGGATGTGAAAGATGACCGCGCCACCACCCATGCAGGCGACCCGGTCACCGTTGACGCGCTCGGCAACGACAGCTTCAGTAACGCCGACCGCGCTATTACCGGCGTCACCAACGGCGCGCACGGCACGGTGACCATTGAAAACGGCAAGGTGGTCTACCAGCCGAATACGGGTTATGTCGGCCAGGATACCTTCACCTATACCGTCACCAGCGGCGGCGTCACCGAAACCGCCCAGGTCACGCTTGAGGTCACCAACACCCCGCCGGTCGCGGTGGCGGATAAAGCGAGCACCCTGCCGGAAACGCCGGTCAGCGGCAATCTGCTGACCAACGACCGCGACGCGGACAGCGACCCGCTGCACGTGGCGGAGATCACCGTCGGCGGCGCGACCTACGCGCCGGGGGACATCATTACGATCCCGGGCCAGGGCACGCTGGTGGTTAACCGCGACGGCAGCTATCTGTTTACCCCGGCAAGCGGCTGGTCCGGCTTTACGCCAGTGTTGAACTACACCCTGAGCGACGGCAACGACGGCGGCACCGCCACGGGCGAACTGCGCCTGCTGGTGAACCCCGTAGCCGAGGCGTGGGTGAAAGAGGCAGGTCTGGTCGATACGGCCAGCGGCGCGCAAACCACCACGGGCGCGATGGCCGTACTGTCGCTGGAGCCGGTGGAAAGCCTGACCATTGGCGGCCAGACCCTGACGCTTGCGCAGCTCCAGGCGCTGAGCGCCCAGGCGCCAGTGGATATCGCAACGCCGGACGGCGTGCTGTCGCTCACCGGTTTCCAGGTGGACGGCGAAGGCCGCGCGACGCTGCAATACCGCTTCACGCTGACCCAGGCGGTTAACCAGCCGGGCGAATCCACCACCCGCGAAGAGATTCGGTTCTCCGTCAACGGCCAGCAGACCCGCGCGCCGGGCCTGCTGCGCGTCAATATTCTCAACGACGCGCCGGTCGCGGCAGCGGACGACAACAGCATCGACCAGGATCGCGGCCAGCAGGCGGCGTCGGGCAACGTCTTTAGCAACGACGCTATCGGCGCAGACGGCGCCGCGGCGGGCGGCCCGGTGAGCGCGATTTCCTCCGTGAACCTCAACCGCGCGGGCGCGGTCGACGGCGTAAGCCTGGGCGAGTTCGGCGCCCTGACGCTCGACGCCCGCGGCAACTACAGCTATGTGCTGAACCGCAGCAACAGCCGCGTGGCGTCGCTGGACGCCAACGCCACCCTGAGCGAGGTGTTCACTTACACCATTACCGACGCCGACGGCAATACCAGCCAGGCGCAGCTGACCATCGTTATTCACGGCGTGACGCCGCCGCAGTCGGTACGCACAGGCGATCAGCACTTCCCGAGCTACTACACCAACTACGAGCTGTCGCTCGATCAGCCGTATTCGCCGGGTCTGTTTATCCTGCCCGCCATCTACGGCGTGTACAGCGACCAGTTCTCTCGCAAGGTGGAGCTGAACCGCAAAATTACCGAGCTGGGCCGCGGCATGAATGACAACGGCACGCCGGTGCTGGAAGACGGCATTCTCTTTACCCGCTGGGTAAACACCACGCTGCAACGCAGCGTGGTGAACACCTTCGCCGCCACCGGTATCGGTTCGCAGCTGCTGGGCGATCACTTCAGCCACTTCTCGCTGAATAAATCCGTACAGCCTGCGCCCGTGCTGGAAAACGCGCCGGAACGTCCGCCGCTTAACGAGCGCATCAACGAAAGAACCACCGTGCAGCAGGAGCGCGGCGAGAAAACCCCTGATGCGAAGCAGGCTCACGCCGCCGCGCCGGGCGTGGTGATCGTGCCGCAAGCCGCCGCCCGACCAGGCGCGCCGTCACTGGCGGCGCAGGTCGACGCGCTGGCCCGTAACCGCGTCGCCGCGCCGGAACCGGTCACCGTGGGAGGCGCCACACCGCATCGTTAATCGCGCAACTCCAAAAACCTTTTACACCGGCGGCGCCGCGCCGCCGGATTGTTAACTCAACACTTTAAGCATAACAATGATGACGACTTTAACTGCCGTAACCCCGACTGCCGTACGTTCTGCGCCTCTGCTCGCCCCTGTCGCCGCACTGGTTTCCGCGCTGCTGTTAAGCGGTTGCGGCACCATTAAACCTGAACCGCTGACCCAGGATGAAATCGGCGCGCGCGTCAGCGCCGACCGCGCCGCCATGTACCGCGACCAGCAGCCGGTCTCTGGTCCGCTGACCCTGTCAGACGCCATGGCCCGCGCGCTGAAATACAACCTCGACTACCGCCTGAAGATGATGGAAACCGCCCTGTCGCGCGGCATCCTGGATATCTCCCAGCAGGAAATGCTGCCGAAGTTGATGACCGATGCCGGCTACCGCTGGCGCGACAACGATTCCGGCGGCACCAGCGTCGGTATCGAAGACCGGGTCGTCAGCCTGCGTCCGTCCACCTCTGAAGAGCGCGAGCACCTGCTGGCCGACGCCACCTTCTCCTGGGACGTGCTCGATTTCGGCATGAGCTACTACCGCGCGAAGCAGCAGGCGGATAACGTCAACATCGCCGAAGAGCGTCGCCGCAAGGTATTGCAGAATATTGTCCAGGAGGTGCGCGACGCGTACTGGCGCGCGCTGGGCGCACAGCGTCTGCTGAGCGAAGCGCAGCCGCTGGCCGAAGAGATCCAGACCGCGCTTGAGAAAACCCGCGAAGCGGAGCGCGCAGGCATTCTGCCGCCGGTCGAGGGCCTGGAGTACCAGCGCGCCCTGCTCGACGCGGTGGCGCTGCTGAACCAGAAGCGCCAGGAGATGCAGATGGCGAAAAGCGAGCTGGCCGCCCTGCTGAACCTGCCGTCCACCACCGACTTCACCTTACAGGACGTCGCCAATCCGGCGCTTTCCGGCGTGCCAAGCCAGCTTGATACGCTTGAGCAGATGGCGCTGGAACGCCGCCCAGAGCTGCGTGAAGAAGATTACAAAACCCGCATCGACGTGCTGGAAACTAAACGCCAGATCGCCTCGCTGTTCCCGAACCTGAATCTGTTCGGCGGCATCAGCTACGACTCCAACAGCTACCTCTACAACAACAGCTGGGTGCAGGGCGGCGTGGGCGTTTCCATGAACCTGTTCAAGCTACTGAGCGCGCCGGCCATCAGCCGCACCAACGACGCGCGCCTGGCCACCGACAATGCCCGCCGTATGGCGCTGAGCATGGCGGTGCTGACTCAGGTGCGCGTCTCGGTTGAGCGCTACAAGCTCGCGGTGTACGACTACCAGATAGCCCAGGAGTCCGCCCGCGTCGACCAGCGTCTGGCGAGCATCTCCCGCGCCGGTTCCGACAACTCGCTCTCAAGCGACCTGGAATCCCTGCGCACCCAGGCGCGCTCCATCGTCTCCCGCTTCCAGGAAGCCGCCTCCTACGCGCAGGCGCAGTCCGCCTATGGCCGCGTGCTGAACTCGGTAGGCATCGACCTGCTGCCGGAAAAGGTGACCAGCAGCGATCTGCCGACCCTGTCGCGTGAAATCAACCAGAGCCTGGTGGCGGGCGAGAAGCAGGTCTTCACCCAGAGCGCCGACGCGGTAGTTTCCCGCCATCCGGTCAGCGTCACCCTGGGCCGCCTGCCAGCGGGCGTCAACAAGAGCGCGATTTATCAGTCGGTCACCCATGTGCTGGCCGCCAACCAGCTGGTGCAGGGCAACGGCGCCGACAGCGTGAAACTGCAAATGAACCTCAACCTTGAACGCGCGTCAGGCTCGCAGCGCGGCGTGTGGGAAATGGCGGTCTATAACGCCCAGGGCGCGCAGGTCGCCTACCAGAAATACACCAGCTATCTGCCGAATGACGTCAACACCCGTTCGGTCAGCGCGCTGGCAGAAGCCGCCGCGCTCTCCGTGGTGTCCGACCTGCATAAAGCGGCAGGCGACACCGGCGTGATGACGGCAAGTAACCCTTAATAACAGGAACAGGTATGAACAACGTGAACGAAGGCTGGCGCAGCGTCCGCGCGCTCATGCCGCTGACGGGCCTGGCGCTGTGCGCCAGCGCCTTCGCCGCCGACCCAACCCCCGCTGCGGCGGGGGCAGTCGCAACGCCGGATGCGGCCGTTGCCGCAGCGCCTGAGAGCGCGCCTGACGCCACCGCCGACAACGGCGCCGCGCCGGTGCGTTTTCTGGTGATGGCCAACCAGGAAAGCCCGCTATCAAGCGTGGTGGCCGGGCGCGTGTCGCAGGTCAACGTTGAGCTGGGCGATACGGTCAAGGCAGGCAAACTGCTGGTGACGCTGGACTGTAGCGAGCTGAAAGCCCGTCGCGACGCGGCAGACGCCGAGTACAGCGCCGCGCAGATCAAATATGAAGCGAAGGCGAAATTGCAGGGTCTGCATTCCGCAGGCGCGCTGGAGGTTGGCCTTGCCGCCGCCGACGTGAACCGCACCCGCAGCCAGATCAAAATCTTTGAAGCGCAGCTGGCGCAGTGCCGCTTTACCGCGCCGTTCGACGGCCGCGTGGCGCGTATTTACGTCAAAGAGGGCCAGGGCGTCGGCGCAGGCGCGCAGGTTATCGATCTTGTAAGCAACGGCACCCGCAAGGCGCGCCTCAACGTGCCGTCAGGTTGGACCACCTGGCTTGCGCCCGGCGCGCAGCTTGACGCGGTGGTGGGTGAAACCGGCAAGCATTACCCGATGACCGTCACCCACATCAGCGGCCGCGTGGACGCCGTGAGCCAGACGATTGAGATTGAAGCGGAATTTGGCAGCGACGCCCAGGACGTACTGCCCGGCATGAGCGGCCGCGCGACGCCAGTCTGCCCGAAAGCGGCGGCGCAGTGCCAGAGCGGGACGACCAACTCGTGAGCATCGCCCTGTTCTATTCTCTCGCGGCGCGCGTGAAAGCGGCGCGCAGCCCCGAAGAGCTGGGTTTTGTGATGTGTAACGATACCCGCTCGCTGGTGGAGTATCGCCAGGCGGCGCTGCTCGCCGTTTCCGCCACCGGGCGCGCCCAGCTTGCGGCGCACTCCGGCCTGAGCGACACCGACCGCAATACCCCCTACGCGCTGTGGCTTGCCGCCGTTGCCTGCGACATCGCGCCGCGCTGCGCCGCGCTGCCGGAAACTGCCCGCGTGATGCCGCTGTCGCCGGAAATGCTGAGCGAGTCGCTGGCGCGCGAGTGGGACGAATGGCTGCCGGGCCACGTCTGGGTGCTGGCGCTGACCGGCCCGGACGGCAAGCTGCACGCCCTGCTGCTGCTGGCCCGCGATACCCCGTGGCCGACGCAGCTTGGCGTCGAAAGCCCCGAATACGCCCTGCTCCAGCTGGCGAACCTGTACGGCTACGCCTGGTGGGCGCTGGTGGCGCGGCCTTCTCGCCTGCAACGGCTGCTGCCCGCCACGGTGCGCCGACGCGCGGGTCTCGTGTTGCTGCTTCTGCTGCTGGTTATGCTGATCCCGATTCGGGAATACACGCTGGTGCCCGCCGAGGTGATTTCGCTTAACAGCGAAGTGATCGCCGCGCCGAGCGACGGGGTGATTCACCAGATGAAGGTGCCGCCGAACACGCCGGTCGTGGCCGGACAGGTGCTGGCGGAGCTGGATGATACGACTCTAAAAAACCGTCTCGCCATTGCTCAGGCGGAGCTGGCGACCGCCACCGTCAATATGCATCAGGCGTCTCAGCAGGCGATTGAAGACCCGAACGCCCGTGCGGAACTGGCTCTGACCGAAGGCAAATGGCGCGAGCAAAAGGTGCAGGTTGCCTCGTTGCAGCGCGAGCTGGAGAAGCTGTCGATCCGCGCCCGCAGCAGCGGCGTGTTTGTCTACACCGACCCGGACGACTGGGCGGGCCGTCCGGTACAGACCGGCGAGCGCATCGGCCTGCTGGCGGACCCGACGAAGCTCGGCGTGCGCGCCTGGGCGCCTGCGGCGGAATCCACCAACCTGAACCCGCACGCGGCGATGACCGTATTTCTTAAGGTCGCCCCGCTGCACCCGCTGACCGCGCGGCTGGATTACGCCGGTTACGAGACGGTGGAAGCGCCGAACGGCGTCGCGAGCTACCTGCTGCGCGGCACCGTAACCGACCCGTCCAGCGCCGCCCGTATCGGCTTGCAGGGCACGGCCCGCATCTCCGGCGACTGGAGCCTGCTCGGTTATCTGATTTTCCGTCGTCCGCTGGCGACGCTGCGCGCCTGGTGTGGATTCTGATATGCAAACAGCCGCGACGCTCCCGCCTGCGGGCGGGACAGCTCTTGCGCAGCCGCAGCCGCTGCCGCCGCTGCGCGACGAGCTAAAAATTCACCCGGCGGGCAACAACCGCGACGGCTCGCCCGCCTGGCATCTGGCCGACCCGGTGCGCAACCTCTATTTCCGCCTGGGCTGGCTGGAGCTGGAGATGCTGCGCCGCTGGCCGCTCGGCGCGCCGCAGGCGATTGCCGACAGCATCAGCCAGGAGACCACCATGACGGTGGACGAACAGGATGTGTTGCAGTTCCTGGGCTTTTTACAGCAGCAACAGCTGCTGCGCCGCGGCGCGTTCAAAGCGCGCGGCTCGCTCTGGCGGCGTATTCTGCACGGCTACCTGTTTATCCGCCTGCCGCTGGTGCGCCCGGAGAAAGCCCTGCGCCGCATGCTGCCGTGGGTGGAGTGGCTTTTCAGCGCGCCGTTTCTACTGCTGACCGCCGTCGCCGCGCTGGCAGGCGTCGTTCTGGCCGCGCGCCAGTGGGATAACGTCGAGGCCGCGCTGCACGGCGCCCTGAGCTGGAACGGGGCGCTGGCCTTCGCGGTGGCGCTGATCCTCTCCAAATGCTGGCACGAACTGGGGCACGCCTTTATGGCGACCCGCTACGGCGTACGCGTCGGCCATATGGGGGTGGCGCTGCTGGTGATGTGGCCGATGGCCTACACCGATACCGGAGAGAGCTGGAAGCTGTCGCAGTCCCGCCACCGGCTCTCCATCGCCAGCGCGGGCATTATGGCCGAGCTGATGCTGGCGGCCTGGGCGACGCTGTTCTGGAGCTTCGCGCCGGAAGGCAACGTTAAAGGCGCGCTGTTCTTTCTCGCCACCACCGCCTGGGTGCTGACGGTGGCGGTGAACGCCAGCCCGTTTATGCGCTTTGACGGCTACTTTATTCTCAGCGATACGCTGGACTACCCTGGCCTGCACGAACGGGCGGGCAACTGGGCGAAGCGCTGGCTGCGCTGGCACCTGCTGGGGCTTGAGGATCCGATCCCGGATAACGTCTCGCCCGCCTTTGCCCGCTTCCTCACCCTTTTCGCCTTCGCCACCTGGGTTTACCGGCTACTGCTGTTCGTCGGCATCGCGCTGGTGGTCTACAACGCCTTTTTTAAGGCGCTCGGGCTGGTGCTGTTTTTTATTGAGATAGTCACTTTTGTGGTGCAACCGATGTTTCGCGAACTCAAAATCTGGCGCGCGCGCCGCCGGGAAATCGCTCCGGCGCGCCTGCTGCGCCTTGTCGCCGTCGCACTCGCGCTGGGGCTTTCGGTCTTTCTGCCCTGGTCCGGGCAGGTCTCCCTGCACGGCGTGATGGAGGCGGGCGTGGCGCAGCCGGTTTACACGCCCTATGCCGCCCAGCTTGACAAGGTGCTGGTGCAGGAAGGCCAGCAGGTCAAGGCGGGCCAGAAGCTGTTTGAACTGGTGGCCCCCGTCCCGGCGGACGAGCAGGATAAGGCGCTGGCGCTAAGCCAGGCGTGGCAGACCAGCGCCCGCGGCGCGATGGCGCTCGATAAAAACGGCGCGGCGAAGCAGGTGGTCGCCGACCAGATGGCGCGCCAGTACGCCATTCAACAGCGGGCCAGCGCCGTTGAGCTTCAGCGGCTCCAGCTGGTGGCGCTGGAGGATGGCGTGGTGCATGACGTTGAGCAGACCCTGCGCCCCGGCAGTTGGGTCTCGCCTGGCACCCGCATCGCAAGCGTGATCGACACCCACCGCTGGCGCGTGAAGGCGCTGGTCAGCGAAACCGACCTGGCCCGCCTGCGCGACGGCGCGACGGCGCGGGTTTATCAGCAGGGCCGCTGGCAGCCGCTCGCAGGCGCGGTAGTGACCATCGACCACGACGCCATCCGCCGTCTGCCTAATCTGATGCTGGCGCAGAGTCACGGCGGCCCGGTGGCGCTGAACCCGGTTGCGCCCGCCAACGAACTCCGTCCCGCCGCCGTCTGGTACCGGGTAGTGATCGAAGGCATCTCCGCCGCGCCGGTCAGCAAAGAGCAACTGGTACGTGTTGACGTGGCGAGTGACCGCCAGAGCCTGGCTCACAGCTGGGTCAACAGCGTTATGCTGATGCTTATCCAGCAAACTGGCTTTGGTAAAGAGGGTTAGCGTGCGATTTTCGCGCCAGGCCGCCTGGCCTGGCGCAGGTTTTCTCCCCACCGCGGTTTTAGGTTAAACCCCGTTTCGCCAGAGCAAACTGGCACCTACGTTTTGTTAGTCTGTTCGGTGTTCTGCAACTGGACCCGGAGGTTATATTACTTGCAGGCGTGCAGCTGATGCTCGCAAGACTCGTTGGTTTCTGTTTCCGGAGGTGTGGTTATGCAAAAAATTGTCTGCAAAACGCCACGATTGTCATCACTGGCATGTCGAGTTGTTTCGGCCACGAGGCCGCCCTGCGGCTGGCGGAGATAGGTGCCAACGCCATGCTGGCAGCCAGACGGAACTGGAGGCGCTCGCCGCCGATATTGTCACGGCGGGCGGCAATGCGAAAGTGATCTGAAAATTACCGAACATTACACCGATACAGCGGGCTTCACTGAGCATGTTTTCACCCTGATGCATCTGCTGGGATTCGCTTTTTCGCCAAGGATCCGGGATATTCATGAGAAGCGGCTGGTTATTCATCAAAAGGCCGAGCGTTATTCCGGGAAACAGTCCGTCATATCAACAACCAGCCTGAATCTCAAAGACATTGAGGCGCGCAGGGATAAAATATTGTACCTGGCAGCCTCAATTAAACAGGGGATTGTCACCGCATCGCTGATAATGAAAATGTTAGGGAAGGTGCGAATAAGCAGGTCATTTCTTCCCAAGCTGACTCGCTGATTAAAATTTCTCGGATCTGGGCCGATTTTTTTCCCGCAAACACATCGAATCAGCCTATTTAGGCTATTTTTTCCACCATTTCTGGCGTTATTTCCGGTTTTTACTGAGATCTCTCCCACTGACGTATCATTTG
>OKVN01000324.1_pt1 | contig 21644 bp, 20 predicted proteins | sample 1606961 | NCBI WGS metagenome assembly OKVN01 (sample SAMN03281020, study PRJEB24777) | human gut metagenome | isolation source: fecal sample PR170 from 1 month old male Malay infant, vaginal delivered... | place: Singapore | collected 2005-12-29 | reverse complement strand
TTATTGTTAACACGAAAAACACCGGCTTTATCGCTGTACAGTGCCAGCGGTTTACCATGCTTATCGATATAGCGCCGCGTGGCTTCGAAGTAAGAAAACGTGGACTCCGATTTAACAAACAACAGTTCCATCAGTTTGCTGGTTGCATCATCAACATAGACCAGCGCGGTGCAGGCCGGGCCACGGCCTTCAAACCAGTCGTGATCACAGCCATCTATTTGTATCAGCTCACCAGTACACGGACGCCGGTACCGTGGTTGAGGGATCCTTGCGGCACGTTGTTTACGGGGAACCCATAAGCCAGCCCGCACCATGATGCGCCGGACAGTTTCTTTGCCAAGAAACAGTCCGTGGAGTTCTTCGAGCTTTTCACGCGCCAGAGTCGGACCGAAATCAGCATAACGCGTCTTGATCAGTTCCAGAGCCTGATCTGCGAGCCCGGGTGGCAACTGGCGGTTACCACGCATGCCACATCGTCTGCTGGCCATACCAAGCGGTCCGCCTTCACGGTAACGGGCAAGAAGTCTGCGGCATTGCCTGTCGCTGATACCGAGGTGCTCGGCCGCACGGCGCGTTGTGATGCGACGTTCAATGACGTCCTGTATAATCTTGATCCGGTTGATCTCTTTCAAAGTAAACACTCCTGAGCTTTCTGCGCTCATGATATGCCTCCCGGTAGTTTAAACGGACCAGTGAAGCTTACCATAGCGCGGACATCTGAATTGAGCCACAGGCGGACATTACTATTGAGCCATTACAACTTTGGTGCGCATAATGTATATTATGTTAAATTGAGTATGTGTGCGTAAGCAAACCTTTTCATAATCCCTACTCCTCGCTCATGAAATCAGTATACTCAGGCATTAAAGCTCTACGGGTGACGCTTTATTTTAGTCTTACACTACTAGTCCGCCAGTTGCGCCGATACTCTCGTGTGGTGCTGGCCCTCTGATGCTCCCTATTGGCGATCGGGTCAAAGCAGGACAACTGCTGGTCACGCGTTAGATACAACCGGTCATATTCAGCACGATGACGCACAGGTCGACGTTTCAGGAGACTAAACTTCTGCATAGAGGTTTCCTCCCTCATCGTCAGCCGAAAGCATATTCTCATGCCATTAGTCCCGATTGACCGCTTGCGCTCAAAAAGCAGCAGTCATTTATTCCGCTATTAGCGCGCGGTATATGCTCAAATCAAATTTATTAAACTTTTTAAAACCTCAGAGCACCTGTCCTTGCGCCATACTAACTCCCATTCCTGTACAATGTTTAAATCTTCTAAAACCACAAACGACACGTTTGACGGAGCAAGATGTCTCATCCCTTCTGCAACGATGGTACATCCCATGCCTGCGCTAACTAATGTAAGCATCGATACTGCATCAACGCCGTGCATAACGGAACGTGGCGTAAAACCTGCATCGTAAAAGCAATGAATAAGTCGATCATGCCACGCCGGTGCCGCGGTACGAGGAAGCCATATAAAGTCAAGATTCTGCAATTCTCTTAAGTAACGAGGTTCTTTATTATCAGGCCACTTCCACTCAGTCGGATAAGCTAATAACATTTTTTCTTTGAAAACGGGGATTCCTGCAAAAAGCGGATCATTAAGAGGTCTAAACAATAAAAAACCAGCATCCAGCTCTCCCTCAGCGATCTTTGAAAGTTGCACTTCAGATATGAGGTGATGAAGCGTAATACCGACGAGCGGTGATGCCTTCTTGAATTTTTTTAATAATGTTGTGATCGGTGGTGCCGCATTTTGTATTACAGGAAGCGCTAGCGAAATATTACCACATTCTCCACGGGAGGCTCGTACAGCGCGCTCCTTTATGACGGTTACATTGTTGATCAATATTTCCGCGTCAACGAGGAACTGGCTTCCTGCATCAGTAAGTTGCACCCCGCGCCCTGTTCGATTGAAGAGCGTTACTCTAAGATCTTCTTCCAGTTTTTGCATCTGGCGTGTCAGAGCGGGTTGAGCAATATGAAGTTCTAACGCAGCTTGACTAATGCTACCTAGCTTCGCTACTGAGATGAAGTAGCGGCATTGACGCAATTCCATAGATATACCTCAATGGTATGAGTTAGATGTTGAAAAGGTATTTTACGACAAGATTAGCATTATCTATCATCCATGTTGAATGAATTCAAGCAAGTATTTTTATGGCAGGAATTCAATAAAGTAGTTTGGGAAGGTTGATTTTATGTGAACTAGATCAATAAAGATAAAGCATTTGTTACTTTTCGAAGGTTAACGCTAACTAAAAAGAGATCCCCCATGTCATCTAAGTATAGAACGACTCTTAATGTGAAGAGGCTCACAGAATTTAGGCATGATTTACATATGCATCCAGAATTAAAATTTATGGAGCATCGTACATCCGATAAAATCGCAGCTTTTCTTACTGAGCTGGATATCCCTTACAAGAGAGGGCTAGCGTCTACGGGTATCGTTGGTAGTATATATGGTAAAAACCGTAGTGCTAATGATCCTGGACCAGCATTAGGCATAAGAGCTGATATTGATGCCCTGCCATTAGAAGAAGCAAATAAATTCACGCATGCTAGTAAGCATAAAGGGTGTATGCATGGATGCGGACATGACGGGCACACCGCTATGTTACTTGGCGCAGCCGAACTGCTTTCAGCAAATAGAGATTTTGATGGGACCATACATCTAATTTTTCAGCCAGGGGAAGAAGGCGGTGCCGGGGCGCGTGTTATGATGAACGAAGGACTGTTTAAGCTTTTTCCCTGTCAGGCTGTATTTGCTTTGCATAACTGGCCTCACCTTCCGCAAGGACAAATGGGGACAAAAATTGGCCCTATAATGGCATCGGGAGTCACTTTTGAGATCACCGTTTTTGGCAAAGGTGGACATGCAGCTCTCCCCCAGTCAACTATTGATCCTGTGCCGGTCGCCTGCTTTATTGTGTCGCATTTACAGACTTTAATATCACGTCGAATGAATCCTCTGGACGCTGCCGTGTTGACTATTGGTAAAATTGAAGCGGGGAGTTCACCGAATATAATTCCTTCTGAAGCAAAAATTATGGGCACATGCCGTACCTTAACAAACGAAGCTCAATCATTGATTCTGGATAATATGCAGCGTATTGCCATCAACATAGCAGAAGCTCATGGCGCGCACGCTGAGGTAATTATTAAACAAGGTGGTTATCCAAATACTAATAATCATCCCAAAGAAGCTCGTTTTATGGCTAAAATGATGCGGGAAATTGTTGGTGAAAATAATGCTCATGATAATGTTCTTCCAGCGATGACCGCCGAAGATTTTGGTTTTATGCTCCAGGAGGTACCTGGCGCATATGGATGGATTGGGAATGGTAACGATGCGCTTTCTCAAGGGGATCTTCATAGTACATCATATGACTTCAATGATAAAAACCTCGAATTAGGTGCTCTTTTTTGGGAGAAACTAGCACGTCAATGGTTTATTACAGAGGTTACACATAGTTAGCTGTCATTTCGCCCGAAAAGTCCGAACAGGTAAAATTTTCTCTTACCTAACCTCAGGAAAATAAAAATTTACCGCCCTATAATAACCATAAGGATTAATAAATGAAAAATGATACTGATTTGCCCCAAAGTGTCACAATTTTAGAGCATGTACAAAAACCTACGAAACAGCGTTTTTTTGTGTTAGGGATATTATTCGTTAGCTTATCGATTATATATCTTGACCGTGTCAATATTTCTATTATTGCAGCAAATACACACTTTTTAAACGAAATGCATCTTAATGACAAACCAATCTTAGTTGGCTTGTTGATGTCTTTATTCTTAGCGAGTTACGGGATTGCTAATGTTTTTTTAAGCCCTTTAGGAGATTATATTGGCCCTCGAAGGGCCATGCTTATCGCTTATGTGGTGATAAGCCTATCACTTTTGATTGGGGGGTTGTCAAGTTTCTTTGCTATATTATTAGGAACCAGGATTTTGCTAGGTATTGGTGAGGGGCTTTACTACCCTATGCAAAATACAATCATAAAAAATTGGTTCCCTGCTGGAGAACGAGGTCGAGCGAATACGGCATGGATCTTAGGACAGTCACTCGCTCCTGCACTAGCCATGCCTCTTTATACCTGGATCATCGCTGAGCATTCCTGGCGTCATACTTTTTATTTTTCATTCTCGTTAACCTTGTTGCCCATTGTTCTAATCTATTTTTTCACATCAAACTTCCCACAGGAAAATAAATACGTTAACGTTCTTGAACTCCAAAAAATCAATAAAAGCACCACAGAGGAAGTTTTACATAAAAATAGCAGTGAAAAAATTTCAGTTGTTGAACGTGCCAAAGTATATCTGTGCAATTCTAATTTTTGGATTTTATTAGCTGTTTTTTCTTCTAACTCCATGCTGTCATGGGGTGTCGTAACTTGGCTTCCAACATATTTAAATACCGAGCGCGGTTTTTCATGGGCAAATGTCGGTTGGATGTCCGCGCTTCCTTTTATATTTGGACTTTTGTTCAAGGTGCTTGCTGGGTTTATTGTCGACAAAACTGACAGGAAAGGCATGGTAATGTTTGTCTCGGCCATGTTGTGTGCTGCAAGCATCCTGACTGGAGTGAATATTAGTAATAATTTTTTCGCTGCAATCGTTATCTCCTTCGGTATCGGCGCCTCCTCAATGCAACTACCCTGTGTGTTTACCCTCTTGCAATCAATGGTTCCTGCAGAAGCGATGTCGTCTGCAGCGGGGGCTTTAAATGGTATGGCCGTTGGTTTCGGGGCATTATCACCTGTATTAATTGGTTTTATATTGAGTGTTACTCATAACTTTTACTTTGTTATGTATATTCTAATAGGGATAGTTGTAATTGGCGGTTTGTTTTCATTGCTTTTTAGTCGTGACAGAAGTCGGCTTTTAAACTAAACGTTTCTCCTTACATTTATTAACAATGGCGACGTTCGAGTGTCGCCATTTTTTAATAAGCATGCATAATTTTAGAGTTAAAATCAAGTTAATCTACCCTTCCCCATCTTAGTAAAAATATTAATTAATTCGTAAGGGTGAAAATCATTTAAAAGATTCACGGAATACTCTGCGCAGATCTAAAATGCTACTTTCATCAACATAGTGCATTAATAAAAAATATAGCACAAATTATCATCTCGAGAGTAGATTTTGCGTGACCATACCAGTGAAACATCTTACAGATTCAGGATATTCCTGGTAACGACGGGATATCTACCGTATTCCATCGTTTGGTCGACATAGCTGAAATACTCGTGCGCTGGAACCATACAGCATTTCGTGAGTGTCGGACAAACAGTACGTAACGAATGAATTATTAGTGGTATGTGAGAAGCGAATACCATTCACACAATTTTAACGATAAATAAAATGGTATCCCATCACTTGGCGCGCCCCTTAATGACCGCATATAACGATGCTAGAGAGAACCAGCGAGGTGTATTGTTGCAATATTCTTCCCATTGTCGGCCAAACAGTTGCTGCATTCCAGCCTCTTCAACCTGTATATGCAAGATGCTCAGAAGTAAAATGAGAAACGGGGTAATCATTAAACCAATTACACTACTTAACAATAGGGCCAAAGCGATATGTAGCCCTATAAATCCAAGGTAGACGGGGTTGCGAGAAAAACGAAAACATCCTCTGGTCACCAGCATACTGGTTCGTTCCGGATGCAGTGCGTTGAGGGTTGTTTGATTACTTATCAACGTTACCAGTCCCGTCAGAGACAGGACAAGACTAATGCCTCCAGTGACCAGGGCGGTGCATACTCTCCATGAAATAGTGAATACCTCATCAATATGCATAAGTATAGGCCAACGCGCCCATATATTGATCAATAAACAAAGCAGTAAAAGCACTGGCGGAGCCAGGCCCTTTCTTGCAATATCTCGCATTCTATACATGGTATTCCTGCCTCCTGTGGGTTCCGAAGCGAGTCAAAATTAACACTAATATTCTCACTCGTTGCTGCGTTGCCCGACCATTTGCCTTGCCCACGTAGTTATGCTCTAACCATTCACCCTTTTCATCTAACCAGGATTAAAAAGCAACAAGGAGGTCAAAGTAAAAATAATGTGCCTGTGTTCACGGCACATATCCACTTTGCCTCCTGTTGTATTACTTAATATACGCGATGGCTTCGATTTCAACTAAGGCTTCTTTGGGTAATTTGCCAGCCTGAATGCATGAACGCGCTGGCGCTCCTGAGTCACCAAAAAATTCGGAGTATACTTCATTAAATACCGAAAAATCCTCCATCTTTGCGAGGAAACAGGTAGTTTTAAGTACAGTATCCAGCGAAGCGCCTGATTGTTCCAAAACGGCTTTTAGATTTAATAACGACTGGCGAGTCTGTTCCCTTACTCCTCCTTCGGGAAATGCCATCGTTGTTGGATCCAGAGGTAGTTGGCCTGAAGTCATCACTAAATTGCCGAATGATACCCCTTGAGAATAAGGTCCAATAGCTGCTGGAGCAGCTTTTGTATTGATTATTTTTTTCATTTTTTCTCCTGTAAATAAAGATATTGCCGTCTTCTTATGCAAAAAAACTCTCACTTACATTGTTATTAGGTATTTTAGATTTCATCTAATAAGCGCAAGCAGCGCTGTCTGGTAAAGCCAATAAAGTCATTAACATAGCCCTTGTCGATGTTCTCTGTTAGTGTGGCAAGCCAAACTTCTGAAATTAGTTTATTTTCCGTGATTGACTTTGCTGTGACGTATTTTTTTTCAAGATATTCTGATACTGCCCAGATAGGCAATGCGGCAATACCCCGCTGGCAGGCAACCTGTTGAATGATAGCCATGGTGAGTTCAGTGGTTTTTCTCCTAATTGGAATGCCGGCAGGTTTAAGTACTTTTCGACAAAGATCGATGCGCTCATCCGGTACTGCATAGGTGATGAGCGATTCACCACGAAAATCTTCCGCTTCAAGCCAAGGCTTTCGCGTTAAAGGATGTTCATTTGCCAAAATAGCAACCATTTCATATTTAAATAAAGAGCTGTACCTCACCAGATCTGTCTGCTCGGTTTCATCCACGATGGCAACATCAGCTCTGTCTTGCAACAGAAGACCTATTGGATCCGGCTGAAAACCAGGCAATATATCAATTTCAACCTCAGACCATTTCTTACGAAACTCATCCATCACCGGTAGTAACCAGCCATAACAGGTGTGACACTCAAGGGTTATCCGGAGCGCGCCCTGTTTTCCGAGCGCTAACTTATAAAGATCCCTGTTGGCTTCCTCCATTGCATTAAGCACGGTTTCAGCAAGGTGTAACAAACGCTCACCCGCCATGGTAAACTTTACGGGCGATGTTTTTCGCATAAACAGAGTAACGTTATAGTGCTCTTCCAGTTGTTTGATCTGGTGCGATAGTGCCGATTGAGTCAGTTGCATAGCTGCGGCCGCGCGCGTCAGACTTCCTGTTTTACGCAATGCTAAAAGAGTTTGTAAGTGCTTAAGTTCTATCGGAATATCCATTACTACTTCCGCCAATCACAACGTTTTGTCATAGCGCTAGTATAACAAGCGCCAGCTTGACTGGCGCTTTTGCTGGTTCTTACCCCTTCAGATGACGCAGCGCCTGATCCAGGTCTCTTACTAAATCTACTGGATCTTCTAAGCCGATTTGTAAACGGAAGGAGTGCCCTTCGTACGGCCAGTGATATTCCGGACGATCTTTACGCGGGTTAAATGGAATGGCCAGGCTTTCAAAACCGCCCCACGAAAAACCAATGCCGAAATACTGCAGGCTATCAATAAACTTCTCCACAGACTCTTTTGAGTAGTGCGGTTTAAGCACCACGCTAAACAAACCGCTGGAACCGGTGAAGTCACGTTTCCAAATTTCGTGCCCCGGACATGAAGGCAATGCCGGGTGTAGCACCTGCTCCACTTCTTCACGTTCTTCAAACCATTTAGCAATTTTAAGCGCTGAATCCTGATGGCGTCCGAGACGCAAAGACATCGTGCGTAATCCACGTTGTGCGAGATAAACATCATCCGGCGCAGCATGAAGACCAAATAGATAGATAAAGCGACGAATGGCAAGCCAGGTTTCTTTATTCGTCGTGATCAAGCCCATCTGCGCATCAGAGTGCCCAACGATATATTTAGTGGCGGCATGCACGGAGACATCCACGCCATGCTCAAATGGTTTGAAAAATAGTGGCGTTGCCCAGGTATTGTCAATTATCACTTTAGCGTTGTGGGCATGCGCCACGCGAGTTATTGCCGGAATATCCTGGATATCAAATGTTTGGGAGCCTGGAGATTCTGTAAACACCACGGTAGTGTTTTCCTGGAACAGTTGACCAATGCCATCGCCGATAGTAGGGTCGAAAAAGGTTGCCGAAACGCCCATTTTGGCCAGCACATTATTTACGAACCCACGCGTCGGGCCGTAAACGCTGCTACTGACAAGAATATGATCGCCACTTTTTACCAGAGCCAGTAATGCACTGGTGCATGCTGCCAGCCCTGTAGGCACCAGTAAAGATCGGTACCCCCCCTCCAGTTCGGCCAGAGCTTTCTGCACGGCGAAGGTGATTGGCGTTCCAAATCGACCGTAATACATCACTTCATCTTCCGCATCTTCAAACAGAGCCTGGTGACGCTCGTTTAGCTCTTTGCAGTTTTTGAAGATGACCGTAGAGGCGTGATATACAGGCGGGTTAACCACGCCACCAAATACCTCAGGATCGAATGGGCCATGGCACAGATACGTTTCTGGAGACATCTGGTTATCAAAACTATGATTAGTCATTATTACTCTTCCTCTGGTTACAACTTACAACTCTAACTGTCTTGTTTATTACCAATGTCCTCGCTGGGTATAGCAGGTGAGGACGCTTAATTAAGCGAAATTTTCAGGCGCTTAACCGCTTCTATCAGATTCTCTTCCGTGGTGCTGACATACGACATTCGCAGAGTGCAATGATCAGGTTCTTCGCAGTAGAAAAATTCACCAGGCACGAACACCACGCCGTTGCGTATTGTTTTCTGAAGCCATTGCGTGGTATCCATCGCATATTTAAACTTCGCCCATAAAAACATGCCGCCCATCGGCTGATGAAAAGTGAGGTGGTCACCTAGTTCGTTCAGCAGATGGTGGCTTAGAACTCGACATTTGAGCTCATAAGCCTTCCGGATGAGTGCGATCTGTCCCGGCAAGCGGCCACTGTGTAAATAGTGAGAGGTCAGCGACTGTGAGAGTGCACTTGTATGTAAATCTGTGGTTTGCTTGATATTGACTACCGCTCTTTTCAGCCAATCCGGTAGCACGAGCCACCCTACCCGAGCGCCTGGCGCGAGGATCTTCGAAAAGGTTGATGTGTAAACAACGTTATCATTGTTACCCCTTTCCGCAGACCATGCTCTGAGCGGGATGAATGACGAATCCGTAAAATTAATTTCGCCGTAAGGGTCGTCTTCGATGATGATAAAATCGTAGCGTAGTGAGAGTTCCACCAGCTGTTTACGCCGTTGCTCCGCGAGGCTAACGCCTCCTGGATTGCCAAACGTGGGCACGATATACACTGCTTTTATCCGGGTCGTTAGAAGCAGCGTTTCCAGCTCATCGACAATCATGCCCTCAGCGTCAGTTCCTACCGACAACAGGTTCGCTTCAGCAAGCTGAAATACCTGCAGCGCCGCCAGGTAAGTAGGCCGTTCTAACACCACTACATCGCCAGGATTAATCAGAGCCCGAGCAAGAATATCCAGAGATTGCTGGGAGCCGGAGGTCACAACAACATCCTCTACGCCGCAGTGAATTCCCCGGTCAAGCATGATCTGGCAGATGGCTGCCCGCAGTTCAGGATTACCCTCACTCAGTCCATACTGAAACGCGTCTTCCCAACCGTGGGTCAAGATGTGATCCATAGCAATCTGTAAGCCTTCCCGATCAAACAAGTTTGGATCTGGTATTCCTCCGCCCAGGGAAATAACACCGTCCATTTTGCTGTGTTTCAATAATTCTCTAATTGCAGATGATTTAAGATTTTGTAACTTATTTGCGATTTTAGTATGCGACATCTTAGCTCCCTAACCTCTTTATATATCTCTTTTAATATCACAGGCACGCAGCAATGATAATTATTTTTTTTGCTCCCGCTTTTTATTTGCGGATCAACATGAATTGAATTAATGATGACCCGCAACAGGATTCATGATGACGCAATGCAAAAACAAAATCTCAGTAAAGTGTAAGTTATATGAGTTAAAAATTATTGTGAAAACAGCATGACAAAAGGTCCAATGCACATGAGCATGCCGATTAAAATCACATAGTAAACCGAGACGCCACGAAGGTCAGAAAACTTGTCATTCTTAAGAATAATAAAACCAGGAATGATGCAGCTAATAAGTCCGTAAGTCACGCCACCAAACACAAACACCTTCAGAATGGGAAAGTTCGTTAGTACTATCAGCCACAGCACCAGCACAACCATGACAAAAGCGGCAACTGAGATCGCCTTACTATTGTTTTCCTGAGGCTTAACTATTTTTTCAACAGTGACTTTGATCAGACCTACAAAAGATTCATGTACGGCCAGATAGAGCGCCAGGAATGCCGTCACAATGGAAAACACATTGAGAATAACGCTCATATACTTCACCGTGGCCCCAGGAATGACCTTGGCGGCCAGCGCCAGGGCCGAGATATTATCCTGATAGGCTCGTAGCGCATCGGCTTCGCTGATAGAAAGTACGATGGACATGACAAACAACAGCACGGTAGCGACAAGAACTAAGTAAGCCACTTTGTGTACGCGTAAAATTTTATATTTTGCCACGTCCTTATCTTCTTCACGTTTTTTATAGGCGATGTTCATCGGATTTAGTATCCCAACAAACATAATGGAGAAGATAGCGAACGGAAGCGTCGGGAACGTACCTACGACAAGGTGGCTAACGGTTGGGAATGCACCAATATTGCTCACATCCCAGAAAGGGATCACCACGAAACCAATCGCTACGATGATCACCAGCTTTACGGCGATCATGCTGCCTGAAACTTTGAAGAGCAGCTTTTCTCCTTTCGACGCGACCAGAGAGAGCCCGGCGATTAACAGCAGAGACCACCACCAGTGTTCGGATAACGTCTGGTTAGTAAGGCCAAAGGTTTTCAGATACGAGGCGCTGTCGTTGGTAATGGCAAGAGCATACTCCACCATCGACTTCAGCATGGTGAAGGAGTAAAGCGCGCCAAGCAGTACGCCCCAGCGGCTGCCAACGTAGCTGGTAATAATACTCAGGTAGGAATCTTGCTCATCGCTGCGCGCCATCGTTTCGATGAACAGCTTCTGCATGTAATAAACTGCCGGATAGCCCAGAATAACGGCCAGGACAAAGACCCACACCCCTTTTAATCCAACCTGTAATGGGAAAAAGACGATTCCGGAGCCAATGGCAGCTCCGATGCAAAGCACCACCCACCCTAAATCATACATGGTAAAGGGAATATTCTTATGATTAATTGCTTCGGTATTAATTCCTACGGTCATAGGAGTCCCCAATAGACTTAACAAAAACACAAAGTTACGCATGTTTTAATTACATACTGGAATGACTTGTCTACATTTAATCCAGAAACCAACAAGTCCCTGACGATATTTCAATCAAATAAGCGGTAGATATCTTTGATTGAATGCATGAAGCTTTACACAGCAAACAAAGAGTGGCTAATGAATATTAGAGAAAACAGTTTATACTTTTATTCACATTGGATTTATTTCATCATAATATGACGCACACCACAAAATATAAAAGTTTTCACTTTAAAGTGTGACCAATGCAATAGTTTTTTCTTATGTCGGTAATTTCATTTTGGCTAATTATTGTGATCTGCCGCAAGTTGATTGTGCGCTTATTAGAGCAAATTACCTATCGCTTTTTCCCAACGATTCCATGGCTGGTTTTCTTCCACCAAAAAATCAATAAATGATCTTACCTTTGGATTACGAAACTTGCTGGGGAAATAGAGTGCATAGAGGCTATGCGTCGGGTAAGCGTATTTACCGTCAAGCTTTAAAGGAACAAGCGCCCCTGCATCGATGTGCTGGCTGATGAGATAAGAGGGAAGCCAGGCAATACCCTGCCCTGAAAGAGCCGCCTTCAAGAGCAACAGGCTACTATTGGCCTGAACCGGTGTTCTGGGTTTTATTGCGCACTGCGGATGCGGGGATGCGATATCGTTATAGCGAAGGGCTGGCGTTAATCCTGGATAGATCAGACACTCATGGCTTGCAAGCTCGGTGCGTTTAGTCGGGGAGCCCTTCCGTGCAAGATAATCAGGGGAAGCACAGTATAGCCAGCTGATTTTTGAAAGTTTTCTGGCGGCGTAGTTCTGCGGGGGCGTGGCGGTAATCCTCAATGCGATATCAACATTGTTTTCATTCAGATTCGTCAGGTGATCGTCGAGATCCAGTATAAGTTCAACATCATGATTTTTTTTACGATATTCTTCAAAAATATCGATCAAATGTGCGTATCCAAACGCCACAGAACAGGTGATCTTCAAGGCCCCATGTGGATGGTTGAAATAGCCACAGGTCGTGTTAACGATATCGTCGAACTCTTTGAGCAGATCCGATGCTCTGGAAACGAAGTACTCCCCGGCTTCAGTCAACTGAAATGAGCGGGTTGTTCTTTGGATGAGCGGAACACCCAGGTTTTCTTCCATCACCGCCAGCCCCTTACTCACGGCGGATGGCGATAAATTAAGCAAGCGCGCCGCTTCTGACAGTCCCTTCCCTTCACTTATTTTTACCAGCATTTCAATTTGTTTGATCGTCAATGGAATGGTCATCGTTCTTTTCAACCGTCAAGCCTGTGGTGTCTGATATTCTCTCCCTACGGCAGTATGAAGTGGAAACTGAGGTTACAACAAAGCAGATAAACTTCCTGACTAATAAAGTTTTTCTTTTAGCAACGCCATCCGGACACCAGACCCGGATGGCGCTCGTACGATTATGCTTTCAGGCCTGCAGCAGTCATTAAGGCCCTAAAATCATTGAAACTCCCCCTAAAGCGAGAACACTGACCGTCCAGATGACGATCAACCACACGAGCTTTTTCAGCAGCACGGGGGGTTTATTGTCAGCATGCATCATCTATACGTCTCCTTAATGGTATCCATCATCCGTTCTGACCTTTCCTCGAAAGACGTAATAGCTCCAGAAGGTGTAAACAAGAATGACGGGGATAATCACCAGGCTACCGGCCAGCATGAACGACTGACTCATTACTGGAGCAGCGGCCTGGCGAAGCGAAACCGATGGAGGAATGATAGTTGGCCAGATGCTTATTCCTAGTCCTGAAAAACCAAGAAACACCAGCATCAGCGTTAAGAAAAAGGGGGTGTAGTGCGCGCAGCGGTTAACAGCCCGGACGATCCCCCATGAGCTGAACAGCACTAATACCGGAACAGGCAGAAACCAGAACAGGTTTGGCAAACTAAACCAACGGTTGGCAATATGAGGATGTGCTAATGGCGTCCAAAGACTAATGATTCCCATAGCGACCATTAAGGCCAGCAACAATGGGAGGGTTAGTTTTGCCATTTTATGCTGCAGATGCCCCTCTGTTTTGACCATCAGCCAAGTGCTACCCAGTAGTGCATAGGCAATTAGCAGCCCCAGTCCACAAAACAGCGCAAAAGGATCGAGCCAGATAAATGCCGACCCTGCATATGCTCGCCCACTTACCGGTAAGCCATTAATCACAGCGCCAACAACGATACCCTGACAGAACGCGGCCAGTATAGAACCTGAAATGAAAGCTTTATCCCAAAATGGTTTATGGGCTGGAGTCGCTTTGAAGCGAAATTCAAATGCGACGCCACGGAAAATCAGACCAATAAGCATTAACGTCAAGGGCGCCGCTAGTGCATCAGTAATAACAGCATAGGCCAACGGAAACGCACCATACAAACTCGCGCCTCCCATCACCAGCCAGGTTTCGTTGCCATCCCATACAGGCGCTACCGAGTTAACCATAACATCGCGCTCTTCTGCATTTCTGTTAAACGGAAATATAATCCCTATACCCAGATCGAAACCGTCCATCACGATATACATCAGGATAGAGAAGATGATGATGCCGAACCAAATTAACGGAAGATCAATCATGATTGCCGTCCTCAGTACAATTGCCAGCTGAAAGTGGCCTGGCTGGTGTGCGCAACTTCCCCGGGCCCCCCTCCTGTAGATACTGACCTTCACCGGTTTGCGGCCCCTTCTTAATGAGCTGCATCATATAGATATAACCCACACCGAACACCGCACTGTAAACGATAATAAAGGCCATGAGACTCATACTCATATGCAGCTCGCCGTGTGCGGATACCGCCTCACGGGTCCGTTGAAGGCCATAAACAGTCCAGGGCTGTCTTCCTATTTCGGTGGTAAACCACCCTGCCAGGATGGCAATCAACCCGGACGGTCCCATTAGCAAGACGAACCAGAGGAACGGTCGAGAGGCGTACAGTTTTTTTTTGTAACGTAGCCATAGGCTTAAAATACCTTGGGTAATCATTAATAGTCCCAGACCAACCATGATACGAAATGACCAGAACACCACGGTAGAGTTGGGCCTGTCAGCAGGCGGAAAGCTTTTTAGCGCGGGGATCTGTTGGTTCAGACTGTGAGTCAGGATCAGGCTGCCAAGGTAAGGTACTTCAAGTGCAAATTTAGTTCGTTCCTGCTCCATATCTGGAATGCCAAACAGAATGAGCGGCGTGGCTACACCAGGCCTGTTTTCCCAGTGCCCTTCAATCGCCGCAATTTTTGCAGGCTGATGCTCTAACGTGTTTAGCCCGTGCCCATCGCCCAGAAATACCTGAATCGGCGCAATAATGGCTGCCATCCATAACGCCATAGAGAACATTTTGCGGATTGCTGGCGTGTCCCTGCCCTTAAGCAGATGCCATGCGCCAGATGCCCCAACGAAGAACGCACTTGCAAGGAAAGCGGCTGTCGTCATATGCACCAAACGCCATGGGAATGATGGGTTGAAAACAATTTTTATCCAGTCCTGAGGCTCGACTACACCATTCTCGATACTGTATCCCTGAGGCGTGTGCATCCAGCTGTTGGAAGCCAGGATCCAAAAGGTTGATATTAATGTTCCGAGAGCCACCATGCAGGTAGCAAAGAAATGCAGGCCGGGTCCTACTTTGTCGCGACCAAACAGCATAACGCCCAGGAAACCTGCTTCAAGGAAAAAGGCCGTTAATACTTCATAAGTAAGTAAGGGGCCCGTGATGCTACCTGCGAATTGAGAAAAACCGCTCCAGTTGGTCCCAAACTGATAGGCCATTACCAGTCCGGAAACAACGCCCATCCCAAAGTTAACGGCAAAGACTTTCGACCAGAAATGATAGAGATCCAGGTAAACTGCGCTGCGTTTTTTCAACCAGAGGCCTTCGAGTACGACCAGATAGCTTGCAAGACCGATAGTTATCGCCGGAAAGATAATATGAAACGAAACTGTGAATGCAAACTGGATCCGTGCCAGATGAAAAGCATCTAAACCAAACATAGGTACTCCTTTTTATGGGCGTATTCGTGCTCAGGCATTGAAGCCTGTTACGCTGGGCCCATAGCATTACAGCAGCGTCTTCTGCTGTTATATTTCGATAGTGAAAAAAGAGAGGACTGTGGAGCTAGATATCCAGCGCCACCAGAAAACGCGAAACCATGTTGTAAGCTGCCACGGTCGCGACGGCCTCAACAGTTTTGGTTTCACCGAAGAGATTTTTCAATGATGCAATAACTGCGGCATCGACATTAACGTTTATGGTGGATTGATCGGTCAACGTAATGAGCATCCACTCCTGGTCATCGAACATTTCACGTTTCGGCACAGCGTTTTTTAGCGCTTGAGCCTTTTCTTCTGTCCCCCCTGCCTGCAGATAGGCTTGATAGTGCACCCTCCACTCAAATTGGGCACCATTCAGAACGGCGACGCGCAGCATGATCAATTCCAGATAAATCAGCTCCAGGCTAAAATCAGCGCGAACTCGGCTTAGTAGCTCATTCCAACCGGTGGCCAGCGGAACGCTTTTCAGTAATACCCTGTCGATTCCAATGAGTTCACCGTTGGGACGACGCGCCTGCATAGCTCTCAGCAAATCAGCGGGAACAGGATCTTTATCCTGCCACGGTGTCACACGTGTCTTGCTCATAATTACCCTCGCAGATGAATGTTGCTCATTATTTTTTAGTTGATAACGCTGGTCAGTAGCGCATCGAAGTCACTTTTCGGTCTGGCGCCGGAAAATTCGATGACGGACTCCCCCTTCACAAAGATCTTAAAAAATGAGATGGTCCGAATGCCATGCTGTGATGCCAGATCGGGGTGCTTATCCACATTTACCTTGTACACCTTCAGTTTGCCGGCATGCTCCAGAGCAAGGGCATCGATGATGGGGGCGACAGTACGACAGGGATTGCACCAGGGGGCCCAGAAATCGACGAGTACAGGAATCGCGGATTCCAGCACGTCTGCAGTAAATTCCGTAGTTGAGATTTCTTTAATTGTCATTAGCAATGCCTTGTAGGGGTATGTATTCAACGGTGCCCCATGGTGAGAACCATGCGGAAAGACGCCTTTCCGCTACGCATTTTTTCATACGCCTCTTGTGCTTGTGCCAGAGAACGCGTTTCAATCTGCGCGCGCACAGCTACCAGCAGGCTGAAATTAAGCGTTTTTTCTAATTCAATTGCCGTCCCGGTCATGGCTCCGTTTATCTGTAACTCCCGTCCGACCATGAGACCCGGGGTAAAGCTCAATGGCGCTTTACCCACACCAACGACCATCAGCCTTCCCTGGGGAAGCAGCGCGGGTAGCAGAGTGGCAACGGCATGGCTGTCAGTGATGGTCGACAAAATAACTTTGGCGCCGCCAAACGCCTTAATGACTTCAACAGCCTCTTCTTTGTTGGTATCGATGTAGTAATGGGCACCGAGCGCAATGACTTCGCGTGCAATATCATCACCCCTGCCAACGGCGATAACGCGAAAACCCATTTTGCGTGCATATTGCAAAGCTAAATGTCCTAACCCCCCGATCCCCTGAATAACAACCGTATCGCCAGCCTGCGCTTGAGATTTTTTTAAGGCGTTAAAAGTCGCTACTCCGGCGCAAAGTAAGGGTGCGGCGTCAACGGAGGACAAATCATCCGGTATTGCGACCAGCCCCGTCTCACGCGCCAGCATGTATTCTGCATAACCCCCGTCTCTTGTGCTGCCAGTAACCGGTTGATTCTGACAGAGGTTAAAGTGTCCAAGACGGCATTGCTCGCAGGCGTTGCAATGACCACCTAGTCGCCCAACGCCGACACGTTGACCAGGCTTGAGCCAGGCCGGGAGCGGCCCCGATGTTTTGCAGATCGTACCGACCACTTCATGACCCGGTACACGCGGATACTCAACACTCTTTTCCAGACCTTCAACGACGCCAGAATCTGCTCCGCAAATTCCACAGGCCTCCACTTTTATCAGCACTTCACCTGGGCCGGGAACCGGAAGTTCTTTTTCCACACATTCCAGTTGACCAGGACGAGAAACTTGCATTGCTTTATAAGTCTGCTTCATCTTTTGTTCTCGATTATGTGTTGTACGCCTGCCGCAGCGGCATCAATCGCTCCTGCCAGGTAGCCAGGAAAGACGGTGGACCATTCGCTAGCGATACCGGTAAGACAGTTACGCCACGAGCCGTTATTTGCGCTGGCGGGTGGTACAGAATGCCCTGCGGGTAGGGCCAGGTCGCGCGAGGTTGAGGTAAAGGGATCCGCCGCCCAGTCTTTAAGAAACTCAGCATGGGGATAGGCGGCTTCCTCGCCTAACAGTCTTATCAACTGGGCTCGGCATAAATCTCTCAGGACCGCGTCACCTATCTTCTGACGCTCGTGAAAAGGCACGCCAATAAATCCGAACAGCGCAAACATCCTGTCAGGTTCTGAAACATCGTGAATTTCAACCATAGGCCCAATGTTGCTTCTTACCTCTCCGGATAATCCCTTCCTGTGCCAAAAATTATAGGGATACACAGCGACATACTTTGCATGGGGGGCCATCCAGGTTCTGGTGTTACGCCATGCCTGCAATAACGTCGTGGGCAGCGGGGGGAAAAAATTGATCCCTGCAGCCAGCATGGGGGGCAATGCCAGCAGTACATGTTGCGCCTGCCGGCTAAACGGACGTCCATCGGCATACGATCCGCAAATATTCAGGGTGCCATTTTGCTGTTCGATGTGTTTAACCTGCAGTCCGGTCTGAATGCGTTCAGGCTTTAACTTCGCAAGTAATGCATCGGGCAATCGTGACATCCCACCACTTACACGGGCGGCGGCAGGCGAAGAGACAAATCCAGGATGGCGAGAAGGGGCATCTTTGGAACGCTCAAAAAGCATGTCCCCCCTCTCCTGATGACTGAATGACTCAATGTTCAGTTCTCTGAATAACTGCTTCAATGCAGGTTGTATCGTTGGCCAGAACCAGGTCGCGCCTAAATCAGCCTCAACGGTATTCGCCTGCAAGATACGCCCCCCCATACGCTCACGGCCTTCGAGAAGTAGGTAGTTAATACCCGCTTTCTCCAGCAACCTGGCCGCGTATAACCCGCTGAGTCCCCCTCCCACAATGATGACCTCAATATTCATCATGGTAGCGTTACCTGCTCAACATCGAGATGGCCTTCTTTGAGATACACCAGGGTTTTGTCGATCCCGGCAATAAACGCCATTCCATGCCCGGACGGGATGCGTATCCAGCTCCCTTTAGCATGGATGCTGTTGCCCTCAATTAGGTTACCTTCGACGATGAGCAACTCAGCCCCTCCCTTCAAAGAGGGGGCAACCAGCAGCGAACCAGAATCCATACGCAGCAGACAAACTCGTTCTTCTGCGCTCTCAAACAACGGACAAATTGACATTCCGCCATCCTCACGCCAGTTTTCAGGCGCACGGCTATCGATACGTAGCGGAACAGTTTCTCGTTTTGTCATCTGACCAAGCTTGACGAATAGCTGCGTGCCTTTGTTGCTGTGAGGCTGGTGAGAGGAGCCCGGAGGGTTACGCAAATACCAGCCAGCGGGATAATCACGGTTGCCTTCCGAGAATTGCCCCTCCAGAACAAGGATCTCTTCTCCACCGGGATGCTGATGTTCCGGGAATGATGTCTGAGGTAAATAACGAACCAGGCTGGTGGCGCGGGCCTGCTCACCACCGATGCGATCCAACATAACACGATCAATTCCTGTCTGAGGGGAGTGAACCCAGTAATAATCATCGCAGGAGACGGTAACGCGTCGGGTGAAATCGTGGTTTATTAACATGCTGCTTTCCAAAGTATAGGAAAAGCGGCTCCGTACAGAAGCCGCAGATTGATTTACTTAGGTAGGTTATCGAAGGCGTCCAGTGCGCGGCTGGAATAGACCAACGCAGCGCCAGTGTTCAGTGTGATTGCCACACCTAAAGCCTCGGCGATTTCTTCGCGCGTCGCCCCCTGTTTTGCAGCAGCTTCAGCATGGACGGACAGACATCCATCACAACGGGTCGTGACCGCCACTGCCAACGCGATGAGCTCATGTGTTTTGGCGTCCAGGTGGCCTGTTACGACAGCCGCATTTTGCATCTTATCGATGCCTTGCATCACATCGGGTTGCAGACCTGCGAATTTCCCGATCGCTGCCCGGAGTTCTTTCCGCATTTCAGTCCAGTGAACCATCACTGCTATCTCCGTTTGATCAATGCGTTATCAGGCAACGTCGTAGATACGCACGTCAGGCGCGCGGTTCAGATAGGGTTTGAGCGCCTCAACCACATCTGCGGTAAATAACTGAGATCCGAGATACGCTTCAGCCTGTTTAGCCGTGTGGAAACTATGCAGAACCTGCACATCTTCGGCACGTACCAACAGTTCTTTTGAAACAGCGCCGTCGATCGTTGAGAGGAATGGTGCTTTGTATTTTTGATATACCGCTGCAGCGGCTGCTCTGTTCTTTTCGCTGATATCCAGGGTGATCTGCAAATAAGCCATTGAAAACTCCTTAATTCATTTGATCGCTAAAGTCATAAAGATAGCCTCAGGCCATACTTCGTTACGGTGACACCCGCTTGCCTATCGCAAAGAAAAGCTTTGCGCATAAACTCAACACTCTGTGTTGGGGTTACAATAATTTATTTTGTAATCCTCACCGTTTCTGCATTATGTTAAGCAATGCCCTCATGAACAAATGAGATAATCTTGGTTTTGTAAGAAGGTTTTCTATCAGGTATGAAGACACCCGTTCATCTCAATGCACTACGTGCATTTGAAGCCAGCGCGCGCCACCAGAGCTTTTCTCTTGCAGCCGAGGAGTTAAACGTCACCCCAGCAGCCGTCGGACAACTGGTGCGTTCACTTGAAGAAGTGATCGGTTTTCCGCTGTTTCACCGCAGCAATAATCGTCGCGCCGCCCTCGTTTTAACGGAGCCTGCGCTCCGTGCGCTCCCCGATATACGCATGGGTTTTCAAAGCCTAAACCTGGGGATGACGCTCCTGCGGGAGGGCGCGACAAACGGTATTCTGAACGTAACCGTCAGCCCTGCCTTTGCAGCTAAGTGGTTATTGCCACGCATTGAAGATTTTCAGCATAAATGGCCTGATATCGATGTTCGCCTGGAAACTAGCCTGAAGTTAATGGACTTCACTGCACAGGGTATGGATGTGGGTATTCGCTATGGTCTGGGACAATGGGAAGGATTGAAGGCAGAATGCTTGATGTCGGAGGAGGTTTTCCCGGTGTGCGCCCCCTCCCTCATATCGGTGAATCCTGCGATTAACTGTCTAACGGGAGTCACTGAGCAAACGCTTATTCACGATCTGTCGATGGAGCAACACAAAGATTTTATCACCTGGGATCGCTGGTTACGGCGTTTTAACGTTCAGTCGATAGCACGTAAACCCGCCTTGCGGATAAATAACTCCGCAGCAGTACTTCAGGCAGCTATTGATGGCCACGGTATCGCTCTGGCACGGAGCATAATGGTTGATGATGACATCAAAAGTGGGCGCCTTATTCGCTTATGTCCCGATGTTTCGCTGACAAGCCCGCTATCTTATTATCTGGTATACAGGCCCGGATGCGATAGTCTGCCGAAAATTGCCAATTTTCGAGCGTGGATAATTGAGCAAGCTCAGGCGTTTAATCACGCCATAAATCCCGGCAACCTCTCCAGCAAAATCGAACCACTGTAAATTTTTCAGCTCCAGGCAATGGCTTGGGATTCACGTGTTCGCCACATAATAAACAAAACTCATAGCTGTGCCTGGGTTTTTGATCCAGACACGAAAGGTCGTTTGTCTTAGATTGTATGCGAACGTTCATCACGTAACACAAACAGAACATTCATACCGTGTGCTTAAGGAAGCCCCCCTTCACTCTTTTAGGCCCGGTTAATACGGGTCTAAAAGATAGCGTCCTCTGGCATTATTCACGTCGGTTTGATTCGCTGATATCTCTCCCCCACCCGGTCTCTCCTGCCCATTGTGCAATGTTACAAAATTGCTTCTGTTTTGTTGATTTTCTATTGTGAGCCATTCGGCAATTTCCTCTCCTGAATTTCCCCAGACTACTCCTA
>OKVN01000313.1_pt1 | contig 22262 bp, 14 predicted proteins | sample 1606961 | NCBI WGS metagenome assembly OKVN01 (sample SAMN03281020, study PRJEB24777) | human gut metagenome | isolation source: fecal sample PR170 from 1 month old male Malay infant, vaginal delivered... | place: Singapore | collected 2005-12-29 | reverse complement strand
CGCGCGGTGTTGCTTTTGGCATGGCCGCGAATATGGCGACGCATAATCTGGGCGAGGTGGTTGCCGCGGCCAAGCATCTGATGCATCATCCTGATGCCACGTTGGAAGAGCTTATGCGCTATGTTCCAGGTCCGGACTGGCCAAGTGGCGGCGTGATCGTTGGGCGTAACGGCATTCGTGAGGCGTATGAGACCGGACGTGGCGCGTTGACCACGCGTTCAGTGACGCATATCGAAAATGTGACGGCCCGTAAGAAAGCCATCGTCGTGACGGAACTGCCGTTCATGGTGGGGCCCGAACGAGTGCTGGAACGTATTTCCGAGGGTGTGAAGAATCGCAAGCTGGAAGGTATTTCCGGGGCGATCGACTTGACGGATCGTCATAACGGCACTCGTCTTGTCATTGAAATCAAAACCGGTTTCGATCCGAACGCCGTGCTTGCGCAACTGCTCAAGCACACGCCGTTGCAAGACAATTTCACTATCAACAATGTGGCGTTGGTCAACGGCCGCCCGCACACCATGGGTTTGAAGGAAATGCTTCAGGTGTGGGTGGACCATCGTCGTGTGGTGATTCGCCGTCGTAGCGAATTCCGTAAGAAGAAGGCGTTGGAGCGTCTGCATTTGGTCGAAGGCCTTCTGCTTGCGATGGTCGACATTGACGAAGTGATTCAGGTGATTCGTTCGTCTGACGATGCCGAAGCCGCAAAGACGAAGCTCATCAAGGTGTTTGATCTGGATGAGATTCAGGCACAGTACATTCTTGACTTGCGTCTGCGTCGTCTGACGAAAATGAGCCGCATCGAGCTTGAGTCGGAACGTGACGATTTGAAGCAACGTATCGAAGAGTTGGATCGTATTCTCGCTTCCGCCGAAGCACTCGACAATGTGGTGATCTCCGAAATGGATGAGGCCGTCGCCACGTATGGCACGCCTCGTCGAACTGTATTGCTGGATGAGGATGCCGATGGTAAGCTCGTGCCTGTTGTGGCGCATGGTGATGATGGCGTGTCCGCTTCGGCTATGGCCGCAGCCCGTGCCGCCGCAACGGTCTCTTCCGCAGCAGCTGATGTTGCCGCAGCCGCTAAGGCAGCGACGAAGGCCGGTGAAGACAATGCGGCCGCTGTGGCATTGCAGATTGACGACGAACCATGTGCGGTGATGCTGTCGGCCACGGGTTTGATCGCGCGAACCTCCGAAGATGCGTTGGAACGTTGGGAGAATCGTTCTTCTGCCGACAAACGTGTGAAGGACGATCAGATTATTTCGATTTTCCCTACCACCACACGTTCCTCATATGGTTTGATCACATCTGCCGGCCGTCTGATTGTGGCGCATGTCGTGGAGTTGCCGGTTGTGTCTGCGGATGGTCCGCTCCATGTGACTGGCGGCGTCCATGCCGAAGAGTTGATCGGTATGACGGAAAATACCGATCCGATTCGCGGCGAACGCGTGATTGCTGCGATTGCCATGCCAACTGCCGATGATTCCGGTGATCATGCCGCAGAACCTGCTCCTCTTGCATTGGGCACGCGTAATGGCGTGATCAAGCGTTGGAATCGTGAGTCGCCCACCACGATGGATTCATGGAGCATCATCGATTTGAAGGATGACGATGAAGTGCTGGCTGCCGCTGAAGCGCGCGATGAGGATCGACTGGTGTTTGTTTCTACCGACTCGTCTTTGCTGACGTTTGAGGCGAAGAACGTACGCCCTCAGGGCCGTACCGCGGGCGGCATGGCAGGTATCCGCTTGGCTGAAGGCTGCTCGGTTGCCGCGTTTGCGGTGATTCCCGCCAACAAGGTGGCTTGGAATTACGAGGAGGGAGACAATGGCCTGTTCTCCGCGTCTGGAGCCGTGGTGTTGACGGTTGCCGGCGATTCCGAAGCACTGCCGGGCACGGAGAATGGTTCAGCGAAGGTAACCCCGTTGGAGATGTACCCGACAAAGGGTCGCGGTACCGGTGGCGTGCGTTCGCAGCGTTTCCTTAAGGGGCAGGATACGTTGATCATCGCCTTCGTGGGCACATATCCGGTACATGCTTCCACGGAGGGCGGTGCCGGCGTGGAATTGCCGAAGCCGGATATGCGTCGTGACGGTTCTGGTACGGAACTTTCCGCGCCAATCGCCATCGTCGGCTGACCCATTGCAATGTGACGTGCCCGCGTTTTGCGAAGTTTGGAATCGTTTAGGATTCCGTTCGTAGGACGCGGGTATTGTTGTTCCTGCGTTTTCGTCCGCGCTGTCACTATGCATTAGCGATGATGATCTTTTTCAACAGTAAAGTTTCATGCCTTGCGGACTATCGACGAAACCTGCGGCGTAAAGGATTTGCCGGTATTCATTGCGTGCTTTCAATGATGTTCCGTTCATTTCGCTGAAGCTGATGCTGCCGCTGGGTTGGCGCTGCAATACGTAGGCAAGTTCGGCGCATGACGGTCTTAATATTGTTTCGTCTGCGGTGAAGCTGACAATTTTATGGCTTTTTGGTACGGAGAACAGTACCGGTTCGCCTTGTTTGAGCACAATGATGGAACCGGATCTGCGTGCTGGTTTGAGGTAATCCTGTTCTGGCCAGGCGATTGCGGAACCAGTGAGATTGGCGGGATCGATCACGTCGAGCGCAACGCAGGATTGACTGTGCCATTGCGTGTCGCTGCGCAGCGCGTCGACGGTGTCTCGTTCCGCGAATTGTGCCGCGCCAAAACCTTTCACGAACATGCCTCGGACCAGTGTGCCATGTTCTTCCATTCGTTTGAGTACCGGATAGAGCGCTGAAAATCCTCCGGCAATCCGTTCCTTGTCAACCAAAGGAGCGGCAATCACGCCGTATCGGTCCAGTAATGAGTCGATGAGCGCCAGCTCACGCTCCTCTACACTTGCCGTATGCGCCATGCCAATGCCGGTATCGCTGTTTTCGAGCATGCCCGGCTCGATAACACCGTCTAGTGGTTTGTTTGGCATAACGGTTCGCCCGTCGCCACAAGATACTGCGGACCATAATCCACTCAGCGCCAATGGTGTTGGAGGACGCATGGTGACGCGTCTACGCGCGGCACGACGGGGTGCGCGAACGGTTTTGCCTCCGTGCAGAAGCGCTCGTACTGGTGCGAACGAACTGTTCGTCATTTTCCCCTGCCATACCAGTGACCATAAGGCTTCTTCGAACTGCCGCTCGCCCCATGCCGGAAAGATGATTTCACCCGTTTCGGGGTTCACCTGCGCTTCGGCATGCTCAAGCCAGATGGTTTTTGTCACGGCTGAAAGCAGTTGAATAGGAAATGCTCCGCCACCGCTTAACGCCGTTAACACGGCATCCGGCATGGTCAACGTTTCATTATCGTTCAGCTTATCCACCGCCGATTCAGGCTGGTTGAGCAGCAAGGAACCTGCTGGATAGAAGGCGATCTCACCAGCTTCTTTGGCGTTGGATCCACTTGCTTTCGAACCGACCCACACCACATCCGACGATGAGATGAGTTCGTCGAGCATACTAGGCTGATAGTCACGCACACGTGCCGGGAATACCATGGACTCCCATACCGAAGCGTTCAGGAACACGCCTTCCAACTGCTCGATGACACGCATCAGACCATCAACGCCTTCGTAGCGTTCACCTCCAACAGGGCCAACGCCCTGACGATTAAGCAGAAACGCCTGATAGACGCTCGGATCGACCGGTTTGACGGCCTTTCTGGCCTTGGCAAGAGACAATGCTCGAATACGCCGGAAAACATCCTTGTGGAGCCATTGCTGAATATCGTTCTTTTCGGAAGTCTCACCTGAATCAGTGAATCTTCCCTTGATGAGTTCTCCTCGGGCATCCAGTTCATCAAGCGCATGCACCGCCTGAGCCGCGTCAATGCCCAGTTCGGCAATCATCTTGTCAGCGGTGAATGGTCCATGCGTTTTGGCGTATCTTGTTACGCGCCCGTTGATATCTTCTTCGGCGAGATCATTCCAGAATGTTCGCCCAGCAAGCTCGCCCTCCACTTGTGTAATAGCTTCGGCGTCCAACAACGATGCCATATCCGTGCTTCCTAGAAGCCGTTCGAGCACTTCCAGATCCATGGACAGCAACTGCGTGCTTCGTTCGGCTTGGGGCACGTCATACTGGTACATCACCGATCCAACGAAGCCGAACAGCATGTTCTGCGCAAACGGAGAAGGTGTTTCAGTAGTTGCCTCCGATAAAAGTATTGTTCCCGCATGCAGGCCTGTCATAATCGTGCGTAATGCCGGCAAATCATATACGTCCTGCAGGCATTCGCGCGCAGTTTCCAACAAGAGGGGGAAGTTCTTGCAAGTACGAGCCGCATTCAACAGTTGCGCGGCCTTCAACCGCTGCTGCCAGAGAGGCACACGCTTACCGGGACGTGTGCGCGGCAGAAACAGTGATCTGGCCGCACATTCGCGGAATCGAGCCATGTAAAGCACGCTTTCGCCAACTTGCGTCTCAACAGTGCGTTGCAATTCGTCCACGTCGAATAGCAACAGCTCACGTGTAGGCAAATCGCCGTAACCGTCCGGCAATCGTAAAACAATGCCATCGTCGACCGCGTACACTTGACCGTCGAAACCAAACCGCTGTTTGATTCGAGTGGTGATGGCTAACGCCCAAGGCTCATGCACGCGCCTACCATATGGTGAATGGATGATGATGCGCCAATCTCCGCCTTCATCCCGGCAACGCTCCACCACGAGATCACGATCCGAAGGAATCGTACCGGTCGCTTCACATTGCTCGTCAAGCAGTTTGGCAAGATTGCTTATGGCATTATGGTCGAGACCATCTCGCTCCAAACGTTGCGCGGTCTCACGGTTGAACTGTGCTTCCAATACAGTCTGAGCCGTATTCTGATCACCATTCTTTGCTGGTTCACGCCTATGCAATCCTTGGCTGAGCTCACGCGTCAAACGCCCTTGCGCCAATCCGAAACCATAATCACGCCCATCCTGATCCCCATGCCAAAATGGCAAGCGCGCGGTGCGCCCGGGAGCAGGAACCACCACTACCCTATCTCGTGTGATCTCCTGAATCTGCCAGGTGGAAGTCCCCAAAGTGATGACATCTCCCACGCGGGATTCGTATACCATTTCCTAATCAAGCTCGTCCACTCGCCGAGGACCTGGATCAGAGCCCTCTTCTGGAAGCACCACCGCGTACATGCCACGGTCGGGTATGGTGCCGCCACTGGTCACCGCCAAGCGTTGCGCTCCTGGACGTGCGGAAATCAGCTTTGCCTCTTCGTTGTATTGCAGCGGTGGACGGAATGCGGACAAGCTCTCACTGTTGTAGGCGCCCGTCATCATGCCGACGACAGCGTCGAACATAGACCGGTCGAGATTTTGGAAAGGTGCGGAACGACGCACAAGCTCGTACCAATCGTTCGTGGAAAGATCTTCCATGGCCGCGGCTGCGACGGTCTGCTGTGCGAGCACGTCCAGAGGGTTGCGGGGCATATGCAATGGTTCTATAGCCCCTTCCCTCATGCATTCCATGCTGGTTGTTACGCCAATAATCTGTTGGCGGGTTATGGGGAAGAACAACGCGTGCGAGACTCCGCCGACATTGTGGTCGGCACGGCCCACTCGCTGCAATCCCGATGCGATCGACAATGGGGCGGCCACCTGAACCACGAGATCCACCGAACCCATATCGATGCCGAGTTCCAGGCTGGAAGTGGCCACCACGCAACGTAATTCGCCGCGTTTTAACTGTTCTTCGATCTGTTTACGTCTATCTTTTGACACGGACCCGTGATGAGCCATGGCAATCGCATCAATGTCTTCATGCGATTCAACCAGCATGGTGGTGGATCCCACCACCGAGTCATAGTGCCCGGCAAATTGCTCGCGGCCCTCCGGTGAGCCCAAGTCCCGTCTCTCACGCAGCTCGGTGCCCCCGCGGCCCTGTTTCGCCCCCGCATACGTTTCGTGGACCCGTGCGGTGAGCTCCTCCGCAAGTCCACGCGAGTGGAAAAATATAAATGTGGTGCGGGGCCGCAACCCCTCTGCGAGAATGGACCGTTCAATGACCGGCCATACCGAACCGCCTGTAGCGCTGGTGTCGAGCATATTGCGCAATGGTTCCACGGCTTTTAAATCCATGGCCGGAACAGCGCCGGGGTTCACCACCGTTACCGGTTGCGAACCACCGAGAAACCGTGCTACTTCCTCAACGGGATTAACGGTTGCCGAAAGCCCTATGCGTTGCACTGGATGCCCAATCAACTTATCAAGGCGTTCGAGGCTGACAGCGAGGTGCGCGCCGCGTTTTGTACCTGCGACCGCATGAATCTCGTCGACGATCACCGTCTCCACGCTCGTCAATATGCTGTTCGCCTTGGAGGTGAGCAGCAGGAATAGTGATTCCGGCGTGGTGACGAGAATATCCGGCGGATGGCTGACGATTCTTCGACGTTGTTCAGGTGTGGAGTCGCCGCTGCGCATGGCCACTTCGACATCGGGGATGGGCAGCTCCATCGCCTCATACTGCTGGGAAATTCCCTGCAATGGCAGTTCAAGGTTCTTCGCCACATCAGCGCCAAGCGCCTTCAGAGGCGAAATGTATAGCACTTTGACGCCACGCTTCGTTTTCTTGCGGGAGCCTTTCCCTGCAGCTTTTTGTTCCGCATGGCTCTGGGCTGCCGCGATTTCGCCATGAACATCCACTCCTGCGGAACGCGTCCCGCCCGCCATAAGCCGGTCAAGAGCCGAAAGGAACGCACAAAGGGTTTTACCCGACCCTGTGGGCGCCACAACGAGCACGTTCTCGCCGGAATGGATGGCCGGCCACACCTGCTGCTGGACTTCAGTGGGCCGACTGAACGCATGTTTGAACCATGCCTTGGTCGGCTCTGAAAACAGGTTCAAACATTCGTACATACGTTCGATGATCGCATTACCGCAAGACGTTATTCATCTTCGTCGGCAACCCATTCGAGCACATCTCCCGGTTGACAACATAACGTCTCGCATATGGTATCAAGCGTGGAAAACCGTATCGCCTTGGCCCGCCCGTTCTTCAACACCGAAACGTTGACCGGCGTTATGCCTATAGCCTCCGCCAGCTCATTGACACTCATCTTCCTTTTGGCGAGCATCACATCAAGGTTCACACGAATGGCCATATCAGATCACCGCCGCCAGTTCATCACGCTGTTCGATGGCCTGCATCAACAGCGAGCGCATCACCACCATCAACAGTTCGAACGCCGCGATCAGTAGAAGCGCCGCCACTCCGACCGCCAGCACGACGTATGGAAACATTTGCCCGTCAACCCCCATTGCAGCCATCAGAAAGCGTGAAGGCGACAACCAGATTTGACCGACCATCACGGCGAGCACCAGCATGCCTTCAATCCCCGCATATACGAGAATGTGATTCACCCAACGCATGGCCCTGCCGGAAAAGACATCACGTTTTTCAACCAAGGTCAGCAATCTCCACAGCGGCACCAACGCGAACTCGAAGCAAGCGACAATCAGCACTGCGGCAACCGCATACAGCCAATGCATCGAGTCGGCGTCGGCATACTTGGAAGCAACGCCAGCGGATGCCGCAATCGCACTGAACTGCAGTCCGAGGCAGCATATTGCAATTATCACAATCAGCACACGCAATACGCCAATCACCATGGAACGTTTCGCTGCGGAATTCGGCATGATATCCGTCTCCTTCAATCCAATAAACCTGAATATCGATAATAATCTATCGATATTCGATATGCAAATCTTGTGAAAGTATGTTAGTCGATATTTTTCTATCGTTTTTCGATATGTACGATGACGTCCAACATATCTCAGAAAGGAATCATTATCATGCCGGAACCAGCCAACACTTCCCCATCGCAGACTTCGCAATCCCAACAATCATCGCCATTACCAGAAGCACAAGAAACCCAAGAAACACCAAAAACACAAGGGAGCCAGCCAACACATGAACCATCCGCGCATCAGGAGGAACAACCTTTGGCGAAACCCAAAATCACGCGGGAAGAAATAGCGCAACGCCCCCTCAACAAACGCGCGGTCATCACCATTGGCGCTGCATTTCTCATCACTTTCGCATTCGACCGTCTGATCTGCAGCATACCTCCGACATGGCTTATCGGATATGAACTGCCGGTTTTCTGGATCATCTGTGCTCTTACCGTAACCGCGCTGCACTGGAAAACCGCACGAAAACAAGTTCTTGTTTGGCTTGTTTTGGGAAGCATCGTCGCCATTGGCGTGTGGAATACACTCGCTCAGTCGACCTGGTGCTATTCGAGAAATGACGAGTACGCGCTCACCACGCAATTCGTTCAACCGGCGTTGCTTATGCTGCACTGTCAGCTGGTCAACGGGCGTTACGATGTTCGCCGTCCACTTCAGGTTGCCTGGAATTGGCTTACCGGCTGGTTGCAGCAGCCGTTTATTCACATTCGCGATTTTGCGGAACCGTTTTCCGTCATATTCGCAAGATTTGCAGTCGCGTCGAAGCAACGTTCGAAAGTGCGCGAAATCGGCATTGCGCTACTGATTTCCACTCCATTGCTTCTGACGATCGTACCATTGCTCATCGGAGCCGATCAAATAGTTCAATATGAAGTGCTGAACGTTTTCAGTGATTTCAACCCGATGACGATCACTCTGCACATCATGTTCATCGTGTTGCCGTGGCCTTTGCTGTTCTCACTGCTTATTGGACTCGACGATGAACCCACTTCCACGCCTCCGGAGCAACGATTCTCCCTCAGCTCGGTAACTGCGTTCGTGGTATTGGCCGTGACTTTGACTGTGTACATGCTGTTTTGCATCGTACAGATCCGGTTCCTGTTCGCAGGATTGTTCACCGCTGGTTCGATCGCACTGCCAGACGGATTGACCTATAGCGAATACGCACGCGGCGGATTCTTTCAACTGCTGGCAGTCACGGCCATTAATGTGACGCTATTGGGTTTGGCGATCGCACTCGCGCCACGTACGCGCATGCTCAACGCGGCACTGGTAGCATTGCTGGCGTTAACCGCCGTCATTCTAGCTTCGGCGGCGCTTCGGTTAGGACTGTACATCAACGCATACGGTTTGACTTGACTGCGGTACCTTTCGGCGTCATTTATCGCCCTGCTTGCAATCGCGATTCTGCTATGCCTTATTCGCCTGAAAATACGACAACTGCCATTGGCTGCAACCATGACCGCACTGCTTATCGTATGGTACGTGGCGCTCGGCTTCAGCAACCCGAACCATATATGCGAAATCTACAATGCGGCTCATGGTATCGCAATGGCAATGGCGACAACACCGTATCAGTCGATGGTCTGACCAGCGCACTTTTTACGCAGGCTCTCGTGCATGATCACCATCAGCACCAGGAAAGCCAACATGTACAGAGGGAACCACAGCACACTGATATGCTGTGCGATCAAGCCGAATACCGGCGGCATGCACATCGAGCCGACGTATGCGCATGCCATTTGCATGCCGACGATCGCCTGCGATTTGTCTTCGCCGAAATATGCCGGCGTGGAATGAATGACGCACGGGTAGATCGGTGCGCAGCCAAGACCGACAATCATCAGTCCCATAATGGTGCCGATATTGCGAGGCAGCGGCAGCAACATGATGACGATACCGGTCAGCACCAGCGCCTGCCCCAGGCGAATCATGGCCGGATCATTAAACTTCATGGTCAGAAAACCACTCGCCAAGCGACCCACGGTGATGCCGATGCAGAACAGGCTGGCCCACATAGCCGCCGTGGTCTTATCGATGCCCTTGCCAAGCGCCATGTAGCTACTAGCCCACAGCATGGCCGTCTGCTCCAATGCGCAATAGCAGAAGAACATCACCAGGATTTCTTTGGCGCCACGAATGGCGAGCACACCTCGCACACCAAGCGGTTTGCGAGTTTCATCATTGGCCGTTCCGTCGGATTCGCCGGAAACTTCGCCCGTCTTTACCTCGGAACGCTTCTTCCACAGTGGCAGACTGAAAATAAGAATGGCGGTGAGCACAACCTGCAGTATGGAGATATAACGGTAGCCCCACGACCATCCTTGGCCGGCGCCCAAGGCGAATCCCATGATGTATGGGCCAGTCAACGCGCCAATGCCCCACATGGCGTGAAGCCAGCTCATGTGACGGCTCTCGTAGTGGATCGCCACATAGTTGTTGAGGGCCGCGTCAACGCCGCCCGCACCCAAGCCGTACGGAATGGCAAGCAGAATCAGCACCCAATAGTTAGGAGCAACGGAAAAGCCGAACAATGCCAACGCCGTCAACGCCACGGAAACCGCAGTGACCTTGCCCGCACCAAAACGCAAGGTCATACGATCGGAAAGCAACGCGGAAACAATGGTGCCAGCGGAAATCGTCATGGAAATGCCGCCAGCCCACGAAATGGGAGCACCCAAATCGACACTCATCGTCGGCCATGCGGCACCCAGTACCGCATCCGGCAGGCCAAGGCTGATGAACGCCACATAAATCACCGCAAGCAAAAGATTAACCACGCCCTACTCCTTCTTGATCGGTAGCCGCAGAAGACAATATCCGCCATTATTGTAAGCACATATAGCTACCAATCGGTAACTACTTGATTGCACTATCTACCGCAGAATCTTCAATCTTTACCACACGGGATCGCATACCATCTTCACTAAAAAATACCCTCCGAAACGTCTTGACGTAGCGGAAGGCGAGCTGACGACAACCTCGATCAGGTATCGATCTTCGAACGGTCGAAATCGTCGGCATTCTCAACGATGAACGCTTTACGCGGCGGCACGTCATCGCCCATCAGCAGACTGAAAATCTGACTGGCCTGTTCGGCGTCTTCCATACGGATACGACGCAGCATACGTGTGCGTGGATCCATAGTGGTGTCGGCCAGCTGGTCGGCGTCCATTTCACCCAGACCCTTATAGCGCTGAATGTCCTCGTTATAGCTGATGTGCTTCTTATCAAGATCAGCCAATTTGCCGGCCAGCTCATCGTCGGAATACGTGTAGATATATTCCCCCTTGTGAGCTCCGGTCAAGGCGATGCGGTGCAGCGGAGGCACGGCCGCATACACGTGACCGTACTCGATGAGCGGCCGCATGTAACGGTAGAACAAGGTGAGCAGCAGAATGCGGATGTGCGCGCCATCGACATCTGCATCGGTCATCATAATGACCTTGTTGTAACGTGCTTGCTCGATGTCGAAGCTCGCTCCGGAGCCAGCGCCGACCACCTGAATGATCGCCGCGCATTCCTTGTTCGACAGCATCTGCGACAACGACGCCTTCTGCACGTTGAGAATTTTACCTCGAATCGGCAGCAACGCCTGGAAACCGGAATTACGCGCGGCTTTGGCGGTGCCAAGTGCGGAATCGCCCTCCACGATGAACAGTTCGGCCACATCGTCATTGCCTGGCTGGCAATCAGACAGTTTCGGTGGCATGGATGCCGATTCGAGCGCGTTCTTGCGTCGCGTCACCTCTTTGGTCTTACGTGCTTGGATGCGGGCGTGCATTTCGCCGACGATCTTTTCAAGCACGCGGCCGGACTGTTCCTTATAGCCACGTTTGGAGCCGGTGATCATCTCGCCGAACTGCCTGTCGGTCATTTTGCTGACGATCGGCTTGACCTGCGCGGTGCCGAGCACATCCTTGGTCTGACCTTGGAACTGTGGTTCGGCGATACGCACAGTGACGACGGCAACCAGACCTGCCAGAATATCGTCACGTTCGACTTTCATGTTGGAATCTTTGAGATTCACTTTGAGCTTACGTGCATTGTCTTCGATGGCTTTGCGAATCTGCTTGGTCAGGCCCAACAGATAGCCATCCACATGGGTTCCACCGCCCGGGGTTTCCACCACATTGACGAAGCTGCGCATGGTGGTGTCGTATCCGTTGGTCCACCGCATTGCGATATCGACGGCACAATTTCTCGTAACCTTCTGCGCGTGCAGTTCACCGCCATCGCCAACGGCTTGGGTTTCCTCAACATAGGTGTCTTCGCCAGTGATACGCCAAATAGCGGAAACCGCTTCGCCTTTGGACAGGTAATCCACGAAATCCTTCACACCGCCGGTATGGCAGAATTCCTCGATACGGGAGTGGGTATACTTCGATCCCTGAGGTTGTGCCGCAACATCGGCCTCCTCGATCTGCTCCGCAGCTTCCTCGTGCCCGGCAGCGTCATGTTCAGATTCATCGCTTTCGGCAATTTCCTGCGGTTCATCACCTGCAGCATTTGCAATATCGTCGACTTCCAGCATTTCGTCGACTGATTCATCGCCGGTTTCCGGAATATTCTCATCGATAACAGTGATTTTCAAACCCGGCACCAGGAAGCTGGTCTGCCTAACGCGATCAATCAGCTGCTCGTAGCTGAATTCCGCGGTGTCGTTGAAAATCTCCGGATCAGCCCAATAACGAATGCGAGTTCCCGTGGTCTTCGGACTGACCTTGCCAATGATTTCAAGCTCAGTCGGACGGTTTTTACGCGTGCGTTTGAATGGCGCATCCGGAGATGGGTGCTCCGGATCAGCATCGGTATACACACCAGGATGACCCTGATGGAATGACATATGATGCGTCTTGCCGTCACGATCCACTTCCACGTCAAGACGGGAGCTCAACGCGTTCACCACTGACGAGCCCACGCCATGCAAACCGCCCGAGGCTCCGTACGAAGAGTTACCGAATTTCGCGCCGGCATGCAATTTGGTCAACACCACTTCCACACCGGTAAGTTTGGTTTTCGGCTCGATGTCAACAGGGATACCGCGGCCGTTATCGGCCACTTCCACGGAACCGTCGCTGTGCAACGTCACAACGATATGATTGCAGACTCCCGCAAGAGCCTCATCGACGGAATTATCGATGATCTCCCACAGGCAGTGCATCAGACCTTGGCTATCGGTGGTGCCGATATACATGCCCGGGCGCTTGCGCACCGCGTCAAGACCTTCAAGCACGGTAAGACTACCTGCGCCGTAATTGTCCTTGTCTTTCGCCATTTTCCTCATTCTGACTTGCAGTTTTGCTTCGGTTTTCATCCATAAGAACGTCTTGTAGACGTAAGAAGTCGAGAAATTCGATATTCTTACCGAATTTCTCGACTTCATTCACCTCTTGTTTCAATCACTGATCAAGGAAGTCACGCAGCGTCTGCGAGCGAGACGGGTGACGCAACTTCGACATGGTCTTCGACTCGATCTGGCGAATACGCTCACGGGTAACGCCATACACGCGGCCAATGTCGTCGAGCGTCTTGGGCTGGCCATCTTCCAAGCCATAACGCATCTTGATCACGCCAGCCTCACGCGGAGACAACGTTTCAAGCACCTGCCTGAACTGCTCCTGCAACAGCGAGAAGGCAACCGCGTCGGACGGCGCGATGGCGTCGGTGTCTTCGATCAGATCGCCGAACTCGGAATCGCCATCCTCACCCAACGGCGTATGCAAGGAAATCGGCTCACGGCCGTACTTCTGCACTTCCTGCACCTTCTCGACAGGCATGTCGAGCTCGCGTGCAAGCTCATCCGGCGTGGGTTCGCGGCCAAGATCCTGCAGCATCTGACGCTGCACACGAGACAGCTTGTTGATCACTTCGACCATGTGCACCGGCACGCGAATGGTACGCGCCTGGTCAGCCATGGCTCGGGTGATGGCCTGACGAATCCACCACGTGGCATAGGTGGAGAACTTAAAGCCCTTCTTCCAGTCGAACTTCTCGACGGCGCGAATCAAACCGAGGTTGCCTTCCTGAATCAAATCCAAGAACAGCATGCCACGGCCGGTGTAACGCTTAGCCAACGAAACCACAAGTCGCAGATTGGCTTCCAGCAGGTGGTCCTTGGCCCGCCTGCCATCGTTCGCAGCCCACTTGAGCTCACGCTTGCGCTTGAAGTCCATCTGGTCGGATTCGGTGTCCAGCAGGTGCTGGGCATACAGACCTGCTTCGATACGCTCGGACAGATCGACTTCCTGTTCCGCATTCAGCAGGCTCACACGACCGATCTGCTTCAGGTAATCCTTGACCGGATCAGCAGTCGCACCCGCCGCAATCACACGACGCTTCGGATTGCCGGATGGGGTCAGATTCTCATCATCATCGTCATCACGCACCACGAAAGCGCCCTTTTCCTTAGGCTCTTCCGGCTTTTTGCGTTCTTCCTCATCCTCGTCGTCATCATCTTCAGGTTCGGATTCCTCGTCGTCGTCGAGGTCATCCTCGTCATCCGAATCGACGTCATCGAGATCGGCATCGAAATCGTCAAGATCGGCGTCGTCTACCTGAGCGTCCTCATCGTCAAGTGCATCATCCTCGAGCGGCTCCTCCTTCTTGGCAGGGGCGCTCTTCTTCGCGGTAGTCTTGCGAGGGATCTTCGTTGCGGTGGTTTTCTTCGCCGCACTCTTCTTCGTGGAGGCCTTGCGCGTGGCGGCTTTCTTCGTGGAGGTGGTCTTTTCGGTCAGATCAGCCTGTTCCATGCTTGCCGTCGTTCCCTTGGTGGCCAAACTTATCCTCCTATTGATCCTGCCTCGAAGCGTATACCACATGGACCCACTTCTGGCAAGGGCAAATCGTCAACTATGTGAGTAAACCATCTTGCAAGGACGATTATTCCCGCATAATGAGGCCTTCACGCGCAAGTCACGCCACTTTACGGCGTGTTGCCTTATGTTTCCGACGTCCAGGCAGGACCAATACGTCGTTCAACCGCCGAGCATACAATCGCCGCCAGCGAACATTGATCATCTATCGCGAGCGCGCTGATGGCTGATGCCATGGCTCCTTCCTGGCCCATCCCCCCCATGATGTAGCTGATCACGGCGAACGGCTGCGCCCGATATGTCTTCGGAATCATATCGATAATGTCGAACAGCATGTTGATCGCCTGATCGCAACGTTTCATATCGGGTCTGGCTAGGGGATCACGGAATGAATCGCTGAGCAGCTGTTCCAGACGCTGCGCATTACGAGACAGCTTGGGTCTTTCGGCGAAACTCATGAGAAAGTCTCGGTCGGCGTATCGTTCGTCAACGATGGCGGAAATGAGAAATACGTCACGAATGGACAGCATCCGATTGATGCCCACCGTAGTCCGCATGATCATATTCCGGTCAAGACCGCATTCGGCATGGAATTCGCCTTCCGAATGGGAAACGCTCTCGTCCGATGCCTGCGCAAGCGCGTCCATCCATATGAAAAGCGGTTCACGAATGAACGAACGCACTGTTTCGCCCACGCCGTCGGATCTGCAATCCCTTTCGAATCGGCTGATGGCTTCTTCCATTTCAGTCCCGGTGATGCGTCCGGTTTTGTTGGTTGTCATTATTCTGCCCTCCTTGGCATGGTCTATCGGCTTCCTCGCTCGCCGCTTATATGGCACTATGCCCGATGAGCCGATGCGATGCCGCTTTTTTCGAGGCCTGTGGTCGGAGGATGGCTTCTTCGGCGTTTCGCAAAATGATTTCGGTACCGCAACTATTGCAATCGTTGAGATTTGGTCTTGTCGAATGCCTGTGGATAACTGTTGGTATGACTAGCTCCTCCGATTTGGAACAGATTGAATCACGCATTGTTTCGTTGGTGAAGGATTTCGCATTCCTTCATGCGGACGATTCGGTCGCCTCCTCTTGCAGGCCTATTGCCGACATGGTCGCCAAGCAGGCGGTCACGTCAAGTGAGGGTGGCAAGCGGCTTCGCGCCTTGCTGACGTTGGATTCGTTCCGCGCATTCGCTTCGGAGGATGTGCGAGAACGTGATTTCGACGCGCTGCTCGATATAGCGTGCGCTGTGGAAGTGTTCCAGACCGGTGCGCTGGTGCATGATGACATCATCGATGATTCCGATCTGCGCCGTGGCAAGCCGTCTGCGCATCGCGCATTCTCCACTGGTACGCATAGCGAGGCCATCGGCCATGGCTTGGGCATCATGCTCGGCGACATGTTGGCCACGGCAAGCGTGGACATCGCGGACAAGGCAGCTTCCAAGCTCACTCATGGTTCCGATGTGGTCGCGGCATTGCTCAACATGCACCGCGAGGTCGAAGTCGGTCAAGTACTTGATTTGGCCGTAGAGCTCAATCCGTTGGACGATCCAGACGAACTGGTGGAAGCTTCATTGAACGTATTCCGCTGGAAAACCGCCAGCTACACCACCATTGCCCCACTGGAATTCGGCATGCTTGCCGCGGGTATAGGCAAAGACGATGCGAGGAAGCAGGCATTGGCAGTCGGCTTGCCTCTTGGATTGGCTTTCCAGCTTGCAGACGATCTTCTGGATGTTGTCGGTTCGAGCAGCAATACGGGCAAGCCCGTTGGAGGAGATATCCGCGAAGGCAAGCGCACGGTGCTTCTAGCCGACGCCATCAACGCGGCGAACGACACGCAGCGGCGAGAGCTCATCGACATGTGGGAGGCCGATTCGCGTTCCGAAACTCAAGTAAAACGCGCCATTGAACTATTTGAGCAAACAGGAGCCATCGAACGTTCCCGCGGTAGAATCGCGGATTTGTGGAATGAATCGAAAACAGCTATCGAAACATTGAGCCTTTCCGAATACCACGAGTCACTGCTCATCGAGGCCTGCTCACGTTTCGTGCCAAGTATTCACGTCCAAACACGCGCGTGACACGCGACCTGCGTGTTTTGCAACCAACATCCGGACAGGACGCGCGTTCGTTGCACAATCCGCAAACCTCTGCTTGTAGACTACAAGTGGGAACACGTTCGAACGTGAGTTGTTTTGAAGAAGGAACCGTAGCGATCAACCATGAGTGAAGCTCCACACGCCCCTGAAGGTCAGGTCATCGAGGGCCGGTATCGGGTCGTCAGCAGAATCGCCGATGGCGGCATGGCCACGGTGTACCAAGCGGTAGACGAACGTCTGGAGCGCACGGTCGCCATCAAAATCATGCATACCCAGCTGGCGCAGGGACCGCACCGGGACCAGTTCGTGGAACGATTCCATCGTGAAGCCCGTTCGGCCGCAGCCATTGCCAATCCGCATATCGTGCAGGTGTATGACACCGGCGAATTCGACGGTCTCGATTATCTCGTCATGGAGTATGTTCACGGCGTGAACCTGCGTTACGAAATGAACCAGCAGGGTACGTTCAGCGTTCGAGAGACGTTACGCATTATTGGCGAGACATTGGATGGCCTCGCTTCCGCACATCGTGCGGGCGTGGTGCATCGCGACATCAAGCCGGAAAACATCTTGCTTAACGACCGTGGCCATGTGCAGATCACCGATTTCGGCTTGGCTAAAACGGTATCGCAGGCCACACTCTCCTCCACCGGCATACTGCTGGGAACAGCAGCATATCTAGCACCGGAAATGATTGAGAAGAATCAAGCCACACCTCAGGGGGATTTGTATTCCGTGGGCATCATGGCTTGGGAGATGCTCGCCGGCAACGTGCCATTCACTTCAGATAATCCAGTAACACTGGTATTCAAGCATGTTCACGAGGATGTGCCAAGCATTGCCACCGCTTGCAAAGGCATCAATGAAGGCGTGGCCGCATTCCTTGCCCATCTCACGGCTCGCGCGGTCGAAGCTCGTCCAGCAGACGCATCCGTTGCGTTAACCGAGCTGCAGCGTCTGCGATCGACGCTTGCGGTCAGCGATTGGCAGTATCGTCTTCCCCCGGTAGACGTCAGCGCTTCCGACAGTGCCGCACCCGCAAATAACGGTGCGCCAGCCAATGTCGGCAATCCTGTTCTTCCCGCTCCCCCGGCACCGCCGACGCAGCAATTCGATGATCGCACACGCAAGCTGGACAGGGTCAAGACGAACGCGACAACCGTCATGCCGGTGCAGCAACAGAACATCGATCCAGAAGCGACGACACGTTTCTCGCTGCCGGCAGACGGCATCGTCAATAGCCTTGACAATGCCGTCGACAGCGCTGCATCGCAATCCCCCATCGTGCAAAGCAACGAATCCGGCAATACTCCAAACAGCAAATCCGCGAAAAAGCGTCGCACGCCGCTCATCGTCGCAGGCGTGGTGGCGCTGCTGCTTGCATGTGGCGCCGGCGGTTGGGCATGGTGGTACTATCAGGGCCCCGGCAGCTATTGGACCGTGCCCCAGCCGGATGGTATGACATGCGACGCGTCCGCAGCATGCCCCATCACCAATGTGAAGTGGAGCGACTACGAGAGTCTGCTCAAGATTTCCGATATCGAATATGAGGTGTCGGAAGAGTATAGCGATTCCGTGGAGGAAGGCAATATCATCTCCACCGACCCGGCGAATGTCGGCGATCGCGGCAGCAAGCGTCGTAGCCAGAAAGTCAAGGTCGTGGTCTCCAAGGGAGTCCGGCAGGCGACGGTTCCCACCGATATTCTCGACGCGACCAGCGCATCCGGCAAGGATCCAATCAACGCACTGAAGAAGGCTGGATTCGATAATGTCGAGCAGACCGCGGCTTCTGATGACACGTATTCCATTGACGTGCCTCAAGGGGCGTTGCTGTCGTTAAGTGTGGATCCCGGCGCCACATTGCCGCATAATACGACGATCACCGTCACAGTGTCGCAGGGGCCAAAGCCAGTCACTATGCCCGATATCGTCGGCAAGACGAAGGACGAGGCACAGCAGGCGCTGGATGATCTTAGACTCACCACCAATTGGACGGAATCCTTCGACGACAAGATTCCACAGGGGCAGGTGATTTCCGCTTCCGTCAACAACGGTGATACGTTGCATTGGGGAGACAGCGTCGACGTGGTGGTTTCCAAAGGACCGGAAACCATAACCCTGCCGAATTATGTGGGGCAGAAAGCCTCTGACGCCAAAGCCGCATTGGAAAAACTCGGATTCACGGTCAAGGTAAGTTCGCAGCTCACGTTGGATTCCAATCAAGACAAGAAGGTCGCTTCGCAGGATCCGGTAGGTGGCACCGAAGTACGTATCCGAGACGAAAATGGAACCCCGACCACCATCACATTGAAAATGTATTCCTCACTGTTCTAAAAGTGCATTACCTGCTTTGCCAAACATCATGGTATAGGCATAAGGAAAGCCCCGGCTCGTGTATGAACCGCACCCCGATTGTTGGACTGAAGAAATTCAGATTCGATGATCGGAGGTGCGGTTCTTTCGTATGCGTGAGGATCGAAGGAGACGTTACGACGACGGGTTCCGGCGCGAGGCGCTGGAACTCATCAAGGCCGGAGCCGGCGGGAACACGCTCGCCAGACGGCTTGCCATACCGGTGTATACCGCGAGAAACTGGATCAGGCTGTACAGGTCCGGCGGCGAGGAGGCGGTCATGGGAGGCAACGGCAGCAGACGCTACGACTGGGAGACGAAGGTCGCAGCCGCGCGCGACCACGTCGAGAACGGCATGACCAAGACGGAGGTCATGGCGAAGTACGCGATCGCGAGCATCGCGCCGTTGGAACGCTGGTGCCGCGAGTACCGGGCGGGAGGCCCGGAGGCGCTCAGGCCGAAGCCCAAGGGCAGGCCCAGAGGCTCGAAATCCAAACCGAAGCCCGAACCCACGCGCGAGCAGGAGCTCGCCGAACAGGTCGCCTATCTGAAGGCGAAGGTCGCGTACCTGGAAAAACTCCGGGCCCTGCGGGCGCAGAAGTCACGAGACGCGAGAGAAGCGCCGTCGTCCGACTGCTCGCAGGGCGGGGACACCGGCTCGACCACCTCCTCGAGATAGCCGGGCTGCCGCGATCCACGTACTACCATCACCTGTCGCGCCCGGCGCACGTGTCCAGGCCGGACGTGGAGCCGATGGTACGGGAGATATGGGAGCGCACCCCGAACGGGTGCGGCCACCGGCAGGTGCGCATGTGCCTGGTCCACGAGTTCGGCACGCGCATATCCGCCAAAACCGTGCTCGGGGTCATGCGGCGCATGGGACTGAGATGCGCCATCCGCTCCAGGAACCCGTGGAGGAGGTACAGCTCGTACAGGGGCGAGACGGGCGATCACGTGCATAACCTGCTCAAACGCGACTTCGACGCGGCCCGTCCGTTCTCCAAGCTCGGCACCGACGTCACCGAGTTCAAGGTCGCGGGCGGCAAGGCGTACCTCGCGCCCGTGTACGACATGGCCAGCAAGGAGATCGTCGCCCGGGACGTGAGCCGCAGTCCGGACCTCGGGCAGCAGAGGCGCCTGCTCGCCATGCTCGCGGAGCGCCTGCCCGCCGGCGCGGAGCCGATCCTGCACTCGGACATGGGATGGCAGTACCAGCACCAATGGTGGAGGGACGAGCTCGAACGCCTCGGCATCCGCCAGTCCATGAGCCGCAAGGGCAACTGCCTGGACAACGCCGCCACCGAGCAGGTCTTCGGCCACTTGAAGGACGAGTTCTACCGAGGCCGGGAGTTCGACTCGTACGAACAGTTCAAACGCGAACTGGACGCCTACATCATCCATTGGAACACCAGACGGCGCCAGATACGACTCGAGGGACACACTCCGGAGGAGTTCCGGAGCATGTCCCTCGCGGTCTAGGGTTGTATCCTAATTAACAATGTCCAACAAACGGGGCGCAGTTCACAATCGCAAGTGCCGGGATTTTCTTATTCCTATATCGATAATTCCCACTAATTCGGATTATCCCGGATTGCCCACGTCACGCAGCATCCGCACCTTCGCCTGAATCACCCGAATCATCGGAATCATCCATGTAGCTCATACTTTTCATAGCGTCCGTCATCAAATTGAACTTTTCAGCGAGCGCTTCCTTGCTCTTACGTTCATCCTCATCTTTGGCTTCCTGCTCGGCCCTCTTCGGATCCCAACGCAGGCACTCCGCATGATGATCCCACTCCATGCCCGCGCACGGAATGACATTGTCCGCGGTTATGGTGAATGTGTTGTCGCAGAAGGAATTCTCCTCGAGTGGCGTTGCCCTGCCCGCCTCACGCACAGCATTACGCAGCGCAACCATTCGAGACAAGGTCACGTCGCCGACATAGATCGGCGGAACAGCCATCTGCTCGCACAACTCGTTGATGTACAGCATCACCGGCAGCACGCGCACGGTCTGTTCGTCCACATCGTCAATGCCTTCGCACATGAGATTCATCAGACCGTCACCCACCGCGAGCGCCGCGAGGAATCGCCCGGTGAGCGTCCTTGGGGTCGTGGTGAAAGCGTAGCAGTAGTTGACATCTTCCAGCGCTCCGCCGTCGAAGCCCAGGCTGACGCTCTGCCGAATGTACTCCACGATCTTTTGCAGTATATTGCGGACTTCCGTCTCGACATGGGCGTCGATGAAGATGCCCAGAATGTCGGCCGCTTCGAAGAACAGGTCGGCATTGTTGGTTTCGGAATAATTGCGCATCACATCGTATGCCTGATTGGCCCGCGTGAGCGCTTGCACAATTTCCGGATCGCAACCCGGAATCTCGTCCATTCCCTCGTACACGGCTTCCGCCACGGACGGGTTAATCCCGTGGGACAATCGCAGCATTGCCCTTGCCATGGTGCAGGAGAATCTTACTTGCAGATCTTCCGTGTACTTTGCGTCATTCTCCATCTCCTGAACGGTTTGCAGCGGCCATAATTCCACCACTCCAACACAGCTTTCGATGGCAATTTTCATATGAGGCCTATCGAATAATTGATAAAGCGCTCCGTTGTTGATAGTGAAAGCCATGCGTGCCCCTTTGCAGCTTCGACATTTTGTTTTCCTCACTGGACCCAACAGCATCCAGCCCTTCCATGATTGCATGGAATCCCCGTTCTTTCAACAACCGCCGCACTCATTGTCGCGTGTCTCGGTCAAAAGTTTCCAATCCGGCGATTCCATGCCGCATTATGCGCTATTTCACGTCGGCCGCGGGATCGACGTAAGCGATCGACAATACTTTGCGTGTATCGCAATCGTACGTAATGGAAGTGATGGAGGCGAGTGCCGTATGGCGTAGCAGCATATTATGTTCCGGGTGCCCGGTTTCCAGCATGTGCCTGTAGCTCCAGATGGGCGATTCATGGCTGACTACGATGATTTGCTCGCCGGGATGCTCCCCCACTTTTTCGAGGGCGAACGCTTGCACACGATGCGCGATCGACTGGTAGCTTTCACCCCAGCTTGGCTTCCACAGGTTGCGTACCAGCTTCCAGTTGCCGTTTTTCCAGAGTGCGCCTTCGCCGTAGCCGATGCGCGTGCCGCGGAATTCGATGCGCGCTTCGATGATGCGCTAGGATGACGCACCCTGTTCTTCCGCTTTTTTGTTCAGCATTTCGTGCATGTCCATCGGAGACGTACCGATGGCGCCAACAGAAACAGTCCCGATAGCC
>OKVN01000307.1_pt1 | contig 22443 bp, 17 predicted proteins | sample 1606961 | NCBI WGS metagenome assembly OKVN01 (sample SAMN03281020, study PRJEB24777) | human gut metagenome | isolation source: fecal sample PR170 from 1 month old male Malay infant, vaginal delivered... | place: Singapore | collected 2005-12-29 | reverse complement strand
TAAGACCAACGAGCCGGTGATCTTCGGGATGCCAATCATGCTCAACCCGATCCTGGCTATCCCGTTCATCATCACGCCGCTGGTGACGGGCTCGATTGGCTACTTTGCCACCGTGACCGGATTTGCCGGGAAAGCCGTGGTGATGGTGCCCTGGACCACGCCGCCGCTGATCAACGCCTGGCTGTCAACCGCGGGCTCCATGGGGGCGGTGATCACCCAGTTTATCTGCATCGTGACCGCGGTGATTATCTATCTGCCGTTTGTGAAAATTGCCTCACGCCGCGCAGAGCAGGCCGCGCTGCAACAAGCCACCGATAACGCATGAGGACCGGATGAGCATAAAACAGATAACTATACCGCAGGATTTTATGCTGGGCGCGGCGGCATCGGCCTGGCAGACCGAGGGCTGGAGCGGCAAAAAGCCAGGGCAGGATTCGTGGATCGATCTCTGGTTCAAGAACGATCGTCACGTCTGGCACAACGGCTATGGCCCGGCGGTGGCAACCGACTTTATTAATCGCTTCCGTGAAGATGTGGCGCTGATGAAGCAGGCGGGCCTGACGCACCATCGCACCTCGGTCAACTGGTCGCGCTTTTTAACCGACTATGAAAATGCGACGGTAGATGAAGAGTACGCTGCCTACTACGACGCGCTGTTCGATGAGATGCACCGTCAGGGCATTGAGCCGATGATCTGCCTGGAACACTACGAATTGCCGGGCGTGCTGCTGGAAACCTACGGCGGCTGGGCGTCGAAGCACGTCGTCGAGCTGTTCGTTCGCTATGCGGAAAAAGTGTTTGAGCGCTTTCACGGCAAAGTCACCCGCTGGTTTACCTTCAACGAGCCGATTGTGGTCCAGACGCGCGTCTACCTTGACGCACTGCGCTGGCCCTATGAGCAGAACACCAGCACCTGGATGCAGTGGAACCACCATAAAGTGCTGGCGACGGCGAAAGTGGTGAAGCTGTTTCGCGAGAAAGGGTATGACGGCTCAGTGGGTTGTATTCTTAACCCGGAAGTGACCTATCCACGCTCGCGCGCACCGCATGACGTGCGAGCGGCAGAGATGTACGATCTGTTCTACAACCGCGTCTTTCTCGACCCACTGGTGCACGGGCGCTATCCGCAGGCGCTCTTTACCCTGCTGGCGCAGCATCAGGTGCAGTGGGACTACACGGCTGACGAGCTGGCGCTGATTGCGGATAACACCGTCGACGAGCTGGGCATTAACCTCTATTACCCGCATCGCGTCAAAGCCCCGTCCCGCGCCTGGCACCCGGAGACGCCGTTCCACCCGGCGTATTACTACGAGCCGTTCGAGCTGCCGGGGCGGAGGATGAACACCTCCCGCGGCTGGGAGATCTACCCGCGCATTATTTACGACATGGCGATGCGGATTAAAAACGACTATCGCAACATTGACTGGTTTGTAGCGGAAAGCGGGATGGGTGTGGAGAACGAAGCGCATTTTCGCAATCGCGACGGCATTATCAATGACGCGTACCGCATCGCGTTTATCAGCGAACATCTTTATTACACGTTGCTGGCGCGGGAGGCGGGGGCTAACTGCCACGGCTATATGCTGTGGGCCTTCACCGACAACGTCTCGCCGATGAACGCGTTTAAAAACCGCTACGGGCTGATTGAGATCGACCTTGAAAATCAACGCGCACGGCGGGCAAAGAAATCAGCGTCCTGGTTCCGCCAGCTGCGCGATGAGCGTGTGCTGACGCTCAGGGTAGACGATGAATGGAAGTAAGCCTTCTGGTAAAATAGCGCACAAACTGGCCGGGAGGACGTCCGGCTCGCGCATTAACTGAAAAACACAGGTGAAAACGTGGATAAGGCTGTCATCCTGCCGGAAAAAAAACAGTACCAGGAAATTGGCGAGGATTTACGGGCGCAGATTATCCAGGGGCATTATCCCGTGGGATCGCGTCTGCCGCCGGAGCGCAACATCGCCGAGACGTATGGCGTGAGCCGCACTATTGTGCGCGAGGCGCTGCTGATGCTTGAGCTTCAGGGGACGGTGGATATTCGCCAGGGGTCTGGCGTGTACGTGATGCGCATTCCGCAGGAGCATGAAAACGAGGAAGAGCGTTTTCTGAACAGTGACGTAGGGCCGTTTGAAATTCTCCAGGCGCGTCAGCTGCTTGAAAGCAACATTGCCGCCTTTGCCGCAAAAATGGCGACGCGGGCGGATATCGACAACCTGCGCCGCATCATCGAGCAGGAGCAACGGGCGATTGCCGCCGACGATCGCAGCCAGGACAACAACAAAATGTTCCACCTTGTACTGGCGGGGGCCACACAAAACCAGATGCTGCTGGCGACCGTTGAAAGCGTCTGGCATCACATGGACAGCAGCCCACTGTGGCAGCAATTCAACGGCCACATCGCCAGCCGCGCATGGCGGCTGAAATGGCTCGGCGACAGGCAAACCATTCTCGCTGCGCTCCGCCGCCGCGACGTGATGGGGGCGTGGCAGGCGATGTTCCAGCATCTTGAAAACGTCAAAAAGAGCCTGCTTGAGCTGTCAGACGAAGACGCACCCGATTTCGACGGCTATCTCTTCGAATCGGTCCCTCTTTTCCAGGGGAAGCTGGTGTGAATATACTGCCGCTTCACGCTGCGCCGCAGTTTACACAGCAGGTGATCGACTGGATCTGGTACGCGTTTGGTGAAGGTATGCCGCGTGCCTTTTTCCAGAGCATTGTCGAGCACAGCCTGACGCCGGGCGAGTTACCGCTCACCTTTATTGCCGTTGAGGATGACCAGCTGCTGGGCACCGTTGGGTTGTGGCGTTGCGATTTAATTTCCCGACAGGATCTCCACCCCTGGCTGGCTGGCTGCGCTGTATGTCGATGAAGCCGCCCGGGGAAACGGGCTGGCGGGAAAACTTCAGCAGCATGTTATCGGCTACGCGCGACGCGCCGGGTATCACGAGCTTCATCTCTGGTCTGCCTGCCGCGACTTCTACGAACGTTACGGCTGGCACTACATCGGCGATGCGCTGGAATACCCGGATAAAACCGTCCATCTCTATCGCTGTTCGCTCACGGCTTCCGCGGGCGATACCACCGAGTGACGGCGCACTAAGGTTGGGCTGAACAGGTGAGTAATTTCCGGCGGCGGGCGATGCTCGGCCAGCGCTAACGCCAGTTCTGCCGCCTGCGTTGCCATGGTTACAATCGGGTAGCGCACGGTTGTCAGGCGAGGGCGCACGTAGCGCGACACCAGCACATCATCAAAGCCAATCAGCGAAATTTCTGCCGGGACGTCGATCCCGTTATCATTCAGCACGCCCATTGCGCCGGCGGCCATGGAGTCGTTATAGCTGGCCACGGCGGTGAAATTCCGCCCGCGTCCCAGCAGCTCGGTCATCGCCTGCTCGCCGCCACTCTCATCCGGTTCTCCGTACGCCACAAGGCGATCGTTGCAGGGCAGACCGGCTTCGCGCAGCGCGTCGTAATAGCCCTGAAGGCGATCTTCCGCATCGGAAATTGGGTGGTTGGAGCACAGATAACCAATTCGGGTATGGCCCTGCTGGATCAGGTGACGGGTTGCGAGCCATGCGCCGTAACGGTCGTCGAGCGCCACGCAGCGGGTTTCAAAACCGGGAATAATACGGTTGATAATCACCATCCCCGGCATCTGTTTCATCAGATGGATCAGCTCGGCGTCGGGGATCATTTTGGCATGGACCACCAGTGCCGCACAGCGATGACGGATCAGCTGCTCAATGGCCTGGCGCTCTTTCTGTTCATTGTGGTAGCCATTACCAATCAGCAGGAAATTTCCGGTGTGATAAGAGACTTGTTCTACGGCTTTGACCATCGCACCGAAAAACGGATCGGATACATCCCCGACCACCAGCCCGATGGTTTCTGTCGACTGCTGGGCAAGGGCGCGCGCGTTGGCGTTAGGGTGATAATTCAGGTTTTCCATGGCGTCCTGCACGGCCTGGCGCGATGCATCACTCGCTTTAGGGGAGTTGTTGATTACGCGGGAGACGGTCGCGACGGAAACACCGGCCAGACGAGCCACATCCTTAATTGTCGCCATTCAATACCTTCTTATAGGGGTAAGCGTTTACACACTAACTAGTGTTGCGGAAAAGCGGCGCGCATTCAAGGGGAGCGGGTGAGCGTCCTCTGCAAACGTGAAGCAGAACATCCCTCGCGGTGTAATCGTTACACGGCCAGTCATGTCTGAATAATGGTAATCTGAACCTTTAGTTACACTTTGCCTCAGGCTGTTGCGATTGTCCGTTAGCAACGATGCGTTATGAATTGCTAGAGTCGAGATCCCAGAGGTATTGATAGGTGGAATCAACTTCGGTTGATTAACACGATTTACACCAACCTGCGTTTTACGCAGGTTTTTTTTTGCCTGTAAGTTCAACCTGTAACAGCAAAAGAGAATATTCACACCTGGTTGCACTTCGGCTCATTCCCTTGCGTTTTCCCGCTGGCGAAGCCTGTCGCCGGAGGCCACAATCAAGATCCCAGAGGTATTGATTGGTGAGAATTCCTGGTACGTTTTCGTACTCTTCTCTTGCACCAACCTGCGCGGATGCGCAGGTTTTTTTTCGCCTCTGTTTTTGCTATCGCTCCCTCACTACTTCTCGTGTAATCTGCCACCATTTATACCTTTCACACTGGCTGGCAAAGGGAGTTGAAATGCTTTTTGGGTTCTTCCGCACACTGTTTCGTGTCCTGTTTCGCATCCGCGTGACTGGCGATACGCAGGCACTCTATGGCGAGCGTGTTCTTATCACACCGAATCACGTCTCTTTTCTTGATGGCGTATTGCTGGCGCTGTTTTTGCCCGTGCGGCCCGTCTTCGCGGTGTACAGCTCCATCAGTGAAAAATGGTACATGCGCTGGCTCAAACCGCTGATTGATTTTGTCCCGCTCGATCCAACCAAACCGATGATGATTAAACATCTGGTGCGTCTGATTGGGCAGGGGCGTCCGGTGGTTATCTTCCCGGAAGGGCGGATTTCAGTGACGGGCTCCCTGATGAAAATTTACGATGGGGCCGGTTTTGTCGCGGCGAAGTCTCAGGCCACCGTCGTGCCGCTACGCATCGACGGGGCTGAGCTGACCTTTTTCAGCCGTCTGAAAGGGCTGGTGAAGCAGCGTCTGTTCCCGAAAATTACGCTGCATATATTACCGCCGACGTCACTGCCGATGCCCGAGGCGCCGCGTGCGCGCGACCGCCGTAAAATCGCCGGGGAAATGCTGCACCAGATTATGATGGAAGCGCGCATGGCCGTTCGCCCGCGCGAAACGCTATATGAATCGTTGCTGTCGGCCCAGTATCGCTACGGTGCGAAGAAAAACTGCATCGAAGACATTAACTTTACGCCGGATACCTACCGTAAGCTGTTGACCAAAACGCTGTTTGTCGGGCGTATCCTGGAAAAATACAGCAAACAGGGTGAAAAGATCGGCCTGATGCTGCCTAACGCGGGCATCAGCGCGGCGGTGATCTTTGGTGCCGTCTCCCGGGGCCGCATTCCGGCGATGATGAACTACACGGCGGGCGTGAAAGGGCTCTCCAGCGCGATTACCGCGGCGCAAATCAACACCGTCTTTACCTCCCGCCAGTTCCTGGATAAAGGCAAGCTGTGGCACCTGCCGGAACAGCTGACGCAGGTGCGCTGGGTCTTCCTGGAAGATCTGAAAGCAGACGTCACGACCGCCGACAAGCTGTGGATTTTCGCGCACCTGCTGATGCCGCGTCTGGCGCAGGTTAAGCAGCAGCCGGAGGATGATGCCATTATCCTCTTTACCTCCGGCTCTGAAGGCAACCCGAAAGGTGTGGTTCACAGTCACAAAAGCATTCTGGCGAACGTCGAACAGATTAAAACCATTGCTGACTTTACCGCCAACGATCGCTTTATGTCGGCGCTGCCGCTGTTCCACTCATTTGGTCTGACCGTGGGGCTCTTTACGCCGCTGCTGACCGGTGCCGAGGTGTTCCTCTACCCAAGCCCGCTGCACTACCGCATTGTGCCGGAACTGGTTTATGACCGTAACTGCACGGTGCTGTTCGGGACGTCCACCTTCCTCGGAAACTACGCGCGCTTCGCCAACCCGTATGATTTCTTCCGCGTGCGCTACGTGGTGGCGGGGGCGGAAAAACTCCAGGACAGCACGCGCCAAATCTGGCAGGACAAATTTGGCCTGCGCATTCTGGAAGGTTATGGCGTGACGGAGTGCGCGCCGGTGGTCTCCATCAACGTTCCGATGGCGGCAAAACCCGGAACGGTTGGCCGCATTCTGCCGGGGATGGACGCGCGTCTGCTGGCGGTGCCGGGTATTGAAGACGGCGGACGTCTTCAGCTGAAAGGGCCGAACGTCATGAACGGCTATTTGCGTGTGGAAAACCCGGGGGTGCTTGAGGCGCCGACGGCTGAGAACGTCAATGGCGAGGTTGAAACGGGCTGGTACGACACGGGCGATATCGTGCGCTTCGACGATCAGGGCTTCGTGCAGATCCAGGGACGCGCAAAACGCTTCGCCAAAATCGCCGGGGAAATGGTCTCTCTTGAAATGGTCGAGACGCTGGCGACCGCAGTCTCAGCAGAGAAAATGCATGCGACCGTGGTGAAAAGTGATGCCAGTAAAGGCGAGGCGCTGGTGCTCTTCACGACAGACGGTGAACTGAAGCGTGACGCGCTGCTCAGGTATGCACGCGAACACGGTATCCCCGAGCTGGCGGTCCCCCGAGATATTCGTTACCTCAAACAGTTACCGGTGCTGGGCAGCGGTAAGCCCGATTTCGTGACCCTGAAAGGCATGGTTGAAGAGGCGGAACAGCAAAATGCGTGAGTCAGTGCACACTAACACTTCAATCTGGTCGAAAGGCATGATGGCGGTTATCGCCGCCCAGTTTCTTTCCGCGTTCGGCGATAACGCGTTGCTGTTTGCCACGCTGGCATTGCTGAAAGCTGAGTTTTATCCCGACTGGAGCCAGCCGATCCTGCAGATGGTGTTTGTGGGTGCTTACATCGTATTTGCGCCGTTTGTCGGCCAGGTGGCGGACAGCTTCCCGAAAGGTCGTGTCATGATGTTTGCCAACAGCCTTAAGCTTCTGGGCGCGGCAAGTATCTGCTTTGGTATCAACCCGTTTGTCGGCTACACACTGGTGGGCATTGGTGCGGCAGCCTACTCCCCGGCGAAGTACGGTATTCTGGGTGAGCTCACCACCGGTGATAAGCTGGTGAAAGCCAACGGCCTGATGGAGTCCTCCACCATTGCGGCTATTCTGCTGGGTTCGGTGGCGGGTGGCGTACTGGCAGACTGGCATGTGCTCGCCGCGCTTGGCATCTGCGCCCTGATGTACGGTGGCGCGGTGATCGCCAACCTGTTTATCCCCAAACTGGCCGTGGCGCGTCCGGGGCAATCCTGGCGCTTCGGGCCCATGACCGGCAGCTTCTTCAACGCCTGCCGCGTACTGTGGCGTAACGGTGAAACGCGCTTCTCCCTGATGGGCACCAGCATGTTCTGGGGGGCCGGCGTTACGCTGCGTTTCCTGCTGGTGCTGTGGGTGCCGGTGGCGCTGGGCATTACTGACAACGCCACGCCGACTTATCTGAATGCCATGGTCGCCGTCGGGATTGTTGTCGGGGCCGGGGCTGCGGCAAAACTGGTGACGCTGGAAACCGTCGCGCGCTGCATGCCTGCGGGGATCCTGATTGGCGTCGGCGTTCTGTTCTTCTCCCTGCAACATGCCCTATTGCCTGCCTATGCCCTGCTGTTGCTGATCGGCATGTTAGGCGGTTTCTTTGTGGTGCCGCTAAACGCGCTGTTGCAGGAGCGCGGCAAGCAGACCGTTGGGGCGGGTAACGCCATTGCGGTGCAAAACCTTGGTGAAAACATGGCGATGTTACTGATGCTGGGGATTTACTCGCTGGCGGTAAAAGCAGGTGCGCCGGTCGTGGCAATCGGGGTAGGATTCGGCGCGCTGTTCGCGCTGGCGATTAGCGGGCTGTGGGTCTGGCAGCGTCGTCGTTGAATTGTGCTGCCTGATGCCCTCACCCCGGCCCTCTCCCACAGAGAGAGGGTGAAAACCCTAAAAACGGCAACGTGCGTTGCCGTTTTGCTTTTATTACGGTGCCGGGTAGGTATAAACCTGATGCACCGCTTCAATCTCCGCTAACACCTCTTCACTCAGGTTCAGATGGAAACTCTCAATATTGGTTTTCAACTGATCCATCGTCGTTGCGCCGAGCAGGGTACTCGCCACAAACGGCTGACGACGCACGAAGGCCAGCGCCATCTGCGCCGGATCGAGCCCATGACGCTTTGCGATATCCACGTAGGCCGCAACGGCTTTTTGCGTCTGCTCGCCGCTATAGCGGGTGAAGCGGCTGAAAAGCGTGTTACGCGCGCCAGCCGGTTTCGCGCCGTTCAGGTATTTGCCCGTCAGGGTACCGAAGCCCAGACAGGAGTAGGCGAGCAGCTCCACCTCTTCGTACTGCGTCACCTCCGCCAGACCCACTTCATAACTGCGGTTCAGCAGGCTGTACGGGTTCTGAATGGTCACGATGCGCGGCAGATCGTGTTTATCGGCCAGATGCAGATAGCGCATCACGCCAAACGCCGTCTCGTTGGAAACGCCGATGTAGCGGATCTTACCCGCCCGCTGGCACTCCGTGAGCGCTTCCAGCGTTTCCAGCAGGGTAACGGCCGGAGCACTTTCGTTCCAGGTGTAGCCAAGCTTACCGAAGCAGTTCGTCGGACGCTGCGGCCAGTGCACCTGATAAAGATCGAGATAGTCGGTTTGCAGGCGCTTGAGGCTTGCATCCAGCGCCGCACGGATATTCTTGCGATCGAGGATCTGATTAGGGCGGATCCCGGCATCGTTATTACGGGAAGGTCCGCTGACTTTGGAGGCGATGACCAGCTTTTCGCGATTGCCGCGTTTCGCCAGCCAGTTGCCGACATACGTTTCAGTAAGACCTTGTGTTTCCGGGCGGGGAGGAACGGGGTACATCTCCGCCACGTCAATCAGGTTAATGCCCTGGCTGACGGCGTAATCGAGTTGTGCATGGGCATCGGCTTCGCTGTTTTGTTCACCAAATGTCATCGTGCCCAACCCCAGTTGGCTGATCTCCAGAGCGCTGTGGGGGATACGGTGATAATGCATAGCCGGTTTCCTTTTTTAGACATACAGACTGCGTCAGGAGCCTCCCGACAAAGGAATATAAACATGGCAGAGGGAAGGCAAAAGGGGAAGGAAAAAATCAAAAAGGCCAGCAAGCTACTGACCTTTATCTGTTTAACGCTCGATGATCTGGGAGACTTCGTCGCGATTAATCTGCATTTGATTGCCTTCGCGATCGCGGTAACTCACCAGACCGGTATCGTCGTCGACTTCGGGTTTGCCATCGGTCAGGATCATACGACCATCTTTCGTTGACATGACATAGTCGCTGCTACAACCCGATACCGCAAACGCTAAACCGACTGCTGAGATAATTACTGCCCATTTTTTCATCGTTCTCATCCTCACCTGGCTCGTATCAAATCATAGTGTAGTAATAACCTGATATTACGACAGGTGAAAGGGGGGAAATCTTAAAAAGGAGGAGATTATGTTAGCCGGAGCGCAAAATTAGTAAAAAACTATGTTTTCAACAGGAAGTGGCGTGCCAGCAGTGCCCTGGTGAAATTCTTTTTAAGATAGAAACCGCGCGGCAGCGTCAGGATCGGTTCGCCCTGTGCGCCTACCGCTTCAGTGAGCGCTTTGCTATTGGCGGCTTTAGGACGAAGTTGCAGCACTTCGCCATGCCGGGCGGTGATCCGCTCAACCTGTCCCAGCACAATCATGTCCATCAGCTCTTCCCAGTCCTGGGAAAGCAGTCTCTCCTCTTCATCATTCGGACTCCAGAGCAGCGGGGCGCCAACGCGACGCTCTGCCAGCGGGATCTGCCTGTCGCCCTCAACGGGTACCCACAACACCCGCTTCAGCTTATGCCTGACGTGGCTGGTTTCCCAGGTCACTCCGCTGTTACCCGTGAGCGGCGCAACGCAGACAAAGGTGGTTTCCAGCGGCCGCCCCTGGCTATCGATGGGGATCGTCTTCAGTTCCACCCCCAGCGCCGCAAAATCTTGCTCGGGTTTACTGCCCGCGCTTGCGCCCAGCCAGCGTTCCAGCAACACGCCGATCCAGCCCTTATCACGCTTTAGATCGTTGGGTATCGTCAACCCCGCCATCACGGCCAGCTCGCCCAGTGAATAGCCTGCCAGACGTTGCGCCTGCTGGAGCAACTGGGCTTCACTGACGGGAGGGGAGAGCAGTGGGGCGAGAGAATGCATACTAACAACCTTTTGATTAAAAAATGAGCTGATATTTTATCCCTTGTGGACAGAGTTTACCTTTTTCTGAGTGAATATCCCATGCGTATGATTTATTTCATCTTTTTTAGACTATAGCCCGTCGCGCCGCGGCTAAAAAACAGGTTGTGCAATTCTGGTCACTGACAATAAACAGGATCTTACACCATGTTATCCACAGAAAAATGGGATAACTGGGAATAACTGCCACTACTGTTTCAATTTACAGCCTTGACGTGCGATGAAAATCGAATTTTCACACAAATTGTGCCTAACTTATTGGCACAATCTGTGGATAAAACCGACGCTGTTCGATCTTTCATCAGCAGGAGGATCTTTGATGTGACGATCGTCACGTTAATCGCCTCTGGCACCCTTAATTCCAATATAATATTATGAATTTAAATGATTTATTTTTGGCAGGGTAAAGTGGCGTTTCGTCGGGTTAAAAGGTTGTTCATCGGTAATTCCACACTTCTTCACAACTATATCCACAGAAAAGGTGAATAAAAATGGTCTCTGTCGCCCGCATCTGTTTATAACTCCTCACTAAATTGTGAGTTATTCAAATGTTATTAGGTTGCAGGCCTGTAAGAGAGTGGTTTACCGCCTCCCTGTAGTGTGAAACAATCATTCATATATCAGATTTAGTTTGGGGTAGTCCGGTGATTGATGACGATGGCTACCGCCCAAACGTAGGAATAGTAATTTGTAATCGTCAGGGCCAGGTGATGTGGGCCCGGCGATATGGTCAGCACTCCTGGCAGTTCCCGCAAGGCGGGATCAATCCTGGAGAGTCCCCAGAACAAGCGATGTACCGGGAGCTGTTTGAAGAGGTTGGTTTAAGCCGAAAAGATGTTCGTATTCTGGCTTCGACCCGCAACTGGTTGCGTTACAAGTTACCGAAACGTTTGGTGCGTTGGGACACAAAGCCGGTTTGTATCGGCCAGAAACAGAAGTGGTTTCTTTTGCAGTTGGTGGGCAACGATTCAGATATCAATATGCAAACCAGCAGCACGCCAGAGTTTGATGGCTGGCGCTGGGTAAGCTACTGGTATCCGGTTCGTCAGGTCGTGTCATTTAAGCGCGATGTATATCGTAGGGTGATGAAAGAGTTCGCAAGTGTCGTGATGCAGCTTCAGGAGACGCCTCCGAAGCCACAGAGCGCACCTGCCTGGCGACGTAAAAGAGGTTAAGCTACGCAAATCATGCTCACCCGCTTGCGAGAAATAGTTGAAAAGGTTGCCAGTGCGCCTCGCCTCAACGAGGCGCTGAATATTCTGGTGACGGACATCTGTCTTGCGATGGAAACCGAGGTCTGTTCGGTCTACCTGGCCGATCATGACCGACGTTGCTACTACCTGATGGCAACCCGCGGTTTAAAAAAACCACGGGGACGTACCGTCACGCTCGCGTTTGATGAAGGTATTGTTGGCCTGGTCGGGCGACTGGCGGAGCCAATCAACCTTGCCGATGCGCAAAAACACCCCAGCTTCAAATATATCCCTTCCGTCAAAGAGGAGCGGTTCCGCGCTTTCCTTGGCGTGCCGATTATTCAGCGCCGCCAACTGCTTGGCGTGCTTGTTGTCCAGCAACGAGAGTTGCGGCAGTACGACGAAAGCGAGGAGTCTTTCCTCGTCACGCTGGCAACGCAGATGGCTGCTATCCTCTCCCAGTCTCAGCTGGCAGCCCTTTTTGGGCAGTATCGTCATACCCGCATCCGCGCGCTTCCGGCCTCGCCGGGCGTCGCGATTGCCGAAGGCTGGATGGATGCCACGCTCCCGCTGATGGAGCAGGTCTATGAAGCCTCGACGCTGGATGAAGCGCTTGAGCGCGAACGGCTTACCGCTGCGCTGGAAGAGGCGGCGAATGAGTTTCGTCGCTACAGCAAACGCTTTGCCGCTGGCGCGCAAAAAGAGACGGCGGCTATTTTCGATCTCTACTCACACCTGCTTTCCGATGCGCGTTTGCGTCGTGAGTTATTTGCCGAGGTCGATAAAGGGTCGGTGGCAGAATGGGCGGTTAAAAAGGTCATTGAAAAATTTGCTGAGCAGTTTGCGGTGCTGACTGACGGTTATCTGAAAGAGCGCGCCGGCGATTTACGCGCGCTTGGGCAACGTCTGCTGTTCCACCTCGATGATACTATTCAGGGGGCGAACGCCTGGCCGAACCGGTTTGTGCTGGTGGCCGATGAACTCTCAGCGACGACGCTGGCTGAATTACCGCAGGACAGGCTGGCGGGCGTGGTGGTGCGCGATGGCGCTGCTAACTCCCATGCCGCCATTATGGTGCGCGCGCTCGGTATTCCGACCGTGATGGGGGCGGATATTCAGCCCTCCGTACTGCATCGCCGTACGCTGGTGGTGGACGGATACCGTGGTGAGTTGCTGGTGGATCCTGAACCGGTTCTCCTTCAGGAGTACCAGCGTCTTATCAGCGAAGAGAATGAATTAAGCAAGCTGGCGGAAGATGACGTCAACCTGCCCGCGCAGCTCAAGGGCGGTGAGCGGGTGAAGGTGATGCTCAACGCTGGCTTAAGCCCCGAGCATGAAGAGAAGCTCGGCAGCCGCATCGATGGCATCGGCCTCTACCGCACTGAAATACCGTTTATGCTGCAAAGCGGCTTCCCGTCAGAAGAGGAGCAGGTGGCGCAGTATCAGGGCATGTTGCAGATGTTTAATGACAAACCCGTCACGTTGCGCACCCTGGACGTCGGCGCGGATAAGCAACTGCCCTATATGCCCATCAGTGAAGAGAATCCCTGCCTCGGCTGGCGTGGGATCCGCATAACCCTCGATCAGCCGGAAATCTTCCTTATCCAGGTTCGTGCCATGCTGCGTGCCAACGCGGCCACGGGGAATCTCAGCATTTTGCTGCCGATGGTCACCAGTATTGACGAGATCGACGAAGCGCGGCGGTTGATAGAACGTGCAGGGCGCGAAGTGGAAGAGATGATCGGCTATGCGATCCCTAAACCCCGTATCGGCGTGATGCTTGAAGTGCCTTCGATGGTCTTTATGTTGCCGCAGCTGGCGACCCGCGTTGATTTTATCTCCGTTGGTACCAACGACTTAACGCAATACATTCTGGCAGTCGATCGCAACAATACGCGTGTTGCCAGCATCTACGATAGCCTGCATCCGGCGATGCTTCGTGCCCTGGCGATGATCGCCCGCGAAGCCGAGCAGCATAATATCGACCTGCGCCTGTGCGGTGAAATGGCCGGCGATCCGATGTGCGTGGCGATCCTGATTGGTCTCGGTTTCCGTCACCTGTCAATGAACGGACGTTCCGTTGCGCGTGTGAAATACCTGTTACGTCACATCGAACAAGATGAGGCGCGCGAACTGGCCGCGCGTAGCCTGGAAGCACAGCTGGCAGCCGAAGTGCGCCATCAGGTGGCTGCGTTTATGGAGCGACGCGGCATGGGCGGTTTGATCCGCGGCGGCCGCTGATCCCCACAAAATAATGACTGCTCGGACGACCCCTCTCCCTTGAGGGAGAGGGATGGGGTGAGGGAGAACAGCGCGCGTAAAACCCTATACACATCTTTTACATCTCAGGCGCATCCTCCGCGCCTGCCTTATGCTATGATTCGCAACTTTGGAGCACCTGCCAACGGCGGGAATGCAATTCACCCGCTGTCCACTTTCAGCGGAATAACAACATCTTGTGGTGACAGATGAACAGTGGTTATCTGCATTTTCCGGAATTTGATCCGGTCATTTTCTCAATAGGACCTGTAGCGCTGCACTGGTACGGTCTGATGTACCTGGTGGGCTTCGTTTTTGCCATGTGGCTTGCTGGCCGTCGCGCCAGTCGTCCGGGCAGTGGATGGACGAAGAACGAAGTGGAAAACCTGCTTTATGCCGGCTTCCTCGGCGTATTCCTGGGAGGTCGCATCGGTTATGTCCTGTTCTATAATTTCCCGGTATTCCTGAACGACCCGCTCTATCTGTTCCGCGTCTGGGACGGCGGTATGTCCTTCCACGGCGGACTGATTGGTGTGATCCTCGTGATGGTGATCTTCGCCAGACGCACCAAACGCAACTTCTTCCAGGTGGCTGATTTTATTGCGCCGTTAATCCCGTTTGGGTTGGGCGCAGGGCGTCTGGGCAATTTCATCAACGGTGAGCTGTGGGGGCGTGTCGATCCGAGCGTGCCGTTTACCATGCTGTTCCCGGGCTCCCGCGCAGAGGATATCGCGCTGCTGCCTTCGCATCCTGAGTGGCAGCCCATTTTCGATACCTACGGCGTCCTGCCGCGCCATATGTCACAGCTCTATGAGCTGGCGCTGGAAGGCGTGGTGCTATTCATCATCCTGAATCTTTATATCCGCAAACCGCGTCCAATGGGGGCTGTCTCCGGTCTGTTCCTGATTGGCTACGGCGCGTTTCGTATCATCGTCGAGTTCTTCCGCCAGCCGGATGCGCAGTTTACCGGTGAATGGGTACAGTACATCAGCATGGGGCAGATCCTCTCCATCCCGATGATTGTCGCGGGTGCCATTATGATGATTTGGGCGTATCGTCGTCGTCCACAGCAACAACTTTCCTGAGGAACCATGAAACAGTATCTTGAATTGATGAAAAAAGTGCTCGACGAGGGCACGCCGAAAAACGACCGTACCGGCACCGGTACGCTCTCCATTTTTGGCCACCAGATGCGCTTCAATCTGCAAGAAGGCTTTCCTCTGGTGACAACGAAGCGCTGCCATCTGCGCTCGATCATTCATGAACTGCTCTGGTTCCTGCAAGGCGATACCAACGTTGCTTATCTACATGAAAACAATGTCTCCATCTGGGACGAGTGGGCAGATGAGAACGGCGACCTGGGTCCGGTCTACGGCAAGCAATGGCGCGCGTGGCCTACCCCGGACGGCCGCCATATCGACCAGATCACGACCGTCATAAACCAGCTGAAAAATGATCCGGACTCGCGCCGTATCATTGTCTCTGCCTGGAACGTGGGTGAACTGGATAAAATGGCGCTGGCGCCTTGCCACGCGTTTTTCCAGTTTTACGTGGCGGACGGCAAGCTCTCCTGCCAGCTCTACCAGCGCTCCTGTGACGTGTTCCTCGGCCTGCCGTTTAACATCGCCAGCTACGCGCTGTTGGTGCACATGATGGCGCAGCAGTGCGATCTTGAAGTGGGCGATTTTGTCTGGACGGGCGGTGATACCCACCTCTACAGCAATCATATGGAACAGACGCATCTCCAGCTGACGCGCGAACCGCGTGCATTGCCGAAGCTGGTGATCAAACGTAAACCGGACTCGATCTTCGATTACCGTTTTGATGATTTCGAGATTGAGGGTTACGACCCGCATCCCGGCATTAAAGCTCCTGTCGCCATCTGATACGGCAAATCCTGACACAACCGGTGCTCTTTAGCGCCGGTTTTTTTTCACGCCCGTTTTGTTTTTCGAGCCTGTTTCCAGAGATGATGCAACGCGTTGCAAGGGTTAAAATTCTCCGGAAAGCGGCTCGAAAAGTTCGGGTTTGACGCTCGCACCGTTTCTGCTATTCCTCCACACTCCCGCCATGAAAAACGAACAAGGCTTTACGCTTATCGAAACCCTTATCGCCGTTTCGCTGGCAGTGATCCTCAGCGCCACAGGACTCTATGGCTGGGACAGCTGGCAGCAGCGGCAGCGGCTTTGGCAAACCGCCTGCCAGGTGCGGGATTACCTGGTGTTTTTGCGCAATGACGCCAACCGTCACAACAGCGAGCACAGGATCGCGCTGTATAACGACGGTGAAAAGAACTGTCTGACCAGTTCAGCGGTGACCGGTTGTGACAGCGGCGGACCGTTCGTGATGAAGCCGATGTGGCCAGGGGTCACGATAAGCGACATAACACCTGCGCTGGGATTTTACGGTTTAAGAGATACCGCGTGGGCCGGACATATCCGGGTGCAGAGCCGCGCTGGTGGGTGGTGGGTTATTGTCTCAAATGGCGGACGTATCAGGCTGTGTAATGCCGCAGGAGAAGGTGCATGCCAGTAAATCGAAAAGGGTTTTCCCTGCTGGAAGTGCTGATTGCGATGACGATAAGCAGCATTCTGTTACTCAGCACGTCACGTTTTTTACCGGGGCTACAGCGGGGGGTTTTACTGCAATCCGGGCAGCAGGAGCTGGAGGATGAGGTCTGGCAACGTCTGTTCGCGGTCGGTAAACAGTTTCAGAGAGCAGGATACTGTGCAGGGCATTGCCAGGGACAGGGGATGATCATCGGCAGGCAAGGACGATGTGCGATTGTGCAATGGGATGCGAACAGCAACGGCCAGTGGGATAGCACCGCGTCGGAAAACGACAGTACGGGATTCCGGCTTGAGTCCGGATCGCTTGAAACGCTGCGGGGCGCCACATCCTGTGACGGTAAGGGATGGGATAAGCTCACCGACCCGGATCGGGTCCTGATAGAGCAATTTATGGTCACTAAAACCGATCGTGCTGGCTTTGCGCCGGTCATCAGTATCGAGCTGCGTGCCCGCCGTAAAGGTGAACTGACCGCCCCCTTTTCGGCTCGCCATACCGTAACGGGGTTTAATCTGTGAATCGTCAGCGGGGCATGTCATCGCTGGCGCTGGTCCTGCTATTGCTGGTGCTCGGCACGCTGATCCTCACCGGATTAAATCAGCAGTTGCAAACCTTTAGCACGCTGGTAAGTGGCGAGAGTTTGTCTGTTCGCCAGCAGGCTGCCGTGCAATCTGCACTGGAGTGGGGGCGCGTTCAGGAATGGGCTTTACAGCCAGAGGTTCAGTGCAAACAGACACAGCGTTTGCGGGTCTGTGTAAGGCTGTTTGGGGAGCGTGTTTTGCTTATTGCCGGCAATGACGATCTGTTGCTATGGCAAGGCGGGGACATCGCGGAAGGGCAGATACGCTTTTCCGCCCACGGCTGGAGTGATTTCTGCCCCCTTAAGGAAAGTACGCTATGTCAGTTACCCTGAGCAGACAAAAAGGATTTAGCATGGTGGAGGTTTTGCTGGCAACGATGTTGCTGGTTGTGGTTGTGACGGCGTTATCCGGATATCATCGCGCGCTGGCAGCCCGGTATGCGGCGCTTAGCCAGTATCGTCAGCTATGGCATCATGCGTGGAATCAATCGCAGATCTCAACATTAACGCTCCCGCCGGGCTGGCAAGTCAGTCGGGGGCAGACAACACAGTCCGGATGTGTCAGCATCACGGTTACACTTATTTCTCCTATGGGGCGGCAGGGCGCGTTAACGCGTCTGCACTGCCCGGTTAGCCGCTAGTCGGGAGCGTTTATGCTAAGGGTTTACCACTCAAATCGTCTGGATGTGCTGGAAGCACTGATGGAGTATATCGTTGAGCAAGAGCGTCTTGACGATCCGTTTGAGCCTGAAATGGTGCTGGTGCAGAGCACCGGTATGGCGCAGTGGCTGCAAATGTCCCTTTCGCAGAAATTTGGCATTGCGGCGAACATCGATTTTCCGCTGCCCGCGAGCTTTATCTGGGAGATGTTTGTTCGCGTCCTGCCGGACATCCCTGAGCAGAGCGCCTTCAACAAACAAAGCATGGCCTGGAAACTGATGACGCTGCTGCCGGACATGCTGGCGCGTGATGAGTTTGCCATGCTGCGGCACTACCTGAATGACGACACCGACAAGCGTAAACTTTTCCAGCTGGCCTCACGTACTGCCGACCTCTATGACCAGTATCTGGTTTACCGTGCAGACTGGCTGATTCGCTGGGAAGCGGGAGAATTAGTCGATGGGTTACCGGAAGCGCAAATCTGGCAGGCGCCGCTCTGGAAAGCGCTGGTCGAGCATACCGGGAAACTCGGTCAGCCTAAGTGGCACCGTGCTAACTTGTACGATCGCTTTATCTCGATACTTGAGAACAGCGCAGAACGGCCAGCCCGTTTGCCGTCACGCGTGTTCATTTGCGGTATCTCCGCGTTGCCGCCTGTCTACCTGAACGCGCTAAAAGCGCTCGGTAAGCACACTGATATCCATATCCTCTTTACCAACCCGTGTCGGCACTATTGGGGGGATATTCAGGATCCGCGCTGGCTTTCACGGCTGGTCACCCGTCAGAGAAAACGTCTCTTTGAAGAACGCGCGGTGCCGCTGTTTAAAGACAGTGAAAACGCGGCGCAGCTTTTTGATGAAGAGGGGATTCAGAACCTGCCGAACCCGCTGCTTGCCTCGTGGGGCAAGCTCGGACGTGACTATATTTATCTGCTTTCAGATATCACCTCCTCGGGAGAAGGAGATGTGGATGCGTTTGCCGATATTACGCCGGATAGCCTGCTGCACAATATTCAGCTTGATATTCTGGATTTAGAGAACCGTGCCGTTGCCGGGATCACTGCCGAGGAGTTTGCGCGAAGCGATAAGAAGCGAAAACTGGATCCTGACGATCGTAGTATCGCGATCCACGTTTGTCACAGCCCACAGCGTGAAGTTGAAATTCTTCATGACCGCCTGCTGGCCATGTTGCAGGACGACCCAACCCTGACACCGCGCGATATCGTGGTGATGGTGGCGGATATCGACAGCTACAGCCCGTTTATTCAGGCGGTATTTGGCAGCGCAACGGGCGACCGCTATCTGCCCTACGCAATCTCTGACCGTCGCGCTCGTCAGTCACACCCGGCGCTACAGGCCTTTATCAGCCTGCTTTCGCTGCCTGATAGCCGGTTTATCTCTGAGGATGTGCTGGCACTGCTGGATGTGCCAGTTCTGGCCGCACGTTTCAACATTAACGAAGAGGGGTTGCGCTATCTGCGCCAGTGGGTCAACGAATCCGGTGTCCGCTGGGGTATCGACGATGATAACGTCCAGGAGTTCGAACTGCCAGCAACCGGCCAGCATACCTGGCAGTTTGGGCTGACGCGCATGCTGCTGGGGTATGCAATGGAGAGCATCCACGGCGAATGGAATGACGTGCTGCCGTACGATGAATCCAGTGGGTTGATCGCGGAACTGGTTGGTCACTTAGCCTCGCTGCTTATGCAGCTCAACCGCTGGCGCCGTGCATTGATGCAGCCCCGCCCGCTCGAAGAGTGGCTGCCAGTTTGCCGCGAAATGCTGAATGATTTCTTCCTGCCGGACAGCGAAACTGAAGCCGCCATGGCGCTTATCGAGAAGCAGTGGCAGGCCATCGTTGATGAAGGGGTTAATTCGCACTATCACGAGGCGGTTCCCCTTTCGCTTCTGCGTGATGAGCTGACGCAACGTCTCGATCAGGAGCGCATCAGCCAGCGCTTCCTTGCGGGGCCGGTGAATATTTGTACCCTGATGCCAATGCGTTCAATCCCGTTCAAAGTGGTCTGTCTGCTTGGCATGAACGACGGTATTTATCCGCGTGCGCTGCCGCCTCTGGGCTTTGATCTTATGAGCGCACAACCGAAGCGGGGTGACCGCAGCCGCCGCGATGATGACCGTTATCTCTTCCTTGAGGCGCTGATGTCTGCGCAAAGCAGGCTGTATATCAGCTATATCGGACGTTCAATTCAGGATAACAGCGAGCGTTTCCCGTCTGTGCTGGTGCAGGAGCTGGTGGACTACATTGGACAGAGCCACTATCTGCCGGGCGATGAAGCCTGCAACTGCGACGAAAGCGAACGTCGGGTGATAGCGCATATCACTTGCCACCATAGCCGTATGCCGTTCGATCCTGTCAACTACGTTCCTGATGAACTGCAAAGCTATGCCCGCGAGTGGCTTCCCGCCGCGAAGAAAGCGGGGACGCCGCAAACCGATTTTATTCAGGCGCTCGAACCGCGCGCTATAGACACCCTCACGTTTGAGCAGCTACAGCGCTTTTGGGCACACCCGGTTCGGGCGTTTTTCCAGCAACGCTTGCAGGTGAATTTCCGCTCTGAAGAGAGCGAAATCCCCGATGCGGAACCGTTTATTCTTGATGGGCTGGAGCGTTTTAAGCTTAATTCCCAGCTTCTGAATGCGCTGGTTGACGAAGAAGACGCCAGTAAACTGTTTCGACGTTACAGGGCGTCGGGATTACTTCCGTATGGTGCATTCGGCGAAATCGTCTGGGATGCCCAGTGCGAGGAGATGCGAGCGCTAGCTGACCGCGTTATCGCGTGTCGGCAGCCGGCGAGCAGCATTGAAATCGATCTCGATTGTAACGGTATGCACCTTAGCGGCTGGCTCACGCACGTGCAGTCTGACGGGCTGCTGCGTTGGCGCCCATCCATGCTCAGCGTTTCACATGGCCTGCAACTCTGGCTCGAACATCTTGTCTACAGTGCGAGTGGTCACGAAGGTGAAAGCCGGTTGTTTGTACGTAAGGACGGCGAATGGCGCTTCCCGCGGATGGAGCCTGAGCAGGCGTTGACGTACCTGTCGCTTTATATTGAAGGTTACCGTCAGGGCATGAACAAACCCCTGCTTTTGCTGCCTGAAAGTGGGGGGGCATGGATAAAAGCCTGTTATGACGCGCAGAATGATGCCATGTTAACGGATGAGGCTTCGCTCCAGAAAGCGCGCAGCAAGTTTTTGCAGGCCTACGAAGGGAACATGATGGTACGTGGCGAAGGTGACGATGTCTGGTATCAACGTTTATGGCGAACGCTGGAGCCAGAATATTTCGACATTATCACCCAGGAGGCGCAACGCTACCTGTTACCGTTATACAAATTTAATCAGTCCTGAGTGCTGTATAAAAATTGCGCAGTATGAGGTGTTCATTTATGATGCACCTCTTATCACGGACTGATGTACCCAAAGAAAGAGATGCTGGCGTGTCCAGCACGCACGTTGTTAATGATGTAGCCGTGATAAAGAGGTCGTAATGCCAGGCAGCACCTTGTTCAAAGCGTTTGTTTTGTTTATCGCCCTTTGGGCTCCCGTCACACAGGCCGATTCCGGTTGGCAACCTGTCAAGGAAACAATCCGTAAGAGCGATAAGGACACCCGTCAGTATCAGGCGATTCGTCTTGATAACGGGATGACCGTACTGCTGGTTTCCGATCCTCAGGCGGTGAAATCGCTCTCCGCGCTGGTTGTGCCGGTGGGTTCGCTGGAAGATCCTGACGCCCATCCTGGGCTGGCGCACTACCTTGAGCACATGACGCTGATGGGCTCTAAAAAATACCCACAGCCTGACAGCCTGTCCGAATTTCTGAAAATGCATGGCGGCAGCCACAACGCCAGTACCGCGCCGTATCGCACCGCGTTTTACCTGGAAGTGGAAAATGATGCGCTTGATGGGGCGGTGGACCGTCTGGCGGATGCCATCGCCGCACCGCTGCTGGATAAAAAATACGCTGACCGTGAACGTAATGCCGTGAACGCCGAACTGACGATGGCGCGCACGCGAGACGGTATGCGCATGGCGCAGGTTAGTGCTGAAACCATCAATCCGGCGCACCCGGGTTCGCGCTTCTCAGGCGGCAACCTTGAAACGCTGAGCGACAAGCCAGGTAGCCCGGTGCTCGATGCGCTGCATGCGTTTCGTGAAAAATACTATTCCGCCAATCTGATGAAAGCGGTTATCTACAGCAATAAACCGTTGCCGACGCTGGCAAACATGGCCGCGCAGACCTACGGCAGGGTGCCAAATAAAAATATCGATCTGCCGCAGATTAACGTGCCGGTTGTCACGGACGCGCAAAAAGGCATTGTTATTCACTATGTGCCGGCCTTGCCGCGCAAGGTGTTACGCGTTGAATTCCGTATTGATAACAACACGGCGCAGTTCCGCAGCAAAACCGACGAGCTGGTGACTTATCTTATCGGCAACCGCAGCCCGGGTACGCTCTCCGACTGGCTGCAAAAGCAGGGGCTGGTGGAAGGTATTCGCGCTGACTCCGATCCCGTTGTAAATGGGAATAGCGGCGTGCTGGCCATCTCCGCGACGCTGACCGATAAAGGGCTGGCTCACCGGAACGACGTCGTTGCGGCCATTTTCAGTTATCTCTCTCTGCTGCGCGACAAAGGCGTCGATAAACGCTACTTTGACGAGCTGGCGCATGTGCTGGATCTCGATTTCCGCTATCCCTCTATCACGCGTGATATGGACTACGTTGAGTGGCTGGCAGATACCATGATCCGCGTGCCGGTGGAACATACGCTGGATGCGGTCAATATTGCC
>OKVN01000304.1_pt1 | contig 22648 bp, 42 predicted proteins | sample 1606961 | NCBI WGS metagenome assembly OKVN01 (sample SAMN03281020, study PRJEB24777) | human gut metagenome | isolation source: fecal sample PR170 from 1 month old male Malay infant, vaginal delivered... | place: Singapore | collected 2005-12-29 | reverse complement strand
TGGTCGACAACCTGTTCCGCGGTATTGCCGAGGAACGCCGCCGACAGGCCGGTACGTCCGACCGTTCCCAGCACCACGATCCCCGCCTGCAGATGCTCGGCGAGATCCGGGATCACCTCCTCAGGCAGTCCTTTTTCGACGTGGGTGAATTTTTCATCGATGCCAAACTTCTGCCGCAGCGCTTTCATCGCCAGCAGATGCTGGCCGCGGATCGCGTCGTTGTAGACGCTGGGATCAAAATCCGGCAGTTCTATCGCGATATTGATCGGCGTCACCGGGTAGGCACCGATCAGGTGCACTTCAGTGTGGTTGACTTCTTCCGCCAGCGACAGCGTCTCGCGAACCAGCTTCTCGTTAAGGGTGTTGTGATAATTCTCTTCGCTGGCGAGATTGACGGCGACCAGCGCTTTGCCGCCTTCCGGCCACGGCTGGTCTTTGACCATCCACACCGGGCAAGGGCATTTACGCAGCAGATGCCAGTCCGTCGGGGTAAAGATCACCGCCTCCAGTTTGTCGTGCTGGTGGGCCATCTTCAGCAGCAGATCGTGTTTCTCACTGACCACCTCCTGAATAATCGCTTCGAAGGGGCGGTTGTGCCACACCACTTTCACGTCAATCGGCACGGCCGATTCCAGGTAGAATTTCGCCTGCTCGCGGATCCAGGCCGTTCGTTGGGCAATGACGCCCTGGCGCATTGCCGTCCGCTCGTCCGGCGACAGCAGGGTGGTCATTTCATAGGAAAAATCATAGATCGGCAAAAAGGCTTTGATGCGTCCACCAATCCGTTGGTGCAGGTACACCGCTCGCCTTAGCGCCGGCTGGTCGTCCTGGTTAGGATCGATTACTACCAGCATGCTCTGATACTTCGCCATACAGGGTCTCCTTACAACTGCAGCTACCGTCAGTTATTAAAAAGATAACCTATATGGATGAATTGAAACAGGGGAGGAGCCTGGTCAGATCAACAAATCTGAAAAAATTGCCGATCGTGACCAGGTATTGCGCAGAGATTAAGCGACGTTGCGCGCCTGCCCGGCCAGCTGGGCCAGCAGATCGCTGTTTTCAATAGTGATATATTTGCCTTTCACCGCCAGCATGCCGCTTTTCTGAAAACGGCCCAGCAGACGGCTGATGGTTTCGACGGTGAGGCCGAGATAGTTGCCAATATCGCCGCGGGTCATGGTCAGCCGGAACTCACGTGGTGAGAAGCCGCGCTGGGCGAAACGACGAGAAAGGTTATAGATAAACGCGGCCAGGCGCTCTTCGGCATTCTTTTTGGAAAGCAACAGGATCATATCCTGGTCGCCTTTAATCTCACCGCTCATCAGGCGCATCATCTGCTGACGCAGATTGGGCATTTTTCCGGAAAGATCGTCAAGAGTTTCGAAGGGGATCTCGCAGACCATTGAGGTTTCCAGCGCCTGCGCAAAGCTCGGGTGCAGACCGGTGCCGATGGCGTCAAAGCCCACCAGGTCGCCCGCCAGATGGAAGCCAGTGATCTGCTCATCACCTTGCTCGGTGATGGTATAGCTTTTGATGGTCCCGGAGCGAATAGCGTACAACGACTTCAGCTCATCACCGGCTTTGAACAAGGTTTGACCTTTCTGGATAGGCTTTTTCCGCTCGATAATATTATCCAGCTGATCAAGCTCATGCTCGTTCAGAGTAAAGGGGATGCAGAGCTGGCTAATGCTGCAATCCTGACAATGGATTGCACAACCGCCAGACTGAATGCGTCGAATAATTCGCTTCTCAGGGATCATATGTCTGCTCAGGCCTTAATTGATATTGGTCAATTTTAACATCTTTTTGATCAGCAGGTAAGTCTTCAGGCCCGGAAACACGTAATATCAGCAGGGTAAATCAAATCGCTTGTGTATCTATTTGATTAAAAACAGATTATTACGCCACTTTTGATTGTAAAATTACCTGAAAATTCCAGAAAAGGCATTTTCAGTCAAAGCAACAGATAGCCCTCATGACGCAAAAGCCACTCTTTACGCTGTACGCCGCCGGCATAGCCGGTCATGGTGCCGTTGCGCCCGATGACCCGATGGCAGGGCACCACGATACTCACCGGATTGGCGCCATTGGCGGCGCCCACCGCGCGCGCGGCGCCGGGACGACCGAGCGCCTCGGCCAGTTGGCCGTAGTGCATCACCTGGCCACAGGGGATATCGCGTAACGCCTGCCAGACCTGGCGCTGAAAAGGGGTGCCGGCGGTGGCGGTAGGCAGAGTCTCGATAATGGCTAAATCGCCGGCAAAATAGTCGCTCAGCTTACTGCTGAGACCGCCGGGATTGCGGCAGTCGACGCGCTGATAGCCTTCCCGGCGATAGTGAACGTCGAGCAGCGTTTCCATCCGATCGCGGTGCTCGTCCCACTCGACGGCGCGCAAATTAAACTGTTCGTCGCAAAGCACCCACAACGGCCCCAGCGGGGTATCCATTTTATCCTGCAGCAAGGTCAACATCGTTTCTGTCATCCACCATCGTACATGAGAGGCACACGATACCACGCGCTGACGGCAGTCAACTATACTCCCAAAAGGTAAAACCGCATCGCCAGATAGCACGGCGGGCTATCCGCCGTGGAGGCATTCTGCGATCGCCACGATGATTTATTTTTGGATCGATCCTGGCGGGTTACCGGACAGGGTTTTTGCTACTTTTAAGCTGACGACGTCGGTCCTCCGCGCCGCCGTGCGCGCTCGGGAAAGTGCTACCGCGTCGGCGCGGCGCGGTTAATAACTCAGAGGTGGAGCTATGCAATATATACTGACTGGCGTAATCGTACTGATCTTCAGCGGTCTGGTTATTCACGGTATGTCGCTGTTGCTTGAGCGGGGGTATCGCGCGCTTTTCGGCATATTCGCCGGAGCCGGGGAAGCGACCCGTAAGTTCAAAGTGAAGATATCGCGTTAAGCTAAGGCGGCCGTCCCTGGCGCATCGGTGGGTTAAGACAGCCGCGGATAGATGCCAGGGCCGATCGGCAGTCCCACCAGATACCAGCCCACCAGCAACAGCAGCCAGACGGCGAGAAAAATCAGCGGGTAAGGGAGCACCAGCGAGTAGTAGGTGCCGAGGCGGGCATCCGGCCGGTAGCGCTGTAGAAAGCCGAGAAACAACGGCACAAACGGTGACACCGGCGCCAGCGGCAGCACCGATGAATCAGCGATACGAAACAGGATCTGCGCAAACGCCGGGTGAAAGCCCAACAGCATAAACATTGGCACGAAGATCGGCGCCAGAATCGACCAGATGGCCGAGCCGCTGGCGATAAACATACACAGAAAAGCCGACAGCAGCGCAAGGCCGACAAACGCCGGAACACCGTTCATGCCTGAACTCTCCAGCAGGTCCGTCAGACCGACGGCCATAAACTTGCCCATGTTGCTCCAGTTGAACATGGTTGATATAAGTAGCATAATCATATGCTTATATCTTTATGGGGTCCTATTGGGGTGCTTGTTGATGCAAAAATAAAACCGGATACAGCATAATGGGCGGTATCCGGAATCTGAGTTACAGTATCACTAACTGCCACTTTTCATCTGTTCCAGGAGGTCGCGGCCTTTCTTCAACTGCGCATCAATGTGGTTAGCAAGGTCTTGAATATGGATCATGCGTGGTGCCTTTTGGCTCTCTGCCGCCCGGAAGGTTGGAATAGGTATCTCGCCCATAGCCGCGCGTTTTTCAGCTGTTGCCGGTTTCAGCCCAAAATACTTTTCGCACACCTGGCTGAGTGGAACCGTAGCAGACCCATATTCGGCCATTAACAAAAACATTGTATTCATTTTCACCTCACACCACTTTCAGGCCACGATAGTGGCACCAAGTCTCATACATCCGCTTAAACTCTTCCCTGCATTGATAGCCGCGACTGTTGGGCGGTTAATGATGGTAATTCCTGCGCTCATGCTGCACCTGCCTTTTTAATTGGCCATGGGGCGTACTCACCCTGGGGAAGTTCGTCGGTAACATCGTGAGAAGCCCATGAGCGAAACTTCTCGATGGTGACTGTGGGGTAATGCCGCCCAAACGAAACGGACGGGCTGTCATACTGGACGTGTGACCTGCTGAACCAGGTAACGGTACGGTCGTTCACCAGCGGGCTGTTAATGGTGCCAGCAGGGCGCGGCCGCTTTGCCCGGTATGTGCGGCCTACCTTGATTTCGAGTAAGTCGCTCATGCTGCACCGCCTTCAACGCGCTCTGCTATGATGTCAGCCTTCTGCTCATCGTTGAGAATGTCATCTGACACGATGGCCGCGCGGTCACTACCGGACCACGATACTGGCGAGCTTTCCTTGATGGCCTTATTCAGTGCTTCGGCAGCATCACGCACGGCCTGAAGCAAGCAGTAATAATCATCACCTTCCGGCATAATTTCTTCGCAATGCTGTGCCAGATCGAATTCTGGAGGGTAGTTTGGTTCGCAGATGAGTAATTGCAGCTCGCTCGGAAACACCGAGTTTTCCCAGCAGTAATCAACCAGCGATTCCACGTCAAAAAAATAGGTATCGTCGTCAAAGATAACGAGGGGCTCGCCAGCCCACACGGCGCGCTCAAGTGCAGCGAACTTGGCCTGACGACTTTCTCGATGGCACTCTTCGCAATAGCTATGAGTTCTATGAATAGGGTGATCGTCGGGTTTATTTTTGCACTTACGGTGCGTCGCACCACTCCAGCGAGCCATGCTCTCATCATCACCCCAAAATCGACCATCACGCGAAACCCAGCCAGTTAAGGTCTGGATGCTGGCCGCTTCATCACTGTCCATCATCACGATTTTTTCAGTTTGCTTAGTCATTCCAGGCCTCCAGTTCGTTCTCTATTTCGTCGTCTATTTCGTCGTTGGTGGCTTCTTCATTCAGGTAGTCACGCGCTTCTTTCAGGTACTGCTCATGGCGTTCCCGATACCAGGCCGAAAATTCTGGCGTCCAGCCTTGTAGGGAGCCGTCAAAGTCAACTTTGGCGTTACGTTCAGCCATGCTCTCGACCATGCTGTAGGCGGTGGTAAGCGCCGCTTCGCGGATATACCCGCGCAGGTCGCTTTTGCGCCAGTAGGGGTTAACTTTTGAATCGCAGACAGATTTAAATTTCACTTTCCAGCGGCGAATGCATCGTGCGTTAAGTGATTTGCTCATCGTGATGCCTTCTCTCTAATCGATCTATACACACGTATTACGTGAGAGGTTTTACCGGTAATAACCGTTTTTAGAATAAAGAAACCACTACGCTTAGCGCGAAAGGAGGGAGCAAGAAATAGCGCCGTATCAACAACGCGGTTGTGAAGACGGAATTCAAATACAGTGCTCGTTAATGTAATGACTGAATCCGACCCTTGATCATTAAATTCTATTTTCATGATTGTGATTTCCTGTCTTTGAGTTGATTGTATTTTTCATGGCTCATAACTTCCCAGCATGTTCCGTTATTGCGGGATAATAAGCGCCATTTTCTGCCAATCTTTAAACTTAAATTCCCGCATTTGATTCGGCATGGTTTTAAATCTCCCTTGCTGTACAGGCTCAGAACATGCGATGCCTTTTCATTTACATGCGATGGAATACGGTTGGATGTGATTATCATCCGTCACCTACCAGCGCTTGTGGGCAAGGTGTCCGGGGCGTGATGGTAAGGTTTTACGAAACGAGGAAGCAGCAGCGGAGAGAGCGATTTTCTGCTTTTCTTTCTCATTGCATACCGGGCAGAAATAAAAGTCTCTCCGATAAGCACCCCTGCCAGATGGGCGATATTGCAGCTCATCGCGAGAAAAAGAACCGCCGCAACCATGACAGTGCAACTTTAATTCTTCCATTTATCTACCTCCGGTTAAATTTAATGTGTGTTTATTCCTGCCAGTTAAGGCATTAAATAAAATGTGCTGGTATTAGTAAGAAACTTCTGTGTTTATTTTGTAACGTGCATTGCCAGAATCTGCGTTAACAGAAACTAAATCGCCATACATGTCATAATTCAAAATAACATCGTTGAATTTCAGGGCCGAGAGAGATTCTTCGCGACCGCAAAACATAAAATCTTCTGCGTGCTTAGCTTCCTCATAAATATCTTTCATTGAGGAAAAAGCCTCTGACCACATTTCACCACTACCAATAAATTGCGCAATAGCCAGCTTGCTTTGTGCCGCTTTAAAAGCCGGGTTGCCATGCAGTAAATTAGCCATTGAACCCCCCTTTGATATACATAATTTCGACAGCCAGCCCACCCCAGAAAACCAATCCGATGGCCAGCGCGATTACCAGGGAACGAATGCCGTTTTTGCTCATTTGTTACTCCAGAATGGGAAGCTGATAACGACAACTACAGCCAAAAACAAGGCAACCTTTATGCAGAACCGGTGCCATGCAGGAACTTCATGTTCGCGGATCATTTGCTACCCTCACTGTCATGTGAATTTGAGTACCAACAGACCTTGCAATGCAGTGCCGGGTGCCTCCCGGTGATACCAGCCAGTTAACAACTGGTATCGGCAGCTTTCTTTCCACCCCACTTCGGGAAACAAGTGGTACTGCTTTAACTGAACCGCGTGCGCATAGCCGCATTCACTGCATTGCAAGGTCTGTTAATTTGCCTGTCTTTTCACCACTTCAGGCTCGGTGGATCCTGGCTATTCCCCAACAACAAGGATTTGGATAATCTGGATACCCCCAGCAACAACGGAGTTTTCAGAATGTCTAAAGTCAAAGCGGAAGATGCATTAAGGCGTATCGAAATTGAAACCGCCGCCCACAACCGACTATTTATTGCTCTTCTTTCTGCGTTAAATGCAGAACAAAGAAACACAATCCACGGACAGCTTGAATCATTGAGTCTTCATCTTGTAAATCAGATGAAGGACGGTGATGTAAGTCTTTATGATCGTGAGCAAGCGATTCGCCAGCACACCCTGGATCTACTTGGTAAAGCGGGGTAATAAGTCCTTTCCTTGCGCCCTCCACTTTAAGCATTGCGCGGAGTGTTTCACCGTCCACACCCGTAATTGAAGTGACAGTGGCATTTGGATAATAGAGCTCAATAAACGCTTCTCTTACCTGGCGGGCCTGGTCTTTCGCAGGCTCGTTTTTCACTTCCCCTTCCGTGAAACCTGACACGTAACTGATTTTATCTGCCAGGCGCTGAGCAGCGATTTCCTGCACCTTATGGGGGAGTTCTTTGAATTCCATGGTTCACCTCGTTTAGTTGACCCTTATCGCCGGGTAGCGGAACGTTTTCTGATTCCCAACCACTGTGCGGTGATTGGTGTTGCTTGGATGGCTTAAATTTAAGACCTCTTAAATTATTGGTCAATAGAAAACTTGAAGTAAACTTAAATTATTTTCTTGGGGTCAAAAAAATGAAGCACTTAGGCTTCATTTTTTAGTGTGGAGGAGGGTTATGGCAGTTTGGCGATCTTTGCGTCAACGACAACGCCAATAATTTTACAGTTCCCGTTTATTTCAATCATCGGATACTGGGGGTTAAGGGGTTTTAGGAACTTCCTTCCAGCATCTATGACAAGCTTCTTGAAGGTTGCTTCGTTGTCATGTTCCAGTTTTGCTACAACAAGTTTTCCGTTCCTGGGCTCCACTTCTGGATCAACCAAAATGACCATCCCTGCTGGGATGCTTAGCCCAGCTGGAGCCGTCATTGAGTCCCCTTGAACGTCAAGCCAGAAAGAATCTTCTGAGCATTCAACGGTAGTTTCATACCAACTATCAATAGCTCTGCGGTGATACGGCTCCACAGCTTCCATCCATTGCCCAGCACTTACCCAGCTGATAAGAGGGTAACTACCTTTTGGTTCATGAATCCCATGATAAGCCACGTTAGAAGTGCTCGTGTCGCCCTTGAGTAAGTATTCAGGCGAGCACTTCAATGCCTTGGCTAAAGCCAATAGATTGTCGCCTCTTGGTTCGGTTTCTCCGCGCTCCCATTGCGATATTGCAGCGTTGGAAACACCAACCATTTTACCGAGGGCAACCTGTCTAATCTTCAACTCTTTGCGTCGCGCACGAATGCGTTCGCTCATCATATTCATCGTCATAGTTAAGATATCTTAAATCTTCTTGACTTAAGAATCCTTTAGTTGATAATTTAAGAACTCTTCAATTAGTCGGGGTCAGATATGTTGAAAAAAGACGTCGTTCAGCATTTTGGTAGCCAGCGTGCAATCGCAAAGGCTCTTGGTCTGAGCGAATCAGCCGTTTCTCAGTGGAAAGAGGTTATTCCTGAGAAAGATGCTTTCAAGATCGAAAAGATGACATCCGGTGCTTTAAGGCGTGAGCCGGAGCTTTATCGCCGCATGGCTTAACTCGGCCGCTGGTATGCGGCCTTTCAATCAACACAGGGGAAGTATCTCAGATGGAAAATTCAACTGCACGAAACAAACACCAGGCTCGGCAAATTGAGTCCTGGCTGCAGAACCAGATCGCAATTCGCGGCACTACGAACGTGGCAAAAGCTATGGGGTTAACCAAATCGACAGTTAGCAAATGGAAAAAAGACTTGTTCCCGAAAGTAGCCATGCTGCTGGCTGTTCTTGAGTGGGGAGTTGTCGACGATGACATGGCCCGGCTGGCAAGGGAGGTCGCTTTAATTTTGAAGAGCGACAAGGGCAAAAAAACGACTCATCTGGAGGCGTAATGAGCCGGGAAAGTACAGAAAAGGCGAAAGCCGCGGTGCGGGAACACCAACGGCTTTCTGGTGCAAAAACGAAGAGGTAATTGCGAGGTAATTATGCCTGACCACAAACAAAAATCAAATACACCCCGATGCTCTGCATACCGCAGGGCTAATCAATCCGTTGCTGTTAAAGCGCCGTAACCCCACTAACTCTGGAGGTGACTATGTGTAACCACTCTGCTGCTGAACTGATTGCGCGTCTGAAACGTGCTTATCCGGCGTATGAGCCGTCCGAAATGGGTAATGCCTGTGATGGTATCCCTAAGGCCGGATCTCGCTTCCAGCACAGGCACAAGAGCCACATGGTGACGGTAATTACTGCAACTGAGAAAGATGTGTCCTATCGCAAAGCCTGCGGGAAAGTTGGCTGGATGGGGTTACGTGAGTTTTTACGGCTACACAATGAGGTTTTGGTATGAGCAATCAGGTCTTTGAAATTGTTCAGGCCATGTCAGGGCAGGGGAACTGCATAACGATTCCCGGCCCGTATCTGGATTTCTTTGCAGGAGACAGGCAGCAGCATTTGCTGGCAGCGATTCTGAATCAGCTGGTGTTCTGGTCGGGTAAGTCGAGTCTGGATGATGGCTGGTTTTACAAGGAGCATGCGGCGCTGGCGAAAGAGGTTCGTGTTCTTGAGGGTGATGTTGTTAGAAGGGCTATTTACAAAATCACTGAGCAATATTTGCCGGGCGTTATCCAGGAAGATACCCGCCAGGTGAACGGTACACCGAAGAAACACTATCGCATCGACCAGGAAGAACTGATGCACAAGATTTTCCCGGCAATACTGGATTCGGCACAAACGCCGAATCGGAATAAGTCATTGAAAGAAATGGAAACGGCACAGACGCCGAATGCAAACGGCACAAACGCCGAATGCATTCGGCATAAACGCCATATCCAGGATTCGGCACAAACGCCGAATGGAAACGGCACAAACGCCGAATCCTATCTCTATACAGATCTTAAAAATACAGATCTTAAAACAGATCTTAAAAAACAAGAGGGGCGCTCTCTCCCTGTGGATAACTCCACAGAGTCAGGTCGGGTAATTAACCTCCCTGAGCCTACCGAAGACAGCATCCTTTCCACCGAAGAAGACTTCGATCTGGCCATGTGGTTCTGGTCGACCATCGTCGAAATGTACGAGCGAGCAGCCGAGTTTGATGGCTGTCTTGCAAAACCGAGAGAACCAAACTTTGTCGCCTGGGCAAACGAAATTCGTTTGCTGCGCCAGGAGCATGGCTGCAGCCATGACCATATCCGAACCATGATTGAGCGAATTCAGCGCCATCAGTGGTGGTGCGAGAAGGTTCAGAACATGGCTACCCTGCGCCGAAAATGGCCTGAACTGGTGCTGAGCCTTTGCCCGGCAAACCTGTCAACCGGCGGCTCGTTCGGTGTGAGCAGCAAACTGGATACCAACATCCCGAAGGGTTTCCGGGGCTAACAAATTTAACCGTGAGGACATCTCTGATGGAAAAAATTACTGACGTGCTGAAAGAGCTGGAGAAAGTCACCTGCCGTGAGCTGGCTGTCTATTTCGACCTGACAGCACCTGAAATGCTGGCCCGCCTGATGGTGCTGGAGCGAGAAGGCAAAGCGCAAAACCTGAATGGCTACTGGATGCCGGGTGGAAGCACCGAGCCCGTAGCGGTAACCAGCAAACTCACAGCGCTGGATATCAAGCTGCTCCAGTCGGTGCCGGTTGGCGTCTGGTTCGAGTGGCAGTCCCTGGCTGGTTTTGTTGATCGCCCTCGTTACCGCTGCGAACGTCTGGTAGCCGCCGGGTTTATGAATTCGAAGGTAACCAACCCAGGCAATCCGCACCACGGCACTAAATTCCAGAAAATCCGCGAGGTGACCCGGTGATGCGAGAGATACCTGATTGCCCGGTCTGTGGTTCAGCTGCGGAGTTCTATTTTCGGGATTATCCAGCTGGCGCCTGTTCCGGGGCCCTGAAATGCCCTTACGGACATCTCCGCGTACAGGATAGCTACTGGGCTGGTGGCATGAGCAAATCGAAAATCCGGCTGATTGAAAAATGGTCTCAGCAGGTCGAACAGAAAAAAGGTGAAGTGAAAAATGGCTAAAAACTCGATCGACGCGTATGGCGCCAGCGGCAAAACCAACGTTCTGATGTTCGAACCAGAAAAACTGCATCTGGTAACCGACAAAGATCACCCGCTTTACGATGAGCGTATCCACCTGCCTATCAGCGAAGCAATGGTACTGAACATCATGGACCAGGGCGTTCTTGAGCCGATTATCGTCTGGAAAGATCCCGAAAGCGGGCTGGCCTGTGTGGTGGATGGTCGTCAGCGCGTGCGTCATACCCTGGAGGCTAATAAGCGCTTGGTTAAACAGGGTGAATCTCCATTACTGGTTCCTGCGGTAACTAAACGCGGATCAGCCGTTCGCATGGCACAGGCGATGGTAAGTGCTAACGAAATCCGCCAGGCAGATACGCCACTGGGCCGAGCAAAGAAAATGGCTGATGCGCTGGAACGCGGGCACGACGAGGACGATTTAGCGCTGATGTTTGGCGTGAGTGTCCAAACCGTACGCGCAACTCTGTCACTGCTGGATGCCACCCAGGCTGTTCGCGATGCAGTGGAGTCCGGAACGGTCACCGTTACCCAGGCGCGTCAGCTGGCATCGCTTAAACCAGAAGAGCAGCGGGAGAAGGTCTCTGAAATCGAAGCGGCAACTGCTGGCACAACCGGCCATGAAAAAGCCCGGCGTCAGCGTCAGATCCTCGGCGAGGCAAAGCCGCGCCTGAAAACCCGCAAAGAAATCATCAAAGCCCTCGAAGATGCCAGCGGCGAATATGCCGAGGCTTTGCGCTGGGTGCTTGGGGAGGCGCAATGAACTTTGAACCTGAAAATTACAGCCGGCGCGCCCTGCTCTGGTTCGCAGCTGTGATCGATATTGCCGGTTGGGTCGCTGTTTTCGTCGTGACCTGGGGGATCTGCATGGCTATTGAATGGGTGACAGCATGAACATCGAAACAGTAAACGAGCTCATCGCTTCACTGGAGAGCGCAGGCGAGCTGCCGATCAGAGAGCGGAAGTATCTGGAGCTGGCGAAAGAGTTTCGCATTTGCAGCATCTCACTGGACGCCGTCATAAGAACCGGGAATGCGCTGGCAGACAAAAATGCTCAGCTGGCTGCGGAGAATATGGCGGCCAAAAAAATAATCAGCGAATGTCGGGAGTACTTCAATGCTGGGGTGATGAACCGTATCAGGCCAACGAATGAAGGCTACCTGCATATGATTTGCGACACGTTTGCAGACGAAACCCCCGCCACCGATCGCATCGTAGCCGGGATTAAGGCTGATGGGGTGGAGATGTTCGCGAATACCCTGGAGGGCGCTGCTGATATTTGCTGTAAGTCAAAAGCGTGGGAGGCGCAAGAGAACTTACTTGATTTTGCAGAGCGTGGATTTGCATTCGCCAAGCAACTGCGCGAGGGGGCCGACAAATGAGCAACTTTGATTCTTCATCGCAAGTTAAGGCTCGCAAGTTACATCGCTGCTGTGAATGTTACGGCGCCATTAACCCAGGCGATACCTACGAGAAAGTTTTTGTCGTCCAGGATGGCGATGCCAGCAACTTCAAGACATGCCAGAAATGCACAGAAGCACGTGACTGGCTGCTTAAAGAAACTGATTGGCCTGACGATATCGACGGCGAAGGGCATTCGTATTTCTTCACGATGTTGCGTGACCACCTCCGTGAGCAAGGTCGGGAAGGCGACCGCAAATACGCATTTCGCGCATATCGGCTTGTCGTCCTCATGGATAAGCGCCGCATGGCTTATGCCAACGCATACAACGCTGAGACCGTGAAAATCCGAGATTCTCTTGCTCAAGGAGTCTCAGCATGACTGATATCACCGAACTGGCGCAGAGCCTGAAAGCGGCAGCAGAGAAGGCCACCCAGGGGAACTGGAGAGCATTCAAATACCACGACGGGCGCTGTGGTATTGGCGGAGGCCATAACGCTGAAATTATGGTGTGTGAGCACATCAGCAAAGAGCGCCCGCATGATGCTATGTTCATCGCCCTGGCTAACCCTACCAACATCCTCGCGCTGGTAGAGGCACTAGAGAAGGCACAGCAGCGTATCGCCTCCCAGCGCGAATACTATGATGGCGTTATTGCAGATGGTGGTAAGCGCATCTCCGAACTGGAGTCCCGCACCGTGAAGCTGCCAGACTTACGGCAGATTGTATCTGGGGACAGATATGTCTGGTCTGATGGTGTTTATAACTACAGCCAGGACGTAAAGGTAGCGCTGGCCGCCGCTGGCATCAAGGTGGAGGATGAGTGATGTTCAAAATCGAAAGTTCCGAACAACGCCTCAAGCGGGTTCTCACAGAAAACGCCGGTAAATTCACCATCGACGAAGACGGCGGAATCCATACCAACTGGCAGCATCCAGAAGTGCAGGAAACCATGCGCAGGCACTTTGAGGCGCTCAGCAAAATTAAGGTGGACCGGAAATGAGCGAATTTTCACGAGAAACACTACTCAACATTATCGAGACTGACCATGTGCAATGCGGTGAGGCTTCGGCATTGGCCCGCATGGCGCTGGCCGCAATGGACAGCAGCGAGTCGGTTGAACTGCCGCTTGACTACCTGCAGGGGCACAAAGACGGTCTGGAATGGGCCGCCCAACTGGCAGAAGCCAATCACCCTGAAACCGGAGACTGGCTTTACGATGACCCTATCGAGCTGGCAAAAGCTATTCGCAAAGGTCCAGATATGCCGCCAGTGCAGCCGGCGCCGGTAGTGCCTGACGATGTGCTGAAGGCGTTGCAGAAGGTTGCGCGAATACGCCTTGATATGGATGGCTTCGACGGTGATCGCCGTGGCATCGCTGATTGCCTGTGTGATGCCGAAGAGGCGTTAATCGAGGTGGTAAACCGACGTGCCGCCATGTTTAACCATCCCGAGCAACACCTCGACATGGTAGACCATTCTGGTGATGTCAACGAAAAGGGCGGGGATGGCAACTCTCAGGTGATTCCGGATGGTTGGACATGCAACGATAAAGCAAACGCAGCGCTGATGATGCTTGATCGGATTGAAACGGTAGACCCTGTTGATGATGACCGTATCGACGGCATTAAGCGCATTGTTCGTGAGCTCGCAGCCGCCCCGCATGATACCCCCGCTCTGAACTCGGTGCAGAGCGTCGTTACCGTGCCGGGTAAATGGATTCCGGTAAGCGAGCAAAAGCCTGATTGTTGGTGCCGCACATGCCGACCTGTGGTCTTGAACGATATGCGCTTTGTTGTGTGCCCTGATTGCGGGAACAAGAGATGTCCCCGGGCAAATGACCATAGAAATGCCTGCACCGGGAGCAATGAACCTGGTCAGGGAGGCAGCGCATATCCGGATACTCCACGGGAGGTGAAACCATAAAACGCAAACACGCTATTTGTTATCAACAAATCACAGGTTTGTATTTATGCGAATGATAACCAGAAAGAAGCCAGCCTTCACTGAACTGTATCAGACCGGAGTACTGACTCGCATAGCCGCCGTAAAAAGTCCCGATGGCGGCGGCTGGCGATTGTTCGGCTTGTGGCGGGGTAAGGACATAGCGGTATTTGTAGAGGCTGCTCGCGGAGGGATTCGCGAGTGGTCCGGTCTGGATTATCTCGCTAACTTCTGCGCAAGTTGTGGCATTAGCCTGTGGGAAGTTCACAACAAGGTCGCCGAAAAAGCTCCTGAATAAGACCCCGCTCTGGCGGGGTTTTCTTTTCTAAAAATCTGACGGAAAACGCAAAACTCACTACCTGTATTTCTCTGTCTGATTTATAATAACAGCGGGCCTGAACAACCCTGATTCCCAATCGCTGTGCCACGGAGAAAAACCGATGGCGCAGAAGAAACACCCTCAAAAGATTTACTCCCTGACACCGGCTATCGCTGGTGTTTCTGCTTGTCTCTCGCACCAGGGCGGTGCGATATGAGAGATCCCCGTCGCAGATGCAAAGCACCCGGCTGCGGTGCCTGGTTCAATCTGACCTATTCGAATGTTTACTGGTGCTGCGAAGAGCATAAGCTCAAGTACCTGGCATTTCAGCGTGAAAAGCAGAAAGCCAAAGCGCAAGACCGGTTAAAAAACAAACCCGTTCACCATATCCGCCCTGAACGAACGACGGCGGAAAAATCCCTCAGCCACTGGCTTGAAGTCACTGAACGCGTGGTTAACACGCTATGTCGTGAGCTTGCCCTTGCCAATGGAGAAGGGTGCATTTCCTGTGGAACTCATAACGCTGCTGTCTGGCATGCCGGGCATTATCGGACTGTCGCTAAAGCGTCTCAACTGCGGTTTACCCGCATCAATATCAATCTCCAGTGCGATGAATGCAACGTCGGCAAGTCCGGGAGCATTAAGGCCTACCGTATAGGTCTGGTTGCAAAATACGGTGAGGCTATAGTGCAGGGGCTTGATAACGACAACCGAATCCATCGCTGGACGATTGAAGAGCTGGAAGCCATCCGCGCCGAAGCATACGCCGATCTGCGTGCACTGAAAAAAGCTCAGGAGGCAGCATGACTAATCCTTACTGCGAATCCCTTACATCCTTACGCAATGCGCCTTCCCATTTTTTAAAAGAGGTCGGCGACCAGTGGCGGACTCCGGATCTGCTGTTCTGGGGTATTAACGCGATGTATGGTCCGCTGATGCTGGACCTGTTCGCAGACGACAGCAATGCAAAATGTCCTGTCTGGTACACCGCAGAAGATAACGCGCTGACACAGGACTGGTCGGAAATGCTTTCCTCAATCGGCGGCGCAGCCTACGGAAACCCACCTTACAGCCGCTCTCAGTACCACGAAAAGCAAGCCATCACTGGCATGACGCACATCATGAATTACGCCGCCGCACAACGCGAGAAGGGCGGTCGCTATGTCTTCCTGGTGAAGTCAGCCACAAGCGAAACATGGTGGCCGGAAGATGCGGATCACGTCTGCTTTATTCGTGGGCGAATTGGTTTCGATCTGCCCGAGTGGTTTAAGCCAGCCGACGACAAACAAAGGCCAACCAGTGCGTTTTTCGCTGGTGCCATTGTCGTGTTTGATAAGTCATGGGCTGGCGAGCGGTTTAGTTACATCAATCGAGCGGTGCTTGAAGCTAAGGGCCGCGCATTTATGTCACTGGCGCAGTTTACTGCTGGCCAGAGCAATACCCAAAATGAGGTGAATATATGATCAACCCTTCTGAAGTTGGTAAGTCAGGTGAAATGATTCGCCTCCGTACGCTGGAAAGCATCTGGATACAGGGAAAGCTGCGCATGTGGGGCCGCTGGTCATACATTGGAGGCGGTAGCGGTGGCAACATGTTTAACCAGCTATTGGCATCCGGGAAGATAACGAAGACTGCTATCAATGACGCACTGCGCCGTATGAAGAAATCGGGTATTACCAAACCTGAACTGGAAGCCTTCTTCAAGGAAATCCTCAGCGGTAAAAATAAAAGCGGCCTGGCGTTTTGTACTGACGAGGAGGGATTGAAAATTGATTCAGTGCTTAGCACCGAGCTTGTGCGCTCCGGGAATAAAGCTCTCTATAAGCTAATCAAGGATCGGTATGTCTATCGCATGAGTAAGAAGTCGATGGCGAAAGAGCTAAACGAAAAGCATCCAGAATGGTGCTTGAGGACTTGCGAGAGCAGGGTTGATGTTTGGCTAAATTTGGCAGAATCGATGCTTTACGCGCCAATGTGTGACGCGTTTGGCACAATTAGCGACAGATTTTACTTGAATAGTTGCGCGGAAAGTGCTTGAATTGTGATAGGCTCGGGACGTTAAAGCGAACTGAGCAGCAAGAAAAAATTAAAAGCCTAAGGTTAACCCCCCCTTGGGCTTTGTCATTTCTGCAATCTCAGCGCTGTTTAAAGGTTTCATACCCACAGCTGGAGCATTTGTAATAGTCTCTCTGAACTCCCAACCCAATGAAATCGGGGTCATCTACGGTTCGGTCAAGGCTATAGCTCATCTGTGAGCATCTGGGGCATTTCTCCCCACCGCTGGATTTGATGTATGCCTCAAGCTCGGCGACCTGCTGTTTGAGACGATCCACTTCGTCGGGTACTGTTTTTAACCTTTTCCACAGTGGGATTTTTTCCAGTAAAGAATCCAGTTCGGAGAGTATCCCCATGAGTCACCTCGTTAATAAGACGCTAGTTACGACAGGCGGCATTACGCTATGCAAGCCTGATATTTATGCCCTTGATATCACTACTGATGATAAAGGGAGTAAAGAACTCTACATTCTCAAGAATGGCGAAGAATTGATCCACTTCGAACTTACAGAAGAGAGTACGGAAAAGTTGTTATCCTTGCTCCGAGAGTAGGTCTATTTGCATTGCATTAGTACCCCTGTCACATCGTCGTATTGCAAACAAAACCAGAAAGCCTCGGTACTCGCCGGGGCTTTGTCGTTTCTGCAATCCGGTCAGGTCTCTTGGGTAGAGACGTGCTGCACGACACGTTAAAGCCCTACACGCGCAGAGTCCTGAATCAGATTGCTGGTTTAGCTCAGCAGGTAGAGCGCCTGCCTTGTAAGCAGGATGTCGGCGGTTCGATTCCGTCAACCAGCACCAGACACGGGCATGAGCACTAACGCTTAAATAAGTCCTGATAGGTGCCAGATTGATCGCCTGGCCGTCAGCTCCACGAAACGGAGCACATAACAGGTAAGCCAAATCGAAATAATTACACCCGCATCCAGGTTAAGCGGGACTAATAAACCTGGCGATTTGGCTTTCCGTTGTGGTGAATGCGTAGGTCGATGCGCAAGTAAGCAACCGATGGCGAGGTAGTGTATAAGGCGGTCGCTGCAAGCCTTGAACTGAAAATCCCGTCACGCCGGAGTTCGACACCGGCCACCACATCCAATCCCTCTACCTTGGGACTATTACGGCTACCGCCGTCGCTTTTACCCTTGGTATTTCTTCCCGCCTTGAGCGGGTTTTTTATTGAGCATGCCCAGGCCCTCGGGAATCATCCCCGACGTGCTTTGTTGATAAATCAGCCCGCAGGGTCTGGGCCTCTTTTCCCCTTTTACGCACAGCGCCATCCGTCATCAACGGAGGTGAGGTTATGACAAAAATGAGCACCATTTACAGCAGACTTTCATACGGCACCGGGACCGCACTGACGGGCTGCGGTGTCTCAGCAAAGGCGTATGCCGGGGCAGTTAAGGCAGAGGTATGGATTTTGGCCGACAAAATAGCGGGGATGACCCTGAGTGACTGGGCAATTATTGTCGGTATCGCCTGCACCATTACCACCTGTGGGGTGAACTGGTACTACAGGCGGAAAGAACGCGAGGATCGGCTCAATGGCTATGACACCAAAACTGAGGAATAGCGTTATCGCTGCCGTCGGCGGTGGCGCCATAGCCATTGCTTCTGCGCTCATCACTGGCCCAACCGGGAACGATGGTCTTGAAGGTGTGCGGTACGATCCCTATCAGGATGTGGTAGGCGTCTGGACTGTCTGCTATGGCCATACTGGCAAAGACATCATGCTCGGCAAGAAGTACACCGAGGCCGAATGCCGCGCGCTTCTCAGTAAAGACCTGAACGCCGTCGCTCGCCAGATTGACCCATACATCCAGAAGCCGATCCCAGAAACAATGCGCGGGGCTCTGTACTCGTTCGCCTATAACGTCGGCGCTGGCAACTTCCAGACCTCCACGCTGCTGCGCAAAATCAACCAGGGCGACCAGAAAGGTGCATGTGATCAGCTGCGCCGCTGGACCTATGCCAAGGGCAAACAGTGGAAAGGCCTGGTAACTCGCCGCGAAATTGAGCGTGAAGTTTGTTTGTGGGGGCAGAAATGAGCCGGTTAACCGCCATTATCAGCGCCGTAGCGATTTGCCTGATAGTCAGTCTCGGATGGTTGGCTAGCCACTACCACGACAACGCCACCGAGTTCAAAAGGCAGCGTGACGAGAAGGTTAAAGCGCTAAACCTTGCGAACGAGACCATCACCGACATGACAACTCGGCAGCGCGATGTTGCAGCGCTCGATGCCAAATACACGAAGGAATTAGCCGATGCAAAAGCTGAAAATGATGCTCTGCAGCGCAAGCTTGATAATGGTGGTCGGGTGCTCGTCAAAGGCAAGTGTCCAGTGTCAGCCGCAACCCAAACCCCCGGCGCCGCCAGCATGGGCGATGATGCCACCGTCGAACTCTCTGCAGTTGCTGGACGAAACGTTCTCGGTATCCGGTCCGGAATCGTCAGCGACCAAACAGCCTTGAAGGCGCTGCAGGAATACATCACCACGCAGTGCCTGAAATAACCTGGCGCTGAAAATCAACAAACAGGAGTAAATCCATGGTCAGTTTGCGTCATATGTGTTCGCGCTTTATCTCGGCTTGCTGGGCAATTATCACCACCATTTCGTTTGAAGACATCTCGGTGAGCCGAGCGGTTAGCAAGTTGCGCCGGGTGCTGGAGCGGGTCATTTCCGCAGTCTCTGTGAAAGCCTCGCCTGAAAAGGCTGATTGGCGAATCGTAGAGCGAATGTGCAGTGAAAGCACGCGTGAAAAAATTAATATCTTTGGCCGCCATCCTCGCAACACTGGCGCGCTCTGCAGTCCATTGCTGTAAATAGCACTGACAAACAAACGGAAAGCCCCGCAATAGCGGGGCTTTTTAATGCGTATCGTACACGCAAACCATCGAGAGTCTTTCAGTCGTGAGCCTGAGGAGCGCCGTTAAAGGTGGCGACCTCTCTCGGGCGGCGTTCCTGTACGACAGGCTCACATCTAAAGGAAAACAGCATGAAAAACTTTTTAATCGACACGCTGAATAAAATTCTCTATTACGCGCTGCTTGCGGCACTGGCCTTTGGATCGGTTACAGGGCAAAGCAACATTCTGAACGTGGCCGCTACTGCGTTTTGGGTGGTGGTATTTCTTGGTGGGGTGGTTGGCATTATCACAATATTTCTCGCACATGGTGCAGAGCATATAACTGATGAGAAATCACGTCAGTCTGTGCTGGAGTCGTTGAGGAAGATTGTCCGGCGTAAGAACGTCATTGCTCGATGGTGGGGTTGGTTCTGCATGATGGCGACCATCGCTCTGCTTGCCTACGGTGGCTGGGTATTTACCGCAGTGTGTTATGCGCTTTCATCCCTGTTTGTGCGGTTCTGCATTTCTCTGGCCAGAGTCAAAGTAGAAAAACAGACGGTCGGTGTTTTAGCTTGATGGCATTACAGAGCCACTTCAAGAGGTGGCTCGATAATGCTTACCCGACAAGAAGCATAGATCTGGTGTCAACCAAAGAGGTGATCCACATCTTGACGGCTCGCAAAGACGAGAAGTGGCGGCGCAACTCTGAGAAGAAGTGGCAATGTTGCGGTTATAAAGCTCTTTAAATGCCCGTCACGGGGCAATTCAACCACAGAGCCTTGCGGGGTGAGTCTATGGGGTAAGCAGTAATGCTTTCACTCTGTGGGCTGCTTTTATCCGCGTGAACTTAGGCTCACCACCGAAAGGGAAATAGCATGAAAGTTATCAAGTACTGGCTCATTCAGCTTTTCAGGCTTGAAAGTAAAGGTATGGCTCCTGGCGTTAGTGAAAACCTTATTTTTGATGGTTACTCAAAGGATAAGCCAGAAATTGATTTCAGTGATGACTCCAGTATTGAGCTGCTTGTTCATCCAGATAGATTGGAAAGTCGAATTATCAGAACACGCACTGTTGATATAGTACTTTGCACTCCAGTTTATGGGAGGAATTCTGGTAGTAACAAGAAGAAGTCACCGGAGGAAGACTTTATATACATTGTAAGTGGGCGGCACTATGGGTTCCCTGGGGCAAAACCAAGCCTTATAGTAAAGGAGCGTGGCAATAGCGATGTCGTTGTGAGTTCCAGTGATGAAAATATCGTTAAGGCAACTTACTATGCCGATGGCGAACTTCAATTGTCTTGCATCGGTTTAGGTCGTGCCATAGTCACCCTTACCAAAGGTGATAGCCAGTCAGGTATTGAGGTTATTGTGAAGGAGCGATGATGGTCTATTACATCTGGAATGGATTGCTGATCATCATCACAATTGGGTTGCCGATTCTTTTGATGTTCGCGTCAAATGGTGCTCGGCCTACTTTCCTGTCCTGCCGTGAAATGCGTGCCCGCTACGGAACCCCTCAAAAGAAACCGAGGGGCAATAACAGCGCCTGATAACTTCGCTTACTCTGGAACAAGCTTATGGCTACGATTAAGGATTTATCCCGGCAACTTCAGACGTTGCAGAAGCAAATCCCCTATGCCACAGCTCAGGCTATGACAGCCGTTGTTCGTCAGATTGCAGCAGCGCAAAAAGTAGCTTTAGGTCGGAAGTTGGAATCGCCAACCCCGTTCACGGTCAATGCAGTGGGTTCTTCAGGAGCCCGCAAGAACGATCTTCGCGCAAAGGTTTATGTGCGAGATATCGCTGCTGGATACCTGGAGCCTTTTGAGTTTGGCGGCGATCATAAGCTGAACAGCTCGGCATTGCTTAACCCCAAAAACATCAAACTGAACAAATACGGCAACATGCCGCGAAATAAACTTTCGCAGTTGAAAGCAAAGTCGAACGTGTTTATTGGTGATGTGAACAATGTCAATGCAGTCTGGCAACGTCGCAAGCCAAAACCCCCGAAGAAGAAGAGGGCTAAGCGTTCACCTAATGGCACACGCAGGCCTAAACCAAAACAGCGGCCACCTAAACTGCTGGTGAGGTTTGGTGATGCGCTTCCTGTAACGCCAGTGCTGGGGTATATGGACCGTTCAAAAGCGATGGCAGAGGCTTTAATGCCTACTGCCCTAAGCCGCGCTATCTCGGATGCGATCAGGACAGCAAAATAACCTATTCAATAAATTAGTGAGAGGGTACTGAAATGGATGAAAAAGAATTTAAAAATGTTATCGCGCTGCTGCTTGAGGATGTACAACGGCTTCAGATACTGGAACCAAATGCAGGCACTGAGGCCCGCATCTGGCTGGCGAAGAATGCTTTAGATTCTGGAGATCACGACGATAAATGTCGTGATGGCCAAGATTATTAAACCTGTCCCAGATTCCAAGCCCTTCCGTCAGATTTGGTTACTAAAATATCTGGTGCCGGTTTTACTGACTTGGCAATTTCTTTGACTTCATCTCTAACTGCTGAGGCTTCAAGATTTTTCTCGCAGATATACTCGGCGGACGGAAGTTGATAGGTTTTTCCATTTGAGCTTATTTCTCGAGAGTAACCCTTAGCTTCCATCTTCTTGTGCAGATTGTCGTAATCCTCGGAATTAGCATCATGTAATTCGACGCGAACAGTAAATTTTGCCATTTCTTATCCTTGCGTGCTGTGTGAGAACTGCCAGCATACCACTGAGCCTGATGTGGCGAAATGACAGGTAAATCAGGGTACGGTGATCCTCTTCTGGATTTTGGGTCCTTCCTGAGACTTTTGTAAAGCACGGGCATTGCGCGCCGCAGTGTTTTCCTAGCTACAAGTTTTCAAATTTGGGTAACAGGTAACAGTTACATTTTGTTTCATTTGCAGGTTTGTTTCTGTTTATAAAAGAATTTCCAAAAAATTATTTGTTACCCATGTTGTTACCTTCTCTTCCAGGGTAACAGATTTGGGTAACAGACTTAGGTAACTCAGAGGTAACAATGAACCAGTCTGATTTTGCCAAACTCCACAATGTCAGTCGCAAAACAGTCACGATGTGGAAAAGCAGGGGATGGCTGATCATGTCTGGCGATGACATTGATGTTGCTGCTTCAAACGCACAGTTGGAAAAATACAGAAAATCCGTCAACCGTCCCTCTAAAAACGACGCACTGCCGCCAGCCAAAAAGAACATTACCCCTACGCCGCCGGTCGTGAATGATCGTGATGATAATGGTCTTCCATCACTGGAAAACATTGCCAAGGATTT
>OKVN01000290.1_pt1 | contig 23208 bp, 20 predicted proteins | sample 1606961 | NCBI WGS metagenome assembly OKVN01 (sample SAMN03281020, study PRJEB24777) | human gut metagenome | isolation source: fecal sample PR170 from 1 month old male Malay infant, vaginal delivered... | place: Singapore | collected 2005-12-29 | reverse complement strand
CGGTCACCAGCACCCCGTCAAACTCGGCGCCCAGCAGCCGCTTGGCCGCCTCCTGACCACGGCCATAGGCCGTCATGAAGCAGACGGCTATCTTGCTCAGCGCCAGCCACATCCAGCGGCGCTCTCCACCCCGCTGATGCCGGGTCTCATCGGCATGAACGTGGGTGGCCGTCTGCACCTGCTGCTTGATGGCCTGGTAGGTCGGGGTGAGCATGGCACTCACCCGCCCCTGCGCCTCACTGATGGCGCCCCGGCTAAAACTCAGGCCGAAATGCTGTTTGAGCTGCTGCTGTATCTGGCTGACGCTCTGGTGAAACTGGCCGCTTTGCAGCGCGATGTAGCTGAGCAGATTGGCCCCCATCTGGCTGCTGCTGACGTTGTCTGGCAGTGCGGCCTGGGTCGTGCCGATACACCGTGAGCAGGTCGCACGATACAGTTGGTGTTCGGTGACGAGATAGCTCACCTCGGGCAGCTCGAACACCTGATGAACCTGATAGGGTTTGGCATGGGCCACCATGTCCCCGCCACAGCAAGCGCAATCGGCGGCAGGGTAATGCGGGACCAGGGTCAGGCGGGCATCAAGCGGATGCCGCTCGCGGCGATGTCCCTTGTGACCGGGCTGCGCCCCCCGTTGCTTGCCGGACGCCGGACGCTTGCGGGCCGGCGGCGGTGCACCGGGGCCGTCGCTGGAAGGCGGCTTGGAGGAGTTGCCGCTGTGCTGATTGAGGCGGTCCTCCAGCTCGGCGATGCGGTCGAGGAGCTTATAAATCAGCTCGTTGGCCTGCTCCAGAGTGGTGGGCATTCCCGCGGAATGCATGGTGTTTTTGCTCATGGGGGGAGCGTATCTAAGGAGCAGGATCAAGCAAGCAGGAAAGTGGGATCAAGAGACGATCGTCTCATTTTTCCTGTGTCAATACTGTTCCGGTGAATACTTACCGCAGGCACATCCTCTCTCCATAAAAGAGCGGACCCATGAGGTGGACGACGAAGAGCGGATCGCGAGCCAGGAAGCGCTAGAAGAGTTCCTGCAGAGTGATGTAATCGTCATCGGAGCTCCGATGTACAACTTCACGATCCCGAGCCAGCTCAAGGCCTGGATCGATCGGATTGTCATACCCGGCCAGACTTTCCACTATAAGGATGGTCGAGCGCAAGGACTGATGGGCGACAAACGAGTGATCATCGCCTTGACCCGCGGCGGTGTTTTTGAGCCCTCAGCGCCAAGTGCTGCCTTTGAATACGCGAGCCGCTATCTATTAGCCATTCTCTCTTTCATCGGTATCCATGCGCCGGATGTGATCGTCGCCGAAGGCCTACAACTGGGTACCGATCAGCGCGCCATTGGCCTCGAACAGGCACACGCTCATATTGACGCCGCCGTCAGCAAACTGGCCGCAGCTTAATCCATGGCAAGTTACGTCAAGCAGCTGAAAATCCTGATTCAAGGGGCGGGCATCGCCGGAACGACGTTGGCCGTCCTGCTCGCTCGGATGGGCATGAAAGTAACTCTAGTTGAGCGGTCGCCGTGCATGCGCACTAGCGGGAATCCTGTAGATGTGCGCGGCGAAGCATTCGCCACGGCAGAACGGCTAGGAATCGTTCCAAGCTTGCGCGCAGTCGCTACTCGCGTGGAGCGATTTGCCTTTATTGATGCGCGAGGACGAACGCGCGCCGAAATCAACAGTCGAGCCCCAGGCAGCAGCCGTGAAGTAGAAGTGCCGCGCGCCGATCTAGCAACAGCTCTACTGAACGCATTGCCAGACGACGTGGAGGTCCGATTTGCCGACACAATAGTCCGAATCGACCAAGATGAAACCGGCGTAAACGTAACGTCTGCCAGAGGCATAGACCAGCACGTCGATCTATTGATTGGCTGCGATGGTCTTCATTCTTCCGTGCGCGCGCTCGCACTTGATGGCAACGAGCGTCATATTCAAGCGTTGGGCCTCTATGTCGCCAGCGTCCACACAACCGAAATAGCCAACGATCCCACCCGCGTACTCATCTATAACGAGCCAGATCGTGCACTCGTCGTACACCCTGCCCTAGGGTCTGCATTAGCGATGTTCCTGTTCCGCAGTGGAGCAAGGGTAGGACACACCGATGTCGATGCGCAGCGCATGCTGCTGCAGGACTGCTATGCCGGTGGACGGTGGAGAACCGAGGAGCTGCTCAAAGCTTATGCAGATACCGAGGATGTCTACTTCGACGCAGTATGTCGCGTGAGCCTGCCCCGTTGGCGAGACCGAAGAGTCGCACTCCTGGGCGATGCCGCGTCATGCGCTTCGCTATTCGGCAACGGGTCTAGCCTGGCGATGCTGGGCGCGGAGACGCTGGCCGACGCACTGGATAGAAATCGCGGCGCCCCCACTACAGCCCTGGCACTGTATGAGGCCCAACATCGTTCACGTGTAGATCCCTATATCCGCCGCATGGGAATGACAGGGCGGTTCATGGTCCCCAGAACCAGAGCTGGCATCCAACTGCGCAACTTCGCGCTGCAGCTGGTAGGACGGTAGGTGGAAATAAAAATATGGATGCCACGCTGAGCACGACCTTGCTTTGGGCTACTCGTTTCACATTTTTAGGGACCTCGCTGGCATTGTTTTTCATGTATCGACTCGCAGCCGCAGCGCTGCAGTAGAACATCAACACCTCACCCGTAATCCGTTGATCACCAACTCAAGGTGGGCTTCGATGAACTTTCTTGGGTCAATGGGCCTACGCCCTGCAAAACGCAACTGCCCAAAGGTCAACACCAGGATAGGGCTCATCACTAACTGCGGAAAGTCAGCCAACGCCGAATCAGTGAACTCACCTGCAGCGATGCCATTGGTGACAATTCGTTTGATAGCGGCCACGCCCGGGCCAATGAAATGATCGTGATGCTTTTGAGTCAACTCCGGGAAGCGGGGCGCCTCAGCAATGAGAAGTCGAACCATTTCGCGACCTTCCGGGTGCTTGGCCAACATGCCATAGACGGAAAGAATGAAATTCTTCAACTGGTCGACATAGGTTCCCCGCGTATCGAGCGGAATGGATGCAATATCGCTCGCTATGGCTGCCGAAACGCTTACCATGACCTCCTCGAACAACCGCTCTTTGGTCTCGAAATAGAAGTACACCGTACCCTTGGTGACACCAATGCGCTTGGCGATGTCCTCGACTCGTCCGGCGATGAAACCCTTGTCGACGAATTCGGCGAACGCCGCCCGCAGGATCTCGCCTGGACGCTCTGCCTTCTTCTGGGCCCGAATTCCTTGTGGTTTTTCTGTCGGCATGAAGGAGTCCCGTGTGTCTATGAGTGATGTTACAGTCTAGCGCATTCGTTCATTGACTGTCCAGTAAGTCAATGGCACAATGAGGCTGTCCTCTCGATGCAACGGAACCGCCGCTGCGTCTGCGGGAGACGCCCCAACCACTTGGAACATGGAGAAATTTCGATGCGCACACTGATCACTATTGGACTGCTGGTTGTCTCCGGCATGGCCGCCGCCCAACCTCAGATGGGCGGCGGCGCCATGCGTGGCCGCATGGCAAACGTACTGGAAAGCAGGTTCCAGCAGGCCGACGCCAACCACGACGGAAAGTTGACAAAGGAAGAGGCCACTAAGGGCATGCCTCGCGTGGCCCAGCATTTCGCTGAGATAGATACAGATGGAAAAGGTTACGTGACGCTGGATCAACTCAAGACGTTCATGGCGCAATCTCAAGGCCAGTGATCCTCAGATCCCCGCAACATCTTCTCCAATCAAGAGCCTGAAGATCATGAGCCTCATAACATGGAATGGACTAAAGCCGCCGCCATCGGAAAATGTCAGCAACTCCTATTCCGGGGTGCGGTACCTTTTCCGTGAGATATGGAACCACCTTCCCGTTTGGTTGGGTGTATTCAATCTATTGAGCATGGCATTCATGGCGATGGCATTTTTTACGCCATCTCGTACCGTTTATGTACTTGCCGCTGGATTCCCGCTCTTCTGGACAACGCTGTACTTCTACGCTCGCTTCTCGACTGATGCAGTACGTACGAAAACAGCGGGAATTCGCACGCTGAAGATCATATTGGCCTGTCTTGCGTTGTTGCTCGTCATCGCTGGATTCGTTCGGCCGATGGTGGGCAACAACGTAGTGACCCCCATTGCCGATTTCTATCCAGGCGCCCAGGTTCAACTCGATGCAGCCCATTCAATCGTGGGTAGTGACGGAAACCCGATCTTGGATGCAACGGGCATTGCGTTGCAGCAAAGCCGGCCGATGATCGCACCCGACGGTAGGCAGTACAAAGTTGAAGGCAAGCTACTCATCGATGTGCCCAAGAAGCGTGCGCTTGCGACCTACTGACGAAGCAAACAACCATCACAACAAGCAGCGCGACGAAAAATTTGACCATGAATTCATCGACAGCCGATGCGATGTTCACAGACTGATCGGTAACCTTCACAAGAGCCATACCCAACGGCATGTTCTCGTTGATCTTGGCCGTCTCGGCGTCGAGTGCCTTGCCTAGATCCAGTCCATTCCACCCTTCGCGCATCACGACGTCGAGCAGAAGGGCCTCTTCACCGTTGTTACGAATCAGGAAAGTCGCCGGGTCTTCATAGCCGCGTTCTACCGTTGCAATATCTGATAGCTTGAGCGTACGCCCCTGCACCACAATCGGCGTATTTCGGATCTTCTCCAGCTTGTCGAATGCACCGTCCAGACGCAGGAAAACCTGCGGCCCCTTCGTCTCAATCGATCCAGCAGACGTAAGGACGTTCTGGTTGTTCAGGGCGGAGAAGATGTCTTGCGGAGATACCCCGAGCGTTGCGAGGCGATCGTGAGAGAAGGACACAAAGATCCGTTCAGCCTGCTCACCGATGATGTTGACCTTCTTCACTCCCGGCACATGCAATAGGCGCTGGCGCAACGCCTCTGCATCTCGCACCAGCAACCGCTGCGGCTCACCTTTGGCTTTGAGCGCAAAGAGCGCGAAAGTGACATCCGAAAATTCGTCGTTCACCATCGGCCCGATTACACCCGCTGGCAATTTTCGCGATTCATCATCGAGCTTCTTGCGCGCCTGGTAGAACTCTTCCTGGACTTCCGATGGCGGCGTTCTATCGGCCAGCGACACTACGGTAAAAGCCATACCCGGCCGGGTATAGGTTTCCGTTCGGTCATACCACTTCAGTTCCTGCATGCGCTTTTCGAGCGGCTCAGCCACCTGATCCTGCATTTCCTGCGCTGTAGCACCAGGCCAAGCAGTAATGACCGTCATTTGCTTGACTGTGAACGGCGGATCCTCCGCACGACCCAGCCCGAAGAACGCCAGGATGCCGGCTGCGCCGATGAGGAAGATCAGGAATAGGGTGATAGAGCGCTCGCGCACAGCGAGCGCCGAGAAGTTGAAACGCCCCTCGCTCATGGACGACTCCCGGCCGCACTGACGTCACTCTGCGAGGCCAGTCGAACCTGCTCACCGTCCTGCAGCAAGTGCGCTCCCAACGCCACAATCTGCTCGCCAACCTTGAGATCACCGGACACGCGTGCGGAATCATCGGCGAGACTCAGAACTTCAACCGGACGCCAAGTCACTTTCGTGGGTGTGCCCGCAATGACCCAAACGCCTGTTCCTTTTCCTGGGTCGTAGACAGCAGCGATTGGCACCTGCAGCACCTGTTTGTTCGCCGCTCCCTCCGCGATCTGTAGGGCAACGGTTGCACCGAGCGGCGCGCTAGCCAACGCACCATCAAGAACATACCGCGCCTCAAAGGTACGCGTCAGAGGATCGGCAGAGTTCGAAAGCTGCCTCAACTTGGCGGGTACAGCGCTTGTGCCACTGCCATAAAGCGTCGCCTGTGCTGTCGATCCTGAGGCCGGCCGCAGCGTTGTTGCCGCTGACCGAAAACTGACCCAGTAGAGGCTGTTCTGCCGACTGAAAACTGACCCAGGTGTTCAACTGCTTCTGCTCAATTTTTGAGCAGGAGAACACAGGGTGATCAGTATGGAAATGATGGGCAAAATCCGCCGGATGTATTTCCGCGACAAGCTGTCGCTGCATGAGATAGCCAAGCGCACCGGGTTGGCGCGCAACACGATTCGCAAGTGGGTCAGAGCACCTGAGGCCAAGCCGCCGGTCTACCAACGCCGCGCGATCTTCAACAAACTCAGCCCTTTTCACGCCACGCTGGAGCAGGCGCTAAAAGCCGATTCGCTGCGGCCCAAGCAACAGCGGCGCAGTGCCAAGGCGCTGTTGGCGCAAATCAAAGCCGAAGGTTATGACGGTGGCTACAGCCAGCTCACCGCGTTTATCCGTGCCTGGCGAGGGGGACAGGGCAAGGCGTCGCAGGCCTTTGTGCCGCTGACCTTTGCTCTTGGCGAGGCGTTTCAGTTTGACTGGAGCGAGGAAGGCTTGCTGGTCGGCGGCATTTACCGGCGTATGCAGGTGGCACATCTGAAGCTGTGTGCCAGCCGTGCGTTCTGGCTTGTGGCGTATCCGAGCCAGGGCCATGAGATGTTATTTGACGCCCATACACGCTCGTTCGGCTCCTTGGGCGGCGTGCCGCGCCGGGGCATCTACGACAACATGAAGACCGCCGTCGACAGGGTCAATAAGGGCAAAGGCCGGGCGGTGAATGCGCGCTTTGCGGTGATGTGCGCGCATTACCTGTTCGATCCGGACTTCTGCAACGTCGCCGCTGGTTGGGAAAAGGGCATCGTTGAAAAGAACGTGCAAGACAGCCGCAGGCGTATCTGGCTAGACGCCCAGGACTGCCAGTTTCACTCCTTCGAGGAACTCAATGCCTGGCTGGGCCAGCGCTGCCGCGCGCTTTGGAACGAGCTGACGCACCCTCAATACAGCGGGCTGAGTGTGGCCGAAGTGCTGGAGTTGGAGCGCGCTGAACTGATGCCTGTGCCAGCGCCATTCGACGGTTACGTCGAGCGGCCTGCGCGGGTCTCCAGCACCTGCCTGGTCAGCGTCGGGCGCAACCGCTACTCGGTGCCGTGTGAGTACGCGGGTAAGTGGGTCAGCAGCCGTTTGTATCCGACCCGCATCGAGGTGGTGGCCGATGATGCGCTGATAGCCAGCCATGCGCGCTTGCTGGATCGCGACCAGGTCAGCTACGACTGGCAGCACTACATCCCGCTGATTGAGCGCAAGCCCGGCGCGCTGCGCAACGGAGCGCCCTTTGCTGATCTGCCGGTGCCGCTGCGTCAGCTTAAGCACGGCCTGGGGCGTCATGCCGGCGGTGACCGGATCATGGCGCAAGTCCTGGCTGCCGTACCGGTCGCCGGACTCGATGCCGTGCTGGTAGCCGTTGAGCTGGTACTGGAGAGCGGCAGCCTGAGCGCCGAACACATCCTCAATGTCGTGGCACGGCTGACAGCATCCGAACCACCACCCAGCGTCGAAACCCACTTGTCGCTCAAGGAAGCCCCCGTCGCTAACACGGCGCGCTACGACCGCCTGCGTGGCCAGGCCGAGGAGGTCGGTCATGCGTGATTTGATGGCGGAACTCAAGGAGCTGCGCCTGCACGGCATGGCCACGGCCTGGGCGGAGTTAACTGCACAGGGTGAGTCGAACACAGCCTCGTCCAAGTGGCTGCTCGAACACCTGCTGGAACAAGAGCACACAGATCGCGCCATGCGCTCGGTTAGCCACCAGATGAACATGGCCAAGCTGCCGATGCACCGCGATCTGGCCGGCTTCGACTTCAGCGCCTCCAGCGCCGACGCTCGCTTGATCAGCGAGCTGGCCAACCTGAGCTTTACCGACACCGCGCAGAACGTGGTGCTGATCGGTGGGCCAGGCACCGGTAAAACCCACCTAGCCACCGCGCTGGCCGTGTCCGGCATCACCCGGCACGGTAAGCGCGTGCGCTTCTACTCCACGGTCGATCTGGTCAATCTGCTGGAGCGCGAAAAACACGACGGCAAAGCCGGGCGGATCGCCCAGGCACTGCTGCGCATGGATCTGGTCATCCTCGACGAACTGGGTTATCTGCCGTTCAGCCAGGCTGGCGGTGCGTTGCTGTTTCACCTGCTGTCCAAGCTGTACGAACACACCAGCGTGGTGATCACCACCAACCTGAGCTTCGCCGAATGGTCGAGCGTGTTCGGCGACGCCAAGATGACCACCGCCCTGCTGGATCGGCTGACCCACCACTGCCACATCGTCGAAACCGGTAACGAGTCCTATCGCCTGCAACACAGTAGCTTGGCGGCCCAGGCCAAGATCAAATCACGGGAGCGAAAGCGTAAGGGCAGCCAGGAACCGGAGGACGATGAGCCGTTCTGATTTCATGGCGACGACGGCCTGCTACATGGCTGCGTGTGGCAGGTCTTAAACAACTGAACTGGGCTAGCGAAGGAGTGGGGGCAACAGCAGCTGCGCTGGTAGACTTATCCACAGTTGCTGGTAACAAAATCAGCAATCCGCCCTGGGTCAAATTTCAATCGGCAGGGTGGGTCAATTTTCCATCAGCGCCAACAATCAACGCCACAAAAAGCCGCCTTAGCCGCTCTGAGGCCGTAGGAGAGTCGGCAATCACCGAGTCGACGACCTGCATGATGGTAGCGAGCCGATTCGAGCAGATCACCTCTCCGATCGCCTGCTTGGAATCGAAAAATTTATAGATGTACGCCTTGGAGAAGCCAATGGCCTTGGCCAAATCAGACACGGTGGTTTTCTCGTAACCATAGTGACCGAAATGCTCTGTCGCAGCGTCCACGATCTGATCGCGGACGCTGTGCTCCGAAGGCCCACGCGAGTGGGATGTATTGCTGTTTTCAGTCATTTTTCTAGCTTAGCTCCATGAGCCCGGATTGACAACTAGTGACCTTTCTGTAATATAGTCACCTTGACACTTGAATCTAGGACTCTTCATGTTCTCCCCACGCTCTCTTGCCCTAGTTATGAGCGCCAGCCTCATGACAGGTTGTGCGGTTGGTCCGGACTACCACCGCCCAGACGCTCCGCTCTCGGCGGGATACGTGGCTCAGCCGGCAGTTGAGCGGCGCGCTGCGGCGACACCCGCCGACCTTGCCGTTTGGTGGGAAAGCTTTGGAGATCCCATGCTGAGTCATTTCGTCGCCCGGGCGCTTGCGCAGAACCTTGATCTTGCACAAGCGTCGGCCAGAGTCAGCCAGGCGCGCGCCGGACTCGGCGCCGCCACAGCCGCATTATTGCCTTCAGCCAGTATCAATGGCCAGGCTGGACGTGCTTATCAATCCATTGAAACCCCGCTCGGGCAGGTGCTCAACACTACCCCGGACTTTGACCGATACGGGAACTCGTACGAGGCCAACCTAGGCGCAAGCTGGGAACTGGACATATTCGGGGGACTGCGCCGCGGTCGCCAAGCCGCTCTCGCCGAGTACCAGGCCTCGGAGGCCGGAGCAGCCGCTACGCGACTGGCGGTCGCCGCACAAACCGCCGACATCTACGTCACCATCCGCGGACTGCAGACCCGGCTGGACATTGCGAACCGACAGGTCAAGACTCAACAGGATCTCCTGGAAAAAGTCCAGCTCTTGCACAGCAAAGGATTGGCTGCGGAGTATCAGGTTCGACAGACCGACGGTTCGCTCGCACAAGTCCAGGCGACTATCCCCGTACTCCAGACCGGCCTGGATGCCGCAATGAACGCCCTGGATGTGATGCTGGGCACACCTCCGGGTACTCATCGCACAGAACTGGCAGCTATTGGTGAAATTCCGAGGGCTCCGCAGATCAGCTCCGCTGGAACGCCCGCTGATCTGCTACGCCGCAGACCGGACCTCATCGTGGCCGAACGCCGCCTTGCTGCGTCCAACGCGCGCATCGGTGTTGCGATCTCCGAGTATTACCCAAAGTTCTCCCTCAACGCCCTGCTGGGTAGTGCAACATCTATTTCTAGCGGCAACCTGCTCTCCAATGGCGCCAGCCAGTCGTCAGCCGTGCTGGGCTTGCGCTGGAGGCTCTTTGACTTCGGTCGTATTAACGCACAGATTGATCAAGCCAAAGGCCAGGAAGCTGAAGCCTTGGCGGCTTAGCGCCAATCAGTATTACGTGCGACCGAAGATGTTGAGAATGCATTCTCGTCCCTCGTCAACCGAGAAATTCAGACGGCCACACTTGCTCGCGGCGAAGCTTCTCTGACCCAAGCACGCCAATCTTCGTTCATCGCTTACCAGAAGGGCACAGCCAGTCTGATCGATGTCCTCCAGGCTGACGGCACTCTTCTACAGACTTCTGACGCCAGGGCGCAGGCGCAGACGGAGTCTGCTCAGGCAGTGATCGCGGCCTTTAAATCACTCGGCGGTGGTTGGCAGGCACCTGGCTCCGAGTCTGTGGCGATTCAATGAGGAAAGGCCGGGAAAGTACAGCCACTTCCATTGCGCCCGATGAATCGACTCCATATTGGAGTACCGACCATGCTGAGCCTCCTGCAAGCCATGCTCCAAGCACATTGCGCTGCATTGCCTTCGGGGTTGACACAGCGTCGACATATCCGTCGCGCCATGGCGTACGACAGGTGCGGCCAGGGGCGCAGGAACGCCCGGCTGAATTTTCTACGCCAGTCTCCGGAACATAAGGAAATGGACCTTCGCCACCTGCGCTACTTTATCGCCGTTGCCGAAGAACTCAATTTCTCTCGGGCTGCCTATCGTTTGCATATCGAACAATCGCCCTTGTCGCGAGCAATCCAGGAATTAGAGCTCGAATTAGGGGTGCAACTCTTCGAACGAAATCGCAGAGGGACACGCCTGCTGCCTGCAGGTACAGCTTTATTGCAAGATGCCCGAAGGCTTTTCGCCAATCTCGAAGTTGCACGTGAAAACGTCAGAGCGGTCGCAAGCGGGCATAGCAGCACACTCCGTATCGCTATTTCAGATGGAGCAATCGACCTATGGCTGCCCACGCTTCTCGCGCGATGCCGCGAGGAAGAACCCGAGGTGGGTATCCTGCTGACTGAGATGCCGCTGTCCGAGCTATTGCATAGCTTGCGAGTGGGTGATTGTGATGTAGGTCTCGCGCGTTCCGACGAGGTCGGCGACGACATCGTTCCTGAACTACTCGGGAAGGATGCGTTAATGGTGGCCGTCCCATCTCGACATCCAGTGTTGATTCACAAAAAGATCCCGTTGACCGAGGTTGGTCGTTATCCCCTCATAGCATGCCATCCGAAGATCTTCGAGGGTAAGACGAGACAGATTGATCGTTTATTAAGGACGCTGGACAAAGATCCCGTGATCGCTCAGCGCGTTAGCTCTCTGGATCTCTTTCTGACACTGGTGGCCGCAGGATATGGGCTAGGACTCGTACCGGCCGCTCAGGGCGTAATGTGTCGTCATCCCGACGTTGTGCTTCGACCTCTAGACTGGCCTGATGCGACCCTCGCTACATACTTACTGCGTCGGGATTCACCTATATCAGAACCCTTAGATCGCTTCATTGCTCGCGCACGCGATTTGGCGTCTAGAAGTTGCGGCGAAGAACTCTGATCTCCGAGGTTGAATATTTATAGTTCAACAATTAACCAGCCAAAGGAAGCAGCGTGCACTTACAAGCGAATTCAAGAATGATTGGAGAGCTACCACATGACATCAGAAAGTAAATCTTGGGTACTTGTGACCGGGGCATCAAGTGGGTTCGGAGCTGAGTTCGCCAAACAATATGCGGCACAGGGTCGGTCGCTCGTTCTGGTAGCACGCACCCTGAGTAAACTCGAATCACTCGCTGAAGAGTTGCGCGAAACCGCGAAGGTTGACGTGATCGTAGAGCAAGTAGATCTATCCTCGATTTACGAGGTCACAGACCTCCATCAGCGTCTTCGTGAGCGTAGCATTGTGGTCGATGTGTTGATCAACAATGCAGGCCATGGATTAAATGGCTCCTTCCTGGATCAGCCTTTGGACTATTCATTAGCAATGATCGATCTTGATATTGCTAGCCTAACAGCGATGACGTACCTCTTCGGAAGAGACATGCGGTCCAGGAAAACAGGAAGCATTTTGATGGTTGCTAGCCTACTTTCCTATCAGGGCGTCAAAAACTTTGCCGTCTACTCCGCTGCCAAAGCCTACGTGCTGAGAATTTCAGAAGCGCTTCATCGCGAACTAAAGAGCGACGGGGTGATCGTAACGGCGCTTTGCCCGGGCATGTCGGACACTGGGTTTGCTGAGCGCGCGAAGCAAACACTTACCCCGGCACTAAAGATGATCATGATGGATCCCCAGCCCGTTGTTCGTGCCGGGATCCGAGCATTACAAGCAGGCCGCATGAGTGTGGTTCCGGGATTTAGCAACAAGGCTATCACGGCTTTGACCTGGGCTACTCCGCGCTGGCTGCACCAGTCCATCATGTCTGCAGTAATGGGGAGATAACCTGCAAAGATCGAATACGACTTAGCTGGAGGCGCATGCAAGCTAAGCCCAACCAGATCTACCGATGCAAACTGAAGTTCGACCTCGGGACATCCCCTCATCCGTCCTTGACCACGTTGTCGCTGCTGCGTCTTTTGTGCCGGGGCATGGTTGGTCCCCTCGCGCGTTCCGGCAATCCGGCGGGCTCGGACACTACTCTGCCGAACTCGCGCCGCGCACCGTTTAGAAATGTTCACAAGTACAGAGGTGACAGACGCGCGAGCGACGCGGCGTGCACAGGTTTGGCCCGCGTGCGCGAACGCGCGCACCGTGACGAGAAAGCACGAGGAAGGGACCTGAGTTTCCGCCGCCCGCGCGGCCGTTGGCTAAGCTAACCGTCCGCTGTGCCGGGCGATCCTTTCCTTCTGGGCAATCCTCTTCCGATGACGGCTTCCGATAGTGCTACGCGTCTTGACAGCGATGGCCATGGCTACAGCTATGACTTGCAGGACATGGCCGCGTTCTTGCGCGACTACGACCGCTTGAGGCGCTTCTGGAATGCGTGCTACCCGCATCACATGCACGATTTCAGCTACGAGGCGCTGCTGGGCGTTGTTGTTGGCCGCCGGACAGTTGGTGCGGATAGCGATGCGCGTAGTCGGGCAGCTTGATCAGCGCCAGCAGTTCCGTCACCCGCGCGGCGATGCGGTCGCGGCTTTCGCCACGTATGCGCAGGCCGTAGCCGACGTTTTCGGCCACCGTCATGTTGGGAAATAGCGAATACGACTGGAACACGATGCCGAAACCACGTTTACGCGCCGGCAATGCGGACAAGTCGCGGCCGCCCGGCGCTCCCACGAAGCCGTTCGGAGCGTGCGCACGGCGAGCGCGAACCAAGTGCGCGAGCCCATGCGGCGCAATACGGCGCGCTGCGCGCTCTATGGCGATCTGCTTGATCCGTTGCGCAAAGCGTTGGCACAGCCGAGCTGGACGAGCGGTTAGCTCATGGTCGAGCGACCGTAACCGCAGAGCGTGCCGCGTCGCCGATGGAGCACTTTGCGCCAAGATCGGGCGCCGGTCCCGTCCGCGATATACCGCGTTTCCGCCCTTGGCAGCGCCGTTTGTTTCGGTATCACACCCCTGTGAACAACGTGCAGTTTGACGCGTGAACATTCCCTTCCTGAAAAGTTATTTCCACTGCGTTGCGACGGTTGCTATGTTCCGCGGGCGCTCGTGCGCCAGCCTCCCCATGGGGATCACATGATCGAAAGCAGGATCTACAGCAAGCTCTCTTTACTCTCCGCCGCAGTTCTGATGGCACTCGCTGCCTCAGACTCGAACGCCAACAACGCCAATGCGGCCAAGACTCACTATGGACCACAGACCGGCGGCTCTAAAGCAAAAATCGCACAGATTCACCGACACCCACAATCGGAAAAAACCGCAAGCAACTATTCGCAGATGCGCCACTCGGCGGGAGGCCGCATCTCGCTCGCCAACCACGGCATCGCTCACAGCAATCGCGGCACAGGCACCGTACTCTACGATCAGACAGCTTCGCTGACTTCGAACGGAACTCCGGCAATCAACTGCACGACCAACCGCTGCGGTTGCGCGTCCAGCAGCTGCAGTGAACTCACGACTCCCAGCGCGGATGCCGCAGACGATTTCGTCGTCGGTGTCGGCGGCTGGACCGTCACCGGTTTCGGTATCCTGTCGTTCAACTTCTACTCGACGGAAGTCACCGAATCTGCAGACGTCTACGTCTACCCGGATGACGGCGGACTGCCTGGCGCGACGCCGGTCTGTACGTCGCTCGCGTCGACGAACAACCCGAGCATGTACGACTCCCACACGACGCTGGCCGGCCTCACGCTGAACACGCCGTGCGATCTCGACGCCGGCACCTACTGGGTCTCCGTCGCCTTCATCAACGGCGTCGGCGACACAAACTGGCCGTTCTACTGGCTGCAGACCACGACCGCGACCGGGGCCGAAGGCGCCTGGCGCAATCCCGGCGGCTTCTACCCCACGGATACGGCCTGCCCCGATTGGACCTCGCTCGGAACCTGCGTCACCGCCTTTGCCGGCCGTGATTTCGGATTCCAGGTTCTCGGCACCACGGGCGGCGGCGGTTCGGACCTCGAACTCTCTCTGACGCTCGCGCTCGACAACGGCGATCCTGCGCAGTGCGGCACCTCGACGAACCTCAGCGTCGTCGTCGGTGACCAGGTCAACTTCTGCTACACAGTCACCAACCATACCGGTGTCGACCTCAGCTACCAGATGCTCACCGACACGCTCGGCGGCACGCTGTTCTCGCTGACGCGTGAAGACCTGTCCGATGGCGGCAGCATCCAGTTCAACCGCAACGTCACCGCGGGACCGTCCAACAACGGCACCGTGACGACGACCTGGACGTCGCAGGACGGCACGCTGGGCTACGGCTACGACGACACCGGCGCGTCCAACTTCGTCGACATCTCGGCAACGGGCACGCCGCTGAACCTGTCCGACGACGGCCACACCGACGTCACCATGCCGTTCTCGTTCCCGTTCTACGGCACGACATCGAACGTGCTGACGATCGGCAACAACGGCGCGGTCAACGTGGGTTCGCCGGGGTCTAGGATCACGTACTTCAACACCGCGTTGCCGGGCGCAATGGACGACTTGAACGCGCTGCCGTCGCTGATTCCGCTGTGGGACGACTTCTACACGTCCAACCCGGGACAGGTCTACTACGCCACGCTCGGCACCGCGCCGAACCGCCAGTTCGTCATCGAGTACGACGCGCAGTTGCATTACGATGGCGCACCGGACAACACCGACAGCGCGACGTTCGAAGTCATCATCAACGAAGCGACGGGCAACTTCTCGTTCGAATACAACGACGTGGAGTACACCGCGAACGGCGCGTTCAATGGTACCGACCCGGCCGTCTGCGACGGGGGCCTCTGCGCCACCGTCGGCGTCCAGCAGAACGCGTCGATCGCCAACCAGTATTCGTTCATGACCGCTTCGCTGCATGACGGCCAGTCGATCGCATGGTCGCCGAGCGTCATCAACAACCTGTTCACCGCAACGGCGAGCGCAACGCTCGATGTCGGCGCACCGGTCATCTCGGTCAATCCGGGCACGCTCAGCGCGATCGTCGACGCTGGCGGCACCTCAACCGCCTCGCTGACGATCGGCAACACCGGCAACCGCGACCTGAACTGGACCATCGACGAAGTCCCGAGCACCGGCAACGTGCGCGCGCACTTCCCGACCACGCCCTACCACGCACGGGCATTGACTGAGGAACAGCACCAGAAGCTGTCCGGCAAGCGGGCACCGGTTCTGCGCGGCAAGGACGGCAAGCCGCTGTTCACGCACATCGGTCCGCATCCGGCGGGTATCGCCCAGGTTCCGTCCTACGGCGACGGCGGCGGCAACTACGACTCGTTCGATGCGGCGGCTCCCGATCCGTTCACCACCATCGGCCCGATTGGCGGCGACTACTACGGCGGCTCGTTCGCGAACAACGATTTCAGCAAGGAATACCTGATCGGCTACAGCACCGGCGGCTTCGCGTCGATCGACACGACCACCGGCGCGGTTACCGTCATCAATCCGGATCCAGGCACCGGCTTTGGTTGTAGCGCGCTGCGCTGGGATGCGTCGACCAGCACGATGTACGGCCTCTGCACGGATCGCTCCGGCCCGACGACGTACCTGTACACGGTCGATCTCACCACCGGCGCGTTCACGCAGGTCGGCGAGTCGGACGGCGTCTTCCTGGTCAGTGCGGCATTCGACCAGGCGGGCAACATGTACGGCCTCGACATCACGGGCGATCAGTTGCTCGCGATCGACAAGACCAGCGGCGCCTTCCAGGCGATCGGCCCGATCGGGTTCAACGCGAACTACGCGCAGGACATCGACTTCGATCCGTCCACCGGCGTGCTGTGGTACGCGGGCTACGACGGGAACGCCCTGGGCGTCATGTACACGCTGGATACGTCGACCGGCCTCGCCACTGAAGTCGCTCCGTTCCCGAACGGCACCGAAATCTCGGCATTCTCGATCGCCGTTCCGTCCCGTGGCTGCGCCGCTCCGGAAGATGTGCCGTGGTTGTCGGTGGCTCCGGCCAGCGGCACGACCGCAGGTGGTGCCTCGACCGCGACGACCGTCACGTTCAACGCGACCAGCCTGACGCACGGCGTCTACGATGCCCACCTCTGCGTCCACAGCAACGATGCGAGCAATCGCCTCATTGCGGTTCCTGTGGAGCTGACGGTCGGTGGCGGCGATACGATCTTCAAGGACGGCTTCGACGGTTCGGGCGGCGGCACCAATCCGAACGTCGCGTCAGCGGCGTCGTCAATCTGGATCTCACCGACTAGTTCGATGGCCTCTATGTCAACAGGGTGAAGGGCACGGCCTGACCGGAATTCAACTTCAATCCGTACGACAACAACGCTGGCCTGACGTTCTTCTGGCCGGATTGACCCAACCACCGAGCCAATCGCATGAAGGTGCCGTGCACGACGGCATCGCCGTGTAGCCGGCAGTGCGCCGGCTACACGGCGGCAAGTTCGCCTGGCCCAACGACGTCAGTGGCACTCTGGCGCTCACATGACCGCAACCTGATGCGCTCGGACTGCAACGGCAGCGCATCGGTGAGGCCGAAGTCATCAGAGTGCTGTAGGTCGCATCAGCTGCGGCATACGCCGATGGCACGGGCCCACGAACTTGTAGAGCACTAAAGCAGACCTCAGCAGAGGGGGGCTTGACGCCACGACCTCGCGCTCGGATCAGTCATCATCCATTCATTGACTTACTCGTCAGTCAATGTTCTAATGCGATAGCCATCTTGGCGCAGATGCCATGGGCTTTTCCGGGCGTGACGCCCGACATCGAGGATGATTCATGAACATTCGCTTCCGCTCAATTTCCTTCACTGCAATCGCAGGCTTTGCCCTGCTGCTATCCGCCAACGCTTCGGCCCAATGGGCTGGAAGGGGCCGCATAGTTCAGCAAAATTCTTCTGGAGGGATTACTACTCATGCGGCCCAGGCCGGGGCTGGATACAACCGAGGCTACGACCGGCGCCATGAGACCATCACCGATGGAACGGGCAATGCCACCAGAAATGGCAGTTCCTATGCAGGCAACGCATTCGGTGGCTATAGCCAGAGCTCGGGCAGCAGCTATATCAATGGCAATGACGCGGGCTACTCACGCCAGCGAAATGGGCAAACTGCACAGGGCGGGACATTCAATGGAAACAGCACCTGGCAGAACGGACAGGGCTTCACGCATCAGGGAACCGCGACCGCCGCCGACGGAAAGACGTATAGCGGACAGACATCTATTACGAAAGATGGTGTCACTCGCAGTGGGACTTGTCACGACGCTAGCGGTTCCGTGGTGTCTTGCTAGCTCAAGCTGTTTAGTTATAGCCACCCTACTTACCCCCGAATCGCGGTGATAGATGCCTTTCCCCTTCGATTCGGGGTCAATAATTTCCGTGGATTCGCCCATGCCACTAACACCCACTAATTTCAAGAAAAGTCGCACGCGCTATGCAAAATGCTCAGGACTGGGACTGTTCCTTGGCATAGCCCTGCTCATACAGTGTGGCGGCGCGTGCGCTCAGGGGACATTGACTAGAGGTGATCAGCAATCGAGCCATGTGACAAAGAGTGAAGTAGAAGATCATCTTAAAACGCCAACACAGAATAAAACGCCTACGCGAAAGGATGTGAATCTCGACCTTGCTCGTTGTAGCGACGAAATCTATGCGTACTTGCGCGTCCTCGACGTTTCGAGAGACACCCCGGGCTTGGATTATCTATTCATGGATGCGCTTGATGACCTGGAGCAGCAAGTCGAAGCATGTCTAATTGACCGAGCTGATGAGACAAAAATCTCTCAGGCTATTATGGTGTCCAATCCTTCTATGCATGCAAATCCGACGCACTTCTGACGCGGGGCCGAGAACCCCTTGCGCGACGACAGGGCGCTCTAAAGCGATGCGCTAGCGGCATCCAAAGGCAGAAAGTTCCCCCATCATTGCTACTGCAATGGAAATGTTGATGATTTGGAATGAGATATGTCGAGCAACCGGACTACAACGACAGAGACAGAAGCCGATCTGGAAGCTCGCGTCCGAGCAGCGATCAAAATGGCGTTTCCTTGGCTGCCGGACGGTGCTATCAAACACCAAATCAAGTTCAGCTTTAAATTCGGACGGCAGACCCTGTTGGTCGAGAATGGGAAATCTCGCGCCGATGCTCGACTTGACATCCTGCTTGAGAAAGATGGCAAGCCCCTGGCCGTCATGGAGCTGAAGAGACCCCGCATCAAGCTGACCGCTGATGATGGAGCGCAAGGTCTTTCGTATGCGCGGCTAGTGCAGCCTCCGGCGCCGATAGTAGTGGTCACGAACGGTACTGATGTCAGGATCCTAGAAACCTCCACAGGGAATCCATGGAAGCCGGCGACTGCGACAGAAGACGCATTCAAAGACCTCATTACGCAAGCAAGCCGCGTCGCCGGTGTAGACATTCGGCATGCTATCGATACCCTTATGGGTACCGCACCGAATGTTTGGATGCAAGCCGTTCGCCTCGTGTCAACCGAGACGATCGAAGAGCTCACTGCGTCCTGGGATGAGCCTGCGTTGCCGTTCGCCGCTGACTTCCTCACCCCACGCGCTGCCACCCACCAGTTGTGGCGAAACCTGGTTGCGGGGGAAAAGCTACTGGTGCTGCAAGGCCCTCCTCTCGCCGGCAAGAGCAATGTGCTACGCGAACTATGCGCTCGGACGGAGCAGAGCGACACCCTCGCCACCCTGTACGTCGAGGCGGGCGTTGGCGGTGGCGTGCTACAAACCTTGGCCGACTCAATCTCGCGATCGCTGAGCTGGCCCGTATCGCCTCAAGAGGCGCGAGACTGGCTCATCCGCATCTCAAATCACGATGGCGTGCGGCTCGTCCTGGCATTTGACGGTCTGCGTGCAGCAGACGCTGCATCCGTGCGGGAAATCGAAGATCTCTCATCCAATGCGTTTGGCTCCTCCCTGGCAGTGGTGGTCGCTATGGACGACGGTGTAGCGCAGAGCGTACTCAAAACTCCAAACCAGCTTTCGCTCTCACCGTTGGGACGCCGATCCAAGGTCGTGAGTGTTGGACACTTGCGCGACGGCGAATTCAAACTTGCTCGAGCTCTTTTGGGGCAGCGCCGTCTGTACTTGATGAATGGAGCCGACATGGCGCCCGAGTACCGGGAGCCGTGGGTGCTGCGAGCGATCAGTGCCTCTGGTCATGCTGCGCTCAAGGGCAAGCCCGAAACGCAGGCGCTTTCACTGCCATCATTGCTCGGGCCGCGGCTGTTGACGCTCGTTCGCGAGCGCTTCGCACACGACCACGAACTGCGGCGCAGGTTCAGGGGCCTGGCGCGCTCGATGATTGCGGATGCGCAGGACACAACACGGCCGCCAGAAATCGTGCTCCAGCAATTGGAGATGGGCCTCATCCGACGCTCTGCGGTCAAAGGGGAACTTGAGCCCGATGATCTGCAATGGCTGATCGGTCATGGTTTCGTTCGTCCTGGCATGCACGATATAGCAGGTGCGACGGTTCTGGTTCGGCTGCCGGAGCTGCTGGCCAGCGAGATGGCGCACGCGCTGGCCGATGAAGTCGTGAAACGCTCGAAAGAAGATCTGCATGAGACCGCTGCCTGGATCGCCGGCGCCGCAAGTAATCTTCCGCTTGGCGAGGTGGTGGCAGCGCAAGCCATTGTGGATGCCTCCAAACGTCCGAACGGCCTGCCTGTCGGCCTTATCAACACCCTGGTGAAGATGCCTCCCGAGCGCGAAGTGCTCGACGCGGGCGGCCACTACGCGATGGTGCTACCCGATGGCGCCATGGTGGACATTGAGTTCCAGTCCGATGGCAAAGGCGTGGTCATCATCGATGGGGAGCAGCACGAAATCGACCTCGGCGATGAGGAACAGGTCACCTACAAGAACATCCACCCATGGCTGATCCTGTCTCACGTTGCGTCAACGCCGTTCGAGGTGGTCGGGGAACATGGGGCCACTAGAGAAGACCCGAACCTGCTGCTGCAGATTGGGACGTGCCCTGTGCCTCTACGTGGAAATCGGGGGCCGCAATCGCTGCGCATGCTTCCGACGCTGGACATGCCCGATGGCACATCAATCGTGCATTCGGACGCCGGGGTCATAGAGCCCGTCACGCTCGGCATACTCGACTATCTTTCCGCGACCGAGGATCAGGCAGACAGTTGGGTCGCGACTGCGGCCAGTTCCGGCTCAGTTGCTTTGCTCTCCCGGGTCCATGTCGCGCTGTGGGTTCTGGCCAGCTTCGAGACTCACGCGAGAAGCGAATGGGCGAAGGCTCAACTCAAAGGCGTGATTCGTCCAAAACTGCGGGAGGCCATAGGTGATGCGGAAGAACCGCCATCACAAGGCTAACCCAGTGTGGTGCTCCTTCTGAGCGGCGCATAGCCGAGCAAGTTGAACTGGGTGTTGACGACTCTTGGCGAAGGGCGGCGCTGCGTTGCCGCCCTTCGCACAACGCTAGACAGCCTCCAGCGCGACAGCACTATCGACCAGGCGCCTCACGCTTTCACGAATGGGCTCGGAGAACCCAGATGATTCGGTAGCAGTCGCCGGTGCCGGCCGTTGAGGGCCCAGCAGCGCCTGCACGACCTTATCCAAGTTGGTCGGCGTCACAACATCCACGGCAGCCCGATCATCCAGCCCCTGGTGAGGCTTCGTCAGCAGGTGATACAGCTCCCACGCTTCTACGTGAGGGAGCCGCTTCAGCATTACCTGCGTAAGCTTGAGCTTGAGCGGCACCAATTGCCAGTCGGGCACGCGCTGTCCGCGATTGCCAATACTGATGGACAGCAGCTTACCGGCCTTCACTTCGCGGTTGACCTGATCCTTGGACTTGCCCGCCAGCTTGGCGAACAGTGGCACGGGCAAGCTGCTCTGCGCCTCGTAGACCGCCAGCATTTCCTCGCGCTCGCGCTGGATCTCCGACACCTCCGGCTCCTGCGGCACCGGGGCCTGCACGACCGGCACTGGAGATAGGCGCTGGAATGCAAATCCCTGACTCCCTGGGCTGACAACAATAGGCACGCTACCCGCGGACGGCACACCGCTGACGGCCGACGCGATCGCAGCCTCGGCAATCTTCTCGTCGTCAGCCATCGCCGGCACACCTTCAATGTGAATCGTCAGATGCGCGCTCGCAGCCTCCACGTGTCCCTGCTCCAAGAGATCCAGCCGGTCGGCCCAGTCCTGCATCATCCGGCGCCGTGGCTCAACGTACTTGGCATGGTTGTACGCAGAGCTGACCTTGTTGGGATCGGAATGGGACAGCTGGGCATCCACCCAGATCTTGGGATAGCCAACCTCGTTGAGCGCAGTCGACAACGTGCCACGGATGCCATGGCCGGTCAGTTGGTCTTCGTAGCCCATCCGGCGCAGAGCACTGTTGAGCGTGTTTTCGCTGATGCGCTTCTTGAGCTCGCTGCGGTGCGCCAGAAGATAGCGCTGGGCCGGCTTCATTTCACCGAAAAGGTACCGCACGACCTCAATGGCCTGCAGGGACAGAGGAACCACATAGGGCGGGACATCCTGCGGGCGCTTGCCCGCCTTGCGCATCTCATCCTGCAATTGCTTGACGAACTCTGGAGGGATGATCCACAGACCACGGTCCAGGTCGAACTGATCGGGGGTCGCCAAGCGCAGTTCTCCAGTGCGTACGCCGGTGAGGAACAGCAGGCGGATGCCGAGCTGCGTCTGCAGCCCCCGCCGACGGTATTCGCGCAGCTTGAGAAGCATGTCGGGCAATTCATGCAGGCGCAAATAGGGGTTGTGAGCAGTCGGCGGCTTGGGGGCCGCGACGACATCAAGATCCGAAGCCGGATTGACTTCCATCCCCTCGGCGATTACCAGGGCGTAGCGGAACATCTGCCGGAACCAGGTGCGAACCTTTTCCGCGGTGGTGAAGGCCTTTCGTTCTTCGATCTTTGCCAGCACGCCCAAGAGTTGGGGGCGGCGGATGTCGAAAATCGACATCTTGCCCAGGCTGGGCAGCACATCACGGTCAAATATCCGCAGGATCTGCGAGAGCGTGCTTTGGCGACCTTCCTTGAGCTCCTTGCGGCGATGCTCCACCCAGGCATCGAAGACCGCCTTGAAGGTGTGCTCGGCCGCAAGCTGGATAGCGTGCCGCTTCTGCTTGCGATCGGTGTGAGGGTTGATGCCCTTGGCCAGCAGGGCTCTGGCTTCGTCTCGCAGGATGCGGGCATCGCGCAAGCCGATCTCTGGGTAATTACCCAGAGAGATGCGCTTTTGCTTGCCGAGCCAGTAGTAACGGAAGTGCCACGACTTGCCGCCGACCGGTGAGACCACCAGGCCGAGGCCATCAAGATCGGGGAGGTTGTAGAGTTTGCCAGTGGTCTTGGCCTGGCGAACGATCAGATCAGAGAGTGCCATCATCGAGCTCCTAAGTTGAGACTTAGGCTCAATGCTCGTCACGGCTCCACTCCTGGCCCAGCAACAATCCGATCCTGGATCCACCCGCATTCTTTGGCCTCAATTCTGGCCTTAAAAACGCTGGCTGTCGGTGGATTTCAGTGGACGGCCCTGGAATGAAAAAAGGGGCCGAAGCCCCTGTTTTCAACGACTTACAGACGTCAGTGGAAGTCTGTAGATCATAAATTGGAGCGGGAAACGAGACTCGAACTCGCGACCCCGACCTTGGCAAGGTCGTGCTCTACCAACTGAGCTATTCCCGCTTAATCTTCGGCTTTCGCCCCGCATCTGCGAGATGAAATCCTTTGATCAG
>OKVN01000288.1_pt1 | contig 23236 bp, 19 predicted proteins | sample 1606961 | NCBI WGS metagenome assembly OKVN01 (sample SAMN03281020, study PRJEB24777) | human gut metagenome | isolation source: fecal sample PR170 from 1 month old male Malay infant, vaginal delivered... | place: Singapore | collected 2005-12-29 | reverse complement strand
GGCCAATAACAGGGGGCGAATGGAGGATAAGCGCGGCGAGGAGAATAGCAAGCTCAGCACCGAGTACGGGGGCAAGCCGCGGCTGAACCGGGGGCATAACGTGAATGCGCAAAGGGAGTGGCGGGGCGAGGGGTTTGAGCTCCGGACGGATAAAGGGGGGGCGATACGGGCGGGGAAAGGGATCTTTATCACCGCAGATAAACAGTCAACCGCCAGCGGCAAGATACTTGCAATGCAGGATACCCTGGACAGGCTTAAGCAGGCAGGTGATGAGATGGACTCGCTATCGCGTGATGCCCAGTCGGCTAAAGCCGGCCCAGCCCAGGTTGAACAACAGTTAGCTTTTATGCGTGAGCAAATTGATCAGCTACGGGAGGCGGTTGCCGTGCTCAGCGCACCAAATGGTGTGGCTCTCGCCAGTGGCAAGCATCTGCAACTAACCTCACGTCGCAATCTGATGCTCAATGCCGGGGCAGATGCCGATATGGGCGTTATGAAACGGCTGTTTATTGGTGTGGGGGAAGGGCTGAGCCTGTTTGTCCGCAAGCTGGGGATGAAATTAATCGCCAATCAGGGGCCCGTGGCGATTCAGGCGCAAAACGATCAGTTGCAGCTCCTGGCGCGCAAGGATCTGGAGATTGTCAGTACTGATAGCGAAATTCACATTGTGGCAAAGAAAAAAATCATCATTAACGCTGGAGGAAGCTATATCACCCTCGATCCCTATCGGATTGAGCTCGGTACTGGCGGTGATGTCGACGTCAAAGCCGCGGATTTTCCCTATAGCGGACCCGCCAGCATGAAGGCCGATCATCCGGATTATCCGCCACTTCAGTCCACCGTAAGGCAATCGCTGAAACTGAACGTGGCACAGTCGCCAAATGCGTCGGACAGCAGCTGGGCCGGAATGCCATATACCCTGTATGCCGATGGCGCATTGTTGAAACAAGGGGTGCTGGATGAAAGAGGTCAGATATCAGTCGATCACCAGGTCGTGACCAGAAGTTACAAGCTGGAGATGGCTAATGGCGTCAGCTATCAGATACCCGTTGCCGAAGCGTACAGTCGCCCTGAGCAGGGGGAACTCGCTAATCGCGGCTTTCACCACCATACCTCGCAGGCTGCATCTGATATTAACCCCCCCTCCTCACATACGGAGCACCGTAATACTTACGCGGATTTGCTCGATGGCCATATTGAACAGGACGAAAGTCAATGAGTCACAATGGTATTGTTACCCCGGTTGCTACGGTTGATACCAGCCAATGTATGATCACCTCGCCCTGGTTTGTTCAGAATACGGAATACCCACCGGCAGTGGCAACGTATAAGCCGCTGGTAAACGGCGAGGAGGCCTTTGCGGCGGTATATCGAGCCATCGAAAAGGCACAAAAATCGGTGGATATTATCTGCTGGGGGTTTCAACCATCCATGTATTTTATTCGTGACGGACAGGCGCTGCGCATCGGGGAATTGCTATGTCTGCTTGCGGAAAAACAGGTTCAGGTGCGTATACTGGGGTGGGAGGCGCCCTTTAATACCGCCGGGGTTGTCGGCGAGGCAAACCTTCCCGGAAAGGGGATCCTGCATCTTCAGGATCGCGCCGGGCAGAGTGCGACAGACGAACAATATGCTTTTGACCGCGATTGGTTTACCCGTCATTCATATAGTGACGATCTGCTGGATTCCAGCAACTTTTTAGCCAGCACAATCAATAAGCAGTTCAATCAGTGGACTGTCAATCCCCTATTTGTGGGCCTCGGGTTTAATAAAGTAGAACGTGCGGAAATCGCCTGGCGGGCGAGATATCAGGCTCTCGATAAAGGGCTCAGTGCCAGCGCGGTGGGGATAATGACGCTAGCGCCGTCCCACCATCAGAAAACGGTGCTGGTGGATTATGAATTACCTGAAAGCGCCATCGGTTTTGTCATGGGACATAATATGCTCGATGAGTATTGGGATACCGATGCGCACTCTTCCCAGAATCGGTTCGGGGGCCCGGCCCCCTGGGGTCCTGATCAAGGCGCTCGCGGCTTTTTACCCCGGCAGGGTATTTCCAGTCAGGTGACGGGAACCATTCTTGAACATCTGCACGAAAATTTTGCCAAAGCATGGCGTAAGGAAACCGGGGAGGACCTTATCAAAAAGCGTCAGGCCCGTGAGATGGCGAAACGCCTTAAACCGCGGAAAGAGTGTGGTACCCTGATACCCGGGCCCGAATGATAGAGAAGATCAGGGAGGAAGACCCAGGCAAATTCGCCTCTCTCGCCTGGTCCCGCAATCCGGCCACCCAGGCGCAGATTAATGAAGAGTTTATCCGCCGGCAGAAAGAATATGAAGCACAGCTAAAACAAGCAGAAGAGTTAAAAGATAGCGATATTCCAATGGTACCAATACCCGGCCTGAAAATACATATCTGCTCACTGGTGGCTCAGGACTCTCCCGTGGATAACTGGGTGCCAGTTTATATCCACTCCAAGCTGATGATCGTTAATGACGTTTTCACAACACATGGTTCGGCGAATATTAATACCCGCAGTATGCAGGTGGACAGTGAAATGAATATTGCACATGAGTGGGGCAGTGTGACCCGGGATTTAAGACGACGGCTGTGGGGGTTGCATACCAGTGGGAAAGGCGTGCAGGACAATGCTTCTGATGCATTTGATGCATGGGAATATATTATTAGTAAAAATAAAGAACGCCAGCAAAACCATCAGAAGCCTATTGCCCCGCTGATTGCTTTTTATTATGCCAACAACGAACTCAAGGATCTGGATTGATGCGCCAGTTAATATTATTCCTGTCGCTGATGGCATGTCTCCTGCACAGCGCATCGTCTGCTAAAAAGGACTTATTTGTGAATCCTCTTTCCGATACTCACGCCGCCCTGGCGTTTACCTGCGCACATCAGATAATTCCTGAGGCGTCTGCTGATACCGATGTCCTGTTTAAATACGCCCGCTGGCTGCAGAAAAATAACCTGCTGAAGCAGGATAAAAGCGTCGATGCGCAAACCGAACGGCTGTACCGGATAGCGGCTGAGAACGGGCACTATAAGGCCAGCATTAATCTGCAGAACGGCGCCCTGCGCGGGCAGTTTTCGCTGAGCAGCCATGAGCAGTTCCGGCTGAGCCAGCAGCTTATCGCTGCCGGGGTGGCGACCGGGTACTATCTGACCGCTATCTATCTGGAACGGGGCGTCGCGGGGCTGCAGCAGGATCCGGCGCTTGCCCTGCGCTATTACCGCAAGGCGGCGGATGAGGGCAATCCGCAGGCGCAGGCATATGTGGGGGATAAGCTGGCGCCGGTGGACAGGGCGCCCGATATTGCACACCAGATGCGTCGTTGCGCCGCGGAACAGGGAGAGGGAAAGGCGGCGGTAATGCTGGGGGTTAACTTACAGGGAAAAGGTTATTATCGGAGAGCAATTGAAGCTTTCCAGTTAGGTGTGGCGGCTGGAGACACTTCCTCAGCGCTTGCTTTAAGTCATGGGTTTGATGGCCCCGAATCTTCAGATGAACTTTATTATCTGGCTCAGCAGAAGGATCCGGAACGTGCCCGGCGCTATAAACTGATAACGAAGATCCTGAGCAATTATTCCTACGCCAGCCCCACGGTTCCGGAAATCAACGATATCGTGCCGCTGCCGCCGGCGCCGCTGCCGGAATGGGACGGCAAGCTGAAGTGGCTGGAGGAATGGGAGGCCAATATCCCGCCGCCAGCGCCAGATGCGGCGCTGATAGAGAAACTGGCGCAGGCGAAACAGCTGAACCCGGCGACGGGCAGGCCGCTGCCAACGTCACCGGACTTTGAGAAGGACAGCGTGGCGCGGCTGCAGTGCCGCAGCGGTGAGCCCTGCCCGCAAAGCGGCTACTGGCAGCCGGCGTGGCGGCCCCGTGAAGGGATGAGCGAACATGCCATCCGTTACTTCCGCGAGGGAGACATCATGCCGGTGGAGAAGGTCACCTTCGTTCGGCCACGTCCCTGGCCGCTGCGTGACAGACTGGTCGTGGAGGCGCAGGAGACGGTGTGGCGCCGGGTCAGCGAGGCATAAGCTCTGCAGATGATGAGGAAAAGGAGAGCGTCAGGGAATGAAAGGGATAACGACATGGATAGTGCTGGGCAGCCTGCTGCTGTCAGGCTGTGATCAGAAGAGTGTCCACATGGAGGCATCTTCAGATACAGACCCGCTGAGCGATATAAGTTCCTCTCCGGCGTTTACCTGTCAGCATGAGACACTTCCCGCGCCCTCCGCGGATACCGATGTTCTGTTTAAATACGCCCGCTGGCTGCAGAAAAATAACCTGCTGAAGCAGGACAAGAGCGTCGATGCGCAAACCGAACGGCTGTACCGGATAGCGGCAGAGAACGGGCACTATAAGGCCAGCATTAATCTGCAGAACGGCGCCCTGCGCTGGCAGTTTTCGCTGAGCAGCCATGAGCAGTTCCGGCTGAGCCAGCAGCTTATCGCTGCCGGGGTGGCGACCGGGTACTATCTGACCGCTATCTATCTGGAACGGGGCGTCGCGGGGCTGCAGCAGGATCCGGCGCTTGCCCTGCGATATTACCGTAAGGCGGCGGATGAGGGCAATCCGCAGGCGCAGGCATATGTGGGGGATAAGCTGGCGCCGGTGGACAGGGCGCCCAATATTGCGCACCAGATGCGTCGTTGCGCCGCGGAGCAGGGAGAGGGGAAGGCGGCGGCAATGCTGGGTATTAATTTACAAGGTAAAGAGGATTATCAGAGTGCAATAGAAGCCTTCCAGTTGGGAGTCGCTGCGGGTAACGGGAGTTCAGCGAGGTTTTTAGCAAATGGATTTAGTGGTCCTGAACCTGGAGACAGGCTCTATTATCTGGCTCAGCAGAAGGATCCGGAACGTGCCAGGCGCTATAAACAGATAGCGAAGATCCTGAGCAATTATTCCTACGCCAGCCCCACGGTCCCGGAAATCAATGATATCGTCCCGCTACCACCCGCGCTGCTCCCTGAGTGGGACGGCAAACTGAAATGGCTGGAAGAGCGCGAGGCCAATGTGCCGCCGCCGAAGCCCAGCGCAGCGCTGATAGAGAAACTTGCGAAAGCGAAACAACTGAACCCGGCGACGGGCAGGCCGCTGCCGACGTCACCGGACTCCGGGAAATACAACAGGTCAGCTGGCCAGTAAAAAGCCTTTTTTCCTGCCCGGTCCCTGAACCATCACAAACAGAAAGAAAGTCCTGCAATAAAGACGCTGAAACCAAAACTTATAACGGAAAGATAAAAATAAGGAGACTGCCACGACGGTAATTTCCTCGCTGAATGGCAAAAGTCTCACTTAAAAGGATAAAATATAATGACTCAGGAAGACATTATTACCCCGATTGCCACGGTTGACACCCGTCAATGTATGATCACCTCCCCCTGGTTTGTGCAGAATACAGAATACTCACCGATGCCGGCGACCTATAAGCCGCTGGTAAACGGGGAAGAAGCGTTTGCTGCCGTTTATCATGCCATCATGAATGCACAGAAAACGGTGGATATTATTTGCTGGGGATTTCAGCCTTCGATGTACTTTATCCGTGATGGTCAGTCGCTGTGTATCGGCGAATTACTTTGCAAGATTGCGGAAACAAAAAAAGTCCAGGTGCGTATTCTGGGCTGGGAAATGCCCTGTAATGCCGCAGGTGTGGGAGGAGAGGCCAATTTACCGGGTAAGGGAGTCATTCGTTATAAGGACCGGAAAGGCCAGAGTACTACGGATGAACGTTATGCCTATGACCGACAATGGTTCCGTCAGTATTCTCTGTCAGGGGAATGGTCCGATCATCAGTTAAAAAAGGGACAGGCCGGGATAGCGGAAATTGCTGCCGCACCCATAGCGCAACGACAAGAAAAATTAAGCTCACTTTCTCCTTTGTTTGTCGGGCGCGGGTTTAATTTCCTGGAGAGAGCTGAAATTGCCTATCGCGCTGCGAATATGGCGCTTGATCCGGATATCAGCCCTGACACGATGCTTACTCTTGCGGGTACCGTGACCCATCATCAAAAAACGGTGCTGGTTGACTACGAACTGCCGGAGTCTGCGGTTGGTTTTGTTATGGGTCACAACATGCTTGATGAGTACTGGGATACGGATAAACATTCTGCACTGTTTCGCCCGGGCAACAATATGGATCCCCGCTTAGGCGCTAACGGTAAGCTGCCGCGGCAGGATATCTCCAGTCGGGTAACCGGCCCGATTCTGGAGCATCTGCATCATAATTTTGCCATGGCGTGGGAGAAGGAAACCGGTCAGGATCTGCTGACTATTCGTGATAGCGTGTCCATCGCGAAAAAGCTGAAACTGCGTGCGCTACACGGTACGCCGGTGATGGCGCAACTGTTGCGCACTCAGGCGCAGGCAGGAAAGCATGATATTGAAACGCTTTATCTGCAGGCCGTAAATAATGCGACGCAGTTTATCTATATCGAAAATCAGTATTTTCGCTGGCCGCCGCTGGCAGAGTTAATTAATCAGGTTGCGGAAAGACAGAGTAAAGTGGGACGCGAACTGCATTTGTTTGTTGTGACTAACGTAACCGATGAAGGCATTGGGGCGGGTACGGTGAATACCCAGCGGATGCTTGAGGTGCTGGGTCGAGCAAACATTATCCCTGAAGTGACTAAACTGCGTAAGATCGGACAACTCAGCAACGCAACGTTCGGTGGTTCTGTTGGTTATATCGACCCCGGAGATATCAATAAACGTAATCGCGAGATGAGTGAGAAACTTGCTGATTTTAAAAAGAAGGCCGATGAAATTCAGAGCAGTGAAATCCTGCCGGAGGAACGCCCCGGACTGAAGGTTCATATCTGCTCGCTGGTGGCTCCGGACTCACCACCGGAGGAATGGGTGCCGGTATATATTCACTCGAAGCTGATGATTGTGAATGATGTATTTACCACCCACGGTTCAGCGAATATCAACACGCGCAGTATGCGGGTGGACAGTGAAATGAATATTGCCCATGAATGGGCCAGCGTGACGCGGGATTTACGACGGCGGTTATGGAATATGCATACTAACGGACGAGGGGGGCAGGATGATCCAGCGAAGGCATTTGAGGAATGGGGTTATATTCTGAAAGAAAATAAAGATTTACAAGGCACTAAAAAGAACAAACCCGTAGCATCGCTGATTAAATTTTTTTACAACAAATCAACGCTGAGCGATCTGGATTGATGAAACGACTCTTACTTTTATTCTGCATGGTACTGACCGCCTGTGACCAGAACAATACCCACAAGGACGCGCCGATGAACCCGCTGACCGATATTCATACCCGCCTGGCGTTTACCTGTAAACACCAGATTATTCCTGAGGCGTCTGCTGATACTGATGTCCTGTTTAAATACGCCCGCTGGCGGCAAAAAAATAATCTGATTAACCGGGATAAAACGGTGGATGCGGAGATTGCCCGTCTGTACCGGATAGCGGCGGAAAACGGTCATTATAAAGCCAGTATTAATCTGCAGAATGGCGCGCTGCGCGGGCGCTTTGCGCTGAGCAGCCATGAACGTCTGCGCCTGAGTCAGCAACTGATTGATGCGAAGGTGGCCGCCGGCTACTACTTTATTGCCATCTATCTGGAGCACGGTGCGGCAGGACTGGCGCAGGACCCGGAGATGGCGCTGCGTTACTATCGTAAGGCGGCAGATGAAGGGAATCCCCAGGCGCAGGCGTATGTGGGGGATAAACTCGCTCCGATTGATATTGCGCCGGATATATCCCGTCAGATGCGTCGCTGTGCTGCTGAACAGGGAGAGAGAGGTATCCAGTGATCTGGGTGTTAACCTGAAAAATAATAAGCGATTTCAGCAGGCAACTGAGGCATTCCAGTTGGGTGTGGCAGCGGGAGATTCAACCTCAGCCGGTTTCCTGATGCACGGATTTTCCGGACCTGAACCAATGGACAGGTTGTTCTATCTGGCACTGGAGAAAGACCCGGAGCGTGCCCGTCGTTATGAGCAGATAGGTGCTGTGCTGGCGAAATACTCATGGGCCCATCCTGTCGTCCCGGAAATCAACGATATCGTGCCGCTGCCGCCGGCCCCGCTGCCGGAGTGGGACGGCAAGCTGAAGTGGCTGGAGGAATGGGAGGCCAATATCCCGCCGCCAGTGCCTGATGCAGCGCTGATAGAGAAACTGGCGCAGGCGAAACAGCTGAACCCGGCGACGGGCAGGCCGCTGCCAACGTCACCGGACTTTGAGAAGGACAGCGTGGCGCGGCTGCAGTGCCGCAGCGGTGAGCCCTGCCCGCAAAGCGGCTACTGGCAGCCGGCGTGGCGGCCCCGTGAAGGAATGAGCGAACATGCCATCCGTTATTTCCGCGAGGGAGACATCATGCCGGTGGAGAAGGTGACCTTCGTTCGGCCACGTCCCTGGCCGCTGCGCGACAGACTGGTCGTGGAAGCGCAGGAGACGGTGTGGCGCCGTGTCGGCGAGGCATAAGCTCTGCAGAAGATAAGGAAAAGGAGAGCGTCAGGGAATGAAAGGGATAACGACATGGATAGTGCTGGGCAGCCTGCTGCTGTCAGGCTGTGACCAGAAAAGCATCCACAAGGATGTGCCGGTGAACCCGCTGACCGATATTAATGCCCGCCTGGCGTTTACCTGTAAACACCAGATTATTCCTGAGGCGTCTGCGGATACCGATGTCCTGTTTAAATATGCCCGCTGGCTGCAAAAAAATAACCTGATTAACCGGGATAAAACGGTGGATGCGGAAATTTCCCGTCTGTACCGGATAGCGGCAGAGAACGGCCATTACAAGACCAGTATTAATCTGCAGAACGGCGCGCTGCGCGGGCGCTTTGCGCTGAGCAGCCATGAACGTCTGCGCCTGAGTCAGCAACTGATTGATGCGAAGGTGGCCGCCGGCTACTACTTTATTGCCATCTATCTGGAGCACGGTGCGGCAGGACTGGCGCAGGACCCGGAGATGGCGCTGCGTTACTATCGTAAGGCGGCAGATGAAGGGAATCCCCAGGCGCAGGCGTATGTGGGGGATAAACTCGCTCCGATTGATATTGCGCCGGATATATCCCGTCAGATGCGTCGCTGTGCTGCTGAACAGGGAGAGAGAGGTATCCAGTGATCTGGGTGTTAACCTGAAAAATAATAAGCGATTTCAGCAGGCAACTGAGGCATTCCAGTTGGGTGTGGCAGCGGGAGATTCAACCTCAGCCGGTTTCCTGATGCACGGATTTTCCGGACCTGAACCAATGGACAGGTTGTTCTATCTGGCACTGGAGAAAGACCCGGAGCGTGCCCGTCGTTATGAGCAGATAGGCGCTGTGCTGGCGAAATACTCATGGGCCCATCCTGTCGTCCCGGAAATCAACGATATCGTGCCGCTGCCGCCGGCCCCGCTGCCGGAGTGGGACGGTAAGCTGAAGTGGCTTGAGGAACGGGAGGCCAATATCCCGCCGCCAGAACCCAGCGCGGCGCTGATAGAGAAACTGGCGAAAGCGAAACAGCTGAACCCGGCGACGGGCAGGCCGCTGCCGACGTCACCGGACTTTGAGAAGGACAGCGTGGCGGCCCCGTGAAGGGCTGAACGAACGTGCCACCCGTTTCTTCCGCGAGGGAGACATCATACCGGTGGAGAAGATAAATCTTGTCCGCCTGCGCTCCTGCTCGCTTGGCGATAAATGGCTGCGGGGAGAGAGGCAGGTGCCCTGGCGACTGACGGGCGAGGCATAAATCTCCTCTTACGGCGAGTTATCGCTGGCATTAATACCTATAAATTTAAGGACAAATCATATGCGTAAATTTTTAATCGGCTTTTTTATTTTCTTCTCAGGGATAGCAGCGGGGCAGTCTAATTTAGAAGATTTTAATCATTCGCCGAAGTGGGTGGATTCGGCTGGGCAAATAAATCCTGATCCGGGTTTGATGAAGTATTTTCAGAGTATGAAATTTGTCTGTCATAACGCGTCTGGATTTACACCTGAAGAAAATAAGAGTGCTGCAAAGGCGTTCAGTGAACTGGTTCAGTATACTTCTGAGGGAGATCAAATAAAGGGTTTCTGGAACAGTCCTGAACATAAGCAAAAACGTGAAGGACTGCTTGCAACAGCAATCAAAGCCGGAAGCTGGAAGGCCGCATATGTAAATAGTGTCTGGGCAATAAAATATCCGAGTGCGGAGACTCCGATAAAGGTTGCTTCCACCAAACTCCACGAACTCGTTTCTCAGGGCATCCCTATTGCTGCCTATAAATATGCGTCGTATTTGTTTGGTCGCGATTATGAAACAATGTACTACTTGTATGCTGAAGCCATCAAGCGTGGCAGTCCACAGGCCATGTCAGCAGTAGGAGGAACTATTGTTGTCAGGGGTCAGGAACTGCCCCCATTAGGTAAGCAGTTGCTGGAATGTGCGGTAGGGCAAGGTTATGCAGAGGCTTATGATCATCTTGGGTTGCTTGCCGATATGGAAGGCAGGAGAGTAGATGCCTATCGTTTGTGGGAAAAAGGCATTAATGAAGGATGTGAAGGCTGCATCAAAAAAATGAGTAATCTGGCTAAAGTTCGGCATGGTTATTCTGTGGATGTGCCGATGATGGAGTTGATGCCCGAACTCACAAGGATTAAAGAATTCAATGAAAATAATTTCTTCTATCAATTGACTGATTTGCCAGATTTCTATCGTCGTCTGCCGGAGGAACTGATTTTCCATCTAAACGATTCCGAACTTTTAAGTCTGCTTAAGCTGGAGAAATTTTCTCGCATGTTGTAACTCTGAAACTCAGGAAATGGCTGCGCAAAGAATTTCGCTAATGATTGCAGCTATTTATTTTCCTTAAATGCTACAAGGTTAATAAAGTTATGAAAGGAATTATCCGTACAGGCGATACGCATACCGGGGGCGGGAAAGTGCTCCGTGGTTCCAGTAATATGAAATTTGGTGGTATCGGCGTGGCGCGGCTGGGCGATCCCGTCAGTTGTCCGATCACAGGCCATGGTCCGACGGTGATTGCCGAAGGGCACCCCACTTTTAGCGATCATGGTATACCGGTTGCGTTCCATGGCCACCGTTGTGCTTGTGGTTGCATATTGCTGTCGAGCCTGCCACAAGCCAGGGTGCGCTAACGATGCCTGTCGATTTAAAACGTATTCCCCCGCCTGCTCAACGGCCTCGAGCACCGGTGTGGTGGGTTTGGTTGCTGTTTTTGCTGTGTTGGCTGGCAGCAGGCACCTGCTGGGCCATTATGAGCAATACTGATAAACTCCAAATACACACCGCGGATTTTTGGCAAACGGCGTTGATATTACCGGCATTACTCTGGCTTATTCTGCTGGCGTTGCGTATCGCCTGGTATAAAGGATTACTGTCAATGGCTGATGGCTGGGATAACGATCGTGAACAGCTTTTGAGTCGTGAAATCCAGAGAGGGCGGCGTCACCTGGCAATCCTGGGCGTGAGCTTACACACCGCATTACGTCTCCCGGATGATCGGGATGGTAAGGGGCAGCGAGAGGCATTACGAAACAATACCCCGGCTTTAAAAACGCAGCCTTCCTGGTGGAGTGACGAAGGTATACGACATAGTCGGCTGTTGCGTATCGGCGACGAAACGCCCGAACAGTTGGTTAGGCGCATCATGAGCAATACGTTGAATGAGCTGACTTCTGTACTGGCATCTGTTCCTGCAGAGATACCGCTGTCATTCATCATAGAGAGCGACGGCAGTCTGTCCGTCAGCGAGATACAGTCGACCTGGCGCCAGTGTTTGGCGAACAGTCACATCCGGCAACCGGTGACGTATCTGGAAGGCAAAGGGCTGCAGATGATAGACCACTGGCTGGATCAGCCGATGACTGAGCCATCCCTGATGCTGATTGTGGCGCTACAGGTTGCTCCCAAACAGGTTGAGGGAACGGCAGAAACGGTGGTTAGCCTGTTGCTTGCCAGTCCTCAGGTCGCGGCGGATCTTATGCCACTGGCGCTTCTCCACCGACCAGAGCAGGTGAAGGGGATAAGCCACGAGGCGTTTCATTATGCCTTTGCGCGCGCGTTTGACTGGGCCGCGTTACCCGCGGAGGCCGTGCCTGCCGGTTGGTTGGTGGGTATCAAGATGAACTATCATCAGCCCATCGCAACGGGATTGATCGCGTTGTCGAGCCCGATCAATATCGGTCGTGATTTCTACAACCTGGACAGTAGCCTGGGTTATCCAGGCGTCGCAGCACCCTGGGTCGCGATCGCTGGAGCAATCCTGCGGTGCGGTGACGATAAATCTCAACTCATTGTAAGTGGTGACGGTTTTGCCGACCAACCATTATGGGCCACGGTGATCACCCCATTACCACTATCATCAGAGCTTCACCAGGCCAGGCCCGTTCGCGCTGCCTGAGAGGCGGCAAGCCTCGTGACTACACACTATCTCATCAGACGGTCATATCAGCCCCTGGTGGTGGGTCTGAATCTTTCTCGAATCTTCTTACTGCAGGAAATAAGGATGAATGCAACGGATAGCATATTGCGCTTAGGTAGCCGTTTTGGGGTGCTGATGCTGATAGCTGGCGCAATATTGTGGGGGATATATCACTATGGCGACAAGATTGGATTGAATACGCTGCAAGCGAAACTCTATTTCTGCCTGGGCTTAGGGATCCTTATTCTGCTTTTTCGTTATGGCGGCCGTATTGTGCAGTTCATACTCGGCCGCCATCTGAAGGGGCAGGGGGCGCCATTGACAAGTGGTCAGCATCTGAAGCCGGCTTCCCAGAGTCACCGCGCAGTTATTGAGATGAGGCAGACATTGCGTCGCCAGTATGGTCGCTTTGGGGCTGGCAAAATGACCATTCTGATGCTCACGGGAAGCGTGGCGGATGTCGAACGCCTTGCACCGGGCCTGAGTAGCCAGTACTGGCAGGAGAATGGAGACACATTATTGCTTTGGGGTGGGGAACCCCAGAGCGCGTCGGATAATGACTGGCTTTCTGCTTTGCGTAAACGCTTTTGCCCCCCTGTGAATGGGCTGGTGTGGGTCACTTCTGCGTTTGATCATCTGCCCGCAGCCAATCAGCACGTATCCCCCGCTTTGTTGTCCATGGAGGATATAGATAACATTGCCCATGATCTGGCTGAACGTTTCTCACTGCTAGGGTGGGCTGTACCACTGTATGTCTGGTCGCTGCATCCCCAGGCGGATGATCAGGCCGGGCGCATCGTGCAATCTGTCGGCAGTCTCTTCCCGCCAGACTGTCAGTCGTCGCAGATGCGCCAGTTACTTTCGGCGTTGCCCTCAAGACTGTTAGAGACTGGAGTACAACAGGTCACGGGTAATCCGCAGCATCATTTTCTTCTGGGCCTGGCGGACCAACTCACGCGGCAGCCGGAGCGGATTAGTGTTCCCCTGTCGACGTTTCTGGAACCTCATCGTGCGTTACCGTTAGCCGGCGTTGTGTTCAGCCCGTCATCGCCGCAGGCGTCGCACAGCCTGAAGCATCATTGGCGCCACGATAAACGCTGGGACGTGCTACTGGAATCTCTCAGGCCATCCGGCTTAAAAGCACGAAAGATCGGCTTTCCCTGGCGAAGAGCTGTCTCTGCCTCCACTGCCGCCCTGATGTTACTCTGGACCGCCTCAATGACAGTCTCTTTTATCGCCAACCGCGAGCTGGTGGCGATCGCACAGGAGCAGGTGCGGCTGGCCTCAGCGGAGAAACAGCCGCTGGCCGTACGCCTGCATGCGCTCTCCGCGTTACAGAAAACGCTTTCTCAACTGGATTACCGCTCGCAGCACGGCGCGCCGTGGTACCTCCGCGCTGGCCTCAGTCAGAACGATGACCTGCTGGCGGCGCTGTTTCCGCGCTACGGGGAGATGGCGCAGCCGCTGCTGCGCGATGCGGCGGCGCATCATCTGGAAGAGCAGCTCACCGCCTTCGTGCAGCTGCCGCCGGACAGCCCACTGCGTGAGAAGATGACGAAGACCGCTTACGGACAACTGAAACAATATCTGATGTTGACCCGCCCGGAAAAAATGGACGCCGCGTGGTTCGCCACCACGCTAATGCAGGACTGGTCGCAGCGCTCAGGCATCGCCGACGCCGTCTGGCAGGGCAGCGGCCCTTCGCTGCTGGCATTTTATGCCGCCAGTCTGGTGTCGCATCCGCAGTGGCGTCTGCCTGTCGATGATGGTCTGGTCAGCCAGGTGCGCACACGGTTAATTCGACAGATGGGCCAGCGCAACAGTGAGTCCACGCTTTACCAGAAGATGCTCGCGCAGGTGGCGAATCAGTATGCCGATATGCGCCTGGCGGATATGACTGCCGACACCGATGCTTCGCGTCTGTTCAGCACTGATGAGGTGGTGCCGGGCATGTTTACCCGTCAGGCCTGGGAGCAGGCCGTGCAGCCGGCCATTGAGAAAGTGGTCGCGGAACGCCGCGATGAAATGGACTGGGTGTTGAGCGATACGAAGCAGACTGCCGCGCAGTCGACGTCGCCGGAAGCTCTGCGAGCCAGGCTGGCGGAGCGTTATTTCGCTGATTTCAGCGGCTCCTGGCTGGATTTCCTCAACAGTCTGCGCTGGCAGCGCGCGGCGACCCTCTCCGATGCTATCGACCAGCTGACCCTGATGGCCGATGTGCGCCAGTCGCCGCTGGTGGCGCTGATGAACACCCTGAGCGTGCAGGGGCGAACCGGCCAGACCGGGGAAGCCTTCGCCGATTCGCTGGTCAAATCGGCCAGGCAGCTGTTTAACCGTGATAACTCGCCCGTCATCGATCAACGGTCCGGCGCGCGCGGTCCTCTGGATGCCACCTTCGGACCCGTGCTGGCGCTGCTGGACAATCGCGACGGCGGGACGCCCACCAGCCGTCTTAGCCTGCAGACCTTCCTGACCCGCGTCACCCAGGTGCGTCTGCGCCTGCAGCAGGTCACCAACGCCACCGACCCGCAGGCGATGACCCGCCTGCTTGCGCAGACGGTATTCCAGGGCAAGGCCGTGGATTTAACCGAAACGCGCGACTACGGCAGCCTGGTGGCGGCGGGGCTGGGCCAGCAGTGGAGTGGATTTGGGCAAACGCTTTTTGTTCGCCCGATGGAACAGGCCTGGCAGCAGGTGCTGACCCCGGCGGCGGAAAGTCTCAACGCCCAGTGGCGCAGCGCGGTGGTGGAGGACTGGAATAGCGCCTTTGGCGGCCGCTACCCCTTTAAAAATACCAGCAGTGAAGTCTCTCTGCCGCTGTTGGCAAAATACCTCGACAGCGAGACCGGGCGCATCGCCCGCTTTCTGCAGACCCGGCTGAACGGCGTGCTGCATAAAGAGGGGAGCCGCTGGATGGCGGACAGTATCAATGCCCAGGGGCTGACATTTAACCCGGCCTTTCTGCAGGCGATGAATACCCTGAGCCATCTCTCCGACGTCGCGTTCGCCAACGGCGAAGCGGGATTGCATTTTGCGCTACGTCCCGGCACGGCGGACGGCGTGATGCAGACGGAGCTGGTCATCGACAGTCAGAAACTTGTCTATATGAACCAGATGCCGGTCTGGCGGCGGTTCAGCTGGCCCGCTGACACCGAAGCGCCGGGCGCCAGTCTGAGCTGGATCAGTACCCGGGCGGGCACACGCCAGTATGGCGATTTACCGGGCGCCTGGGGGTGGATCCGTCTGCTGGATAAGGCGGTGGTCAGCGCTTATCCCGGAACGAGCAGCAGCTGGAGCCTGAGCTGGAAAGCGCCGGATGGTCTGTTGCTGAACTACACGCTGCGTACCGAGGCGGGGGAAGGACCGCTGGCGCTGCTGGCGCTGCGAAACTTTACGCTACCGGAGACGATATTCAGCGTGCGCGCGTCTGCTGAACGTGTTCCGCTGACCGACGATATACCCGGCGAAGAGGGATACTGAACCTTCTCCCTCACTGATTGGCGTTAACCTGCAACGCCAGGCCTCCTTCGCTCATGGCCGCCCGACGGCCAACTAATCTGACCGCGCAGCCATGCTGCGTGTCTCCCTGTAGACGAATAAGGGAATATTCATAATGGACGATTTAACCCTGCGATATTTTGATGCTGAAATGCGCTACCTGCGCGTGGCGGCAAAAGCGTTCGCGCAGGCTCACCCCGATCGGGCGGCGATGCTGGATCTCGATAAAGCCGGTACGCCGGACCCTTACGTTGAGCGCCTATTTGAAGGCTTTGCCTTTTCCGTAGGTCGCTTGCGCGAAAAAATTGATGATGATCTGCCGGAGCTGACCGAGGGGCTGGTCAGCATGCTGTGGCCGCACTATTTGCGCACTATTCCATCGCTATCGATCGTGGTGCTGACCCCAACGCTGCCGGCGATGAAGATGGCGGAAACGGTGCCCGCCGGGTTTGAGATTAGCTCCCGCCCACTGGGGCCGAAAAATACCGTGTGCCGGTACCGAACCACCCGCGATCTGACGCTTAACCCGCTGGCGATAGAGGAGGCGGTGATGACGGCGGAGCCGGAGGGACGTTCGGCCCTGCGACTACGATTCGCCTGTAGCGAGCTGGCTGACTGGTCGCAGACCGATCTCCGCCGCCTGGCGCTGTACCTGGGGGAAGACGCTGTTACCGGCAGCGCCCTCCATCTGTGGCTGACCCGACGCCAGGCCGCGCTGTACCTGCGTCTGCCGGGTCAGACAGAGCGGGTAAGCCTCGATGGCTATTTTTCCCCGGGGGGATTCAGCGAGGAGGATCGTTTATGGCCGAAGGGGGAGAGCGCTTTCAGCGGCTATCAGCTGCTGCTCGAGTATTTCACCTTTCGCGAAAAATTTATGTTCGTGCAGCTAAATGGCCTGGAAAACATCACCCTGCCGGCGGGGATATCGCATTTCACGCTTGAGGTGGTGTTCAGCGAGGTCTGGCAAAGTGATTTACCCGTCAGCGCAAGCAGCCTGCGCCTGCACTGTGTGCCGGTGATTAACCTGTTTACCCTTGAGGCCGATCCGTTGACCATCAGCGGGCTGGAGAGCGAATACCTCCTGCGTCCGAAGCGCCTGCAGGACGGGCATACCGAAATCTATTCTGTTGACAGCGTGACCGGCTCCGGGCGCACCGGGGAGGCACGCTATGTGCCTTTCACCCGCTTTCGTCACCAGGGGGGAATGATGCGTCGCCATGCGCCGGAGCGCTACTACCACACCCGCGTAAAACGGGGCGTAACCGGCATGCACGATACCTGGCTTATCCTCGGCGGACAGCAATGGGAGGCTGACCGGGAGCTGGCGCGGGAAACGGTCTCCTTGCGCATCACCGGCACTAACGGCCAGCTGCCGCGCCGGGCGCTACAGAGCACGCTGCTGGATCGCTGTGAGTCGATATCAGCCACGCCGCTTACCGTCCGCAATCTCTGTAAGCCCACGCTGCCGGCCTATCCCCCGGCGGAAGACCGCTACCACTGGCGGGTCATGAGCCATCTGGGCACCCGTTTTCTCAACATGATGAGCAGCGCCGAGGTGCTGCGCGGCACGCTGTCGCTCTACAACTGGCGGGAGGATGAGCTTAATAATCGCCGTCTGGACGCCATTCTGGCGGTCAGCCATCACCGAATTCAGCGTTTCGAGCAGGGCTTCCTGCTGCGCGGGCTGGATATCGAAGTGACGCTCGACGGTAGCGGATTTACCGGTGCGGGCGATGTCCACCTGTTTGGCGACATGCTCAACCGCTTTTTCGCACTGTATGCCGATATGAATCAGTTCAACCAGCTGACGCTCATTGTTCAACCTGAAGGGAAATGTATCCGGTGGAAAGAGAATCACAGTCTGCGCCTGCCCGGCTGATGGCGCAGCTCCGGCCTCAGTTGCCGTACATGAATTTTTACCGCTTCTGCCAGTTGCTGGAGAAGAACCATCCGAAGGCGCCGATCATCGGCAGCGGCTGGCTATTAGGTGATGAACCCATACGCTTTCGCCCGCATCCGGGGATGGGCTTTCCGGCTGGCGAAATCCGCGGAATGGACGATCCTGAACCGCCCCGTCCGCCGGCGGTTCGCGTGACTTTTATGGGACTCTACGGCGTGGAATCCCCGCTGCCGACCCACTATAGCGATGACATTGCGCAACGGCGGGAAGGCGTCGAGGCCACCGAGGATTTCCTCGATATCTTTAACCATCGGCTGATCGCCCAGTATTACCGTATCTGGCGCAAATATTCCTACCCGGCAACCTTTCGGGCGGGCGGCACGGACAACATCTCGCAGTATCTGCTGGGCCTGGCGGGGCTGGGCATACCGGGATGTGCCGCCGTTGCCGCAGCGCCGCTGTCGCGATTTCTGGCGCTGCTGCCGGTGATGATGCTGCCGGGGAGATCCGGGGAAGGCATGGAGGCGCTGGTGGCGCTCCTGGCCCCGGGGACCCGGGCGACGGTGTACCACCACGATCCCTGCCGGATCCCCTTGTCGCAGCCGTTAACGATGAGCGTCCGTCAGCCGGTTAGCCTGCAACATAGGCCAGTGATGGGAACCTACGCCACGGATGTGAACGGTCAGGTATTGCTGCAGCTGGCAACGGAAAAGCCTGATGAGGTTCGCGGCTGGCTGCCCGGCGGCGAACTGTTCAGCGACCTGATGGCGCTTCTGCACGTCTGGCTCGGATCTCATCTTGACGTGCGGCTGCAGCTTTGCGTCGCCCGCCGTTTACTGCCGGATGCGCAACTTTGCTGCCAGCAGGAGCATGCCGTCCAGCTCGGCCGTACCGCTCTGCTGCGTCCTCTGGATGCGCAGAAACAGGCTGACGACAGAGTCACGATTTATCTGGGGCACTATCAGCGCGTCCGGGAAAATATCCACCGCAGGGAGAGCGATGAAGATGGCGATTACCGCAGTTAAACCCTCCGCCAGGTTGCTGGCATTCCTCATGGTTACCGTCTTAACCGGCTGCGGACTGACGCAGACCGTGAAAGACGGCGCCGTTTCCGTGACCCAGTCCATTTTTTACCCCCAGGTGAAAACCCTGCATCTGGATCTTCGCGCCCGGGAAGGCGTGAATAACAACGCCAAAGGCGCCTCCCTGGCGACGGTGGTGCGTATTTATCAGCTGAAGGGCCGGCAAGCGTTCGACAATACTGACTACCCGTCGCTGTTTGCCGGCGATGGCCAGGCGCTGCAGGCGGACCGGGTGGCGGAAAAAGATGTTCGCCTGCGTCCGGGCGAATCGGTGACCGTCGATATGCCCATGGAAACCAGCGCGCAGTTTGTGGCGGTGGCGGCCATGTTTATCGATCCAGATCTGACGCAAAACAGCTGGCGGCTGGTACTCACCCGGGACGAACTTGATCCGGCGAGGCCGCGCATTATCGAAGCCAGCCAAAATCAACTGACGCTGCACCCGTTTAAGGAGAAATGAAAATGCCTCGTCCCTCCCTGTATGACATCCTGTACGGCAATTTCGCCGGCGGGCTTGACCTGAATACTGTCAGCGAAACGGATCAGGTCATCCTGTCGGTGCTCGATAACATGCAGCGCATCCTCAACTGTCGGGCCGGAACGCTGGCGCATCTGCCGGACTACGGCCTGCCGGATATGACCGCTATCCTCCAGGGGATGCCAGCGTCGGCGCACCAGCTGATGAGCACGTTGTCGGCGGTGTTGCTGAAATACGAACCGCGCCTGCAGCGGATCGCGGTGGTGATGCTCGATCAGCATGCGCCCGGCGAACTGCGCTATGCCATTGATGCGGAGCTGAAGGATATTGGCCTGGTGCGTTACGGCACGGAGTTTATGTCCGAGGGCAGGGTGTTGATCCGCCACCTCAAACGTCAGCAGTACCTTGACGCCCGCTCCGCCCTCTAATCTCTCGCTGAAAGACATCATGATGACAACACACCACGACCGTCACTATAAAGCCGGTGGCGACCCGCGCACGCTGGCTGATTTTATGGCCCTGCGTGCGGAAATGAACAAGCTCAGCCACCCGGCGCGGCCGGATATTAACTGGCCGTATGCCGAGCAGCTTGCCCGCGGGCTGTTGGAGCATCACGGCGCGGACCTGCAGACTGTCGCCTGGTATACCCTGGCCCGCGCCCGGCTGGGCGGGGTGGCAGGGATCAATGAGGGGCTGACGCTGATGGAGTCGCTGCTGGTTCGTCAGGGGAAAAACCTGTGGCCACAGGCGCTCCCGGCCCGGACAGAGATCTTCCGCACCCTGAGCAAGCGGCTGCGGCAGGTGATCCGTACCCTGAATCTTACCCCAGAGGATGTTGAGTCGCTTGAGCAGGCTGAACGTTCGCTGCAAAGCTTCGACGCAGTGCTCCAGCACCTTGAGATCGCTCCTGAAAACCAGCTGAGCGACCTGCGGGCGCTACTGCACAGCACGGCAACTCGCTTCGAGAGCCTCGACCCTGCGCCAGCGCTTCCCACCGCGCCGCCGGTGGCGGTGTCTGACGCGGAACTTCCCGGCACTCTGGTCAGCGAAGAGGATGCGGCGAAGGTTGAGCCACTGCCAGACCTAAAACGTAGACCAAAGGCTGAACCGCTGGCTCCGCCTTCACCTGCAAAGCGGCCCGCGCCGGTGGCGGCGTCTACTCCGGCAGCCGCGCCGCGCTGGAAGCCGTTTATCGCCGGAATGGTTACCATGCTGGCGGTAACGGGTATCGCCGTCGGCGGATGGCTGGCGCTGCGTCAGTCCGACTTGCCGCCCATTTCGGTCACCCAAAATGCCGGACCGATACCGGGCCTGCCGGCGACAACGCCCCCGGGGCCGGTTGATCTGCCACAGACGCAGCGCCAGCTTGGCGAGCTTGCCCGCCTGGCGCCGGACTGGGCGGTCAGCTACGGCGACCAGCTGGTCCACCAGGCCCTTATCCGCTGGCCGGATCAGGCGCAACCGCTGGCGCAGCAGTGGCGGCAGCAGCTGAGTGCTGGCGCATTGCCCGCGGAAAATCTTACCGGCTGGTCGGAGGGCATGCAGCAGCTGCAGCGGCTCGCCGACCAGCTCAATGCCCTCGACGAGCAGAAGGGGAAGTACCTGACGGTGAGCGAACTGAAAACCGCAGTATTTGCCATCACACAGTCGTTTAACCGCGCTGTTCCGCTGGAGGAGCAGCTGCGCCAGCTGGCCGCGCTTCCCGTTGATCAACCCTGGCCAGCCGCGCGGGGAAGCCTCGCGGAGCTGCATCTGCAACAGCTGATAGTGGAGTATGCCCTGCTGAAGCGAAAACAGCCGGCGTCGCCGACCGCTGCGCTCCCCGCAACCGGTGAGCCCTCGGTGAGTGAGGCGGTGAAATAAAGTGTGCGCATGGCAACATTTTCTTTACATCAATATTGCAAGAACCGAACGCCCTTCGTAGTCTGAAAATGATTTAAATATACCGTTTGTAGTTGTATTGAAAATTTTATTTCGATCTCTGAGGGCATACTATGAAGCACTGTAAAATCATCTTGTTAGTAGGCCTTCTGGCCAGTTCCGCTTCGGCATTAGCAGAGAAGATCGGCGTCTCAATGGCCTACTTCGATCAAAACTTTCTCACTATTATCCGCCAGTCCATTGAGAAAGAAGCTCAAGCCCGCCACGTCGACGTACAGTTTGAAGACGCCCGCGGCGACACCGGACGCCAGGCCGATCAGGTGCAGAGCTTCATCGCCTCCGGCGTGGACGCGATCATCGTCGACCCGGTGGACTCCGCCAGCACCCCGCAGCTGACGAAGATGGCGCAGCAGGCCAAAATGCCGCTGGTGTATGTGAACCGGACGCCGGGGGATAAAACGTTACCGCCCGGCGTGGTGTTTGTCGGTTCGGACGAGCGGGAGTCTGGCACATTGCAGATGGAGGCGCTGGCGAAGCTGGCAAACTACAAAGGCAACGTCGCCATCATGATCGGCAATCTCACCGACGCCGGCGCGCTGCAGCGCACCAAAGATGTGGAGCAGGTGGTGGCCAAGTATCCGGCAATGAAAGTGGTGCAGAAACAGCCGGCCAACTATTCCCGCAGCGAGGGAATGGATCTGATGCAGAACTGGACGGGCAACGGAGAAGCGATTGATATTGTGGCGGCGAACAACGATGAGATGGCGATTGGCGCGGCGATGGCGCTGGAGAAAAGCCAGAAGAAGCTGCTGATCGGCGGGATCGACGCCACCCCGGACGGGCTGAAAGCCCTGGCCAGCGATAAGATTCAGGTGACGGTTTTCCAGGACGCCGTCGGTCAGGGCAAAACGGCCTTAGCGGTAGCGCTGAAGCTGATTAAAGGAGAAAAGGTCGAGTCTCATGTCTGGATCCCGTTTGAGTTAGTGACCAAAGAAAACATGCAGACCTATGTGGAAAAGAGTCATTAACGGCAAGGCGCAGGTGCGCGAACCTGGCTGATAAAACCGGGCTGATAATGCGACTCCCGGGCAACTAAATCGGAGGAAAAGGCATGGCAACGGCAAGAAGCGGCTATACGCTGCAGGTGATAAAGGCAGGGCAGCAGGGGCATGTTGAAATGAGATGGGGGCATCTCGCAGACGTTGATACGCGCGCGGCGGCGGCGGCTATCATGCAGCATATCGGGCGTTCTTCGTCCTCGCGGGGCCAGCAGGAGATCAGCCTGTCGCTGACCAATGCCGCCAGCGGCATCTCGGTGGAGCTTCATCACCCGGCCTCTGGGGAAAGCGCCACCCCGGCTTTTATTGAGGCTGAGTTAAAGAAAATTGTGCAGATCGTTGATGGCTACGAGGCGGCAGAAGATACCCATATTGTGGAGTAGCGTGTCGCCTGGGTAAAAAAAAATCCACGCCGCTGCGTGGATTTTTTTGCGCGGTGGCGGCGAAAACGCCAGCCAGTGGGATTAGACGTTGAACAGGAAGTTCATCACATCGCCATCTTTCACGATGTAGTCTTTACCTTCAGCACGCATTTTACCGGCTTCTTTCGCGCCCTGTTCGCCTTTGTAGGCAATGAAGTCTTCATAAGCGATGGTCTGCGCGCGGATAAAGCCTTTTTCGAAGTCGGTGTGGATCTTACCGGCTGCCTGCGGCGCGGTCGCTCCCACCGGGATGGTCCATGCGCGAACTTCTTTCACGCCCGCGGTGAAGTAGGTCTGCAGGTTCAGCAGAGCGTAACCGGCGCGGATCACGCGGTTCAGGCCCGGCTCTTCGAGGCCCAGCTCAGCCATGAACTCGTCACGCTCTTCATCGTCCAGCTCGGCGATGTCCGCTTCAACGGCGGCGCACACCGGCACCACCACAGACCCTTCCTGCTCGGCGATGGCGCGAACCTGATCGAGGTACGGGTTGTTCTCGAAACCGTCTTCAT
>OKVN01000286.1_pt1 | contig 23337 bp, 17 predicted proteins | sample 1606961 | NCBI WGS metagenome assembly OKVN01 (sample SAMN03281020, study PRJEB24777) | human gut metagenome | isolation source: fecal sample PR170 from 1 month old male Malay infant, vaginal delivered... | place: Singapore | collected 2005-12-29 | reverse complement strand
GCGCACGACTTCGTGTACACCGACGCCGAACGCGACCGCGTGCTCGCCGAAGGCAAGTCCGCAGGCCGTCAGCTGCCGAAGGGCGAAGGCATCCAGCGTTACAAGGGTCTGGGTGAAATGAGCTACCAGGAACTGTGGGAAACCACCATGGATCCTGACCACCGCATTCTGAAGCAGGTGCAGATCGAAGACGCGGCCGCAGCCGACGAAACCTTCTCCATGCTCATGGGAGACGAAGTCGAACCTCGCCGTCTGTTCATCCAGCGCAACGCCCGCAACGTCAGCTGGATCGACGCGTAGGGATTTCAAGGACTTCAGGCAAGGTTTCATAAGGATTTAGAAGGACTTAGAAGTTGGCAGACGAAAACAACAGCAACGAAGACGGCCAGTTCGTGCCTGACGGCTCCATGGAGCCGTTGAGCCCGCAGGAGGCCGACAACACCGATTACGGCCTGATGGTGGGCGAACGCATCCAGAAGAAGGATCTGCAGCAGGAAATGCGCGATTCCTACCTGGCGTACGCCATGTCCGTGATCGTGGACCGTGCGCTCCCGGCCGTGCGCGACGGCATGAAGCCGGTGCATCGCCGTGTGATCTCCGCGATGTACGACGGCGGCTACCGCCCCGACCGCGGCTACTCCAAGTGCGCCCGCGTGGTCGGCGAAGTGATGGGTAAGTACCATCCGCACGGCGATTCCGCGATCTACGACACGTTGGTGCGTATGGCACAGTCGTGGTCTATGCGCTACACGCTGGTCGACGGCCAGGGCAACTTCGGCTCCCCCGGCGACGATCCGGCCGCGGCAATGCGTTACACCGAATCCCGTATGGCTCCGCTCGCCATGGAAATGGTTCGCGACATCGACAAAGACACCGTCGATTTCCTGCCGAACTACGATGGCAAGACACAGGAGCCGACCGTGCTTCCGGCACGATTCCCGAACCTGTTGTGCAACGGTTCGTCCGGTATCGCCGTCGGTATGGCCACCAACATTCCTCCGCACAACATGCGCGAGGTGGCCGAAGGCGTGCATTGGGCGCTCGACCACCCGGACGCAAGCCGCGAAGAGCTGCTCGAAAACCTGATCCGCATCATCAAGGGACCGGACTTCCCTACTGGCGCAACGATTCTCGGACATAAGGGCATCGAACAGGCCTACCGTACCGGCCGTGGTCTGATCACCATGCGCGCGGTGGTGAACACCGAAGAGATCAAGGGCCGCATGTGCCTCGTGATCACCGAGCTGCCGTACCAGGTGAACCCTGACCGACTGGTCGTCTCCATCCGCGAAGCGGTGCGCGACGGCAAGATCCAGGGCATCGCCGACATGCGCGACGAAACCTCCGGTCGTACCGGTCAGCGTCTCGTGCTCGTGCTCAAGCGCGACGCCGTGCCGAAGGTCGTGCTCAACAACCTGTACAAGCACTCCCAGCTGCAGCAGACCTTCGGCGCCAACATGCTGGCGCTGGTCGACGGTGTGCCGCGCACGCTGTCTTTGGATGCCTTCATCCGCCATTGGGTGGGCCACCAGCTGGAAGTCATCGCACGCCGTACCGCATACCTCAAGCGTGAGGCGGAGGAACGCGACCACATCCTGCAGGGCTATCTGAAGGCCCTCGACATGATCGACGAGGTCATCGCGCTCATTCGTGCTTCCGAATCCGCGGAAACCGCGCGCACGGGCCTTATGGACCTGCTGGACGTGGATGAAGTGCAGGCCGACGCCATTCTGGCCATGCAGCTGCGCCGACTGGCCGCATTGGAACGTCCGAATATCCGCGACGAGCACAACGAACTGATGCGTCGCATCGCCGACTACCACGACATTCTCGCCAAGCCGGAGCGCCAGCGCAAGATCGTGGGCGACGAGCTTGACGAAATCGTGTCCAAGTATGGCGACGAACGTCGAACCAAGATCCTGCCGTACTCCGGCGAAATGAACGTCGAAGATCTGATCGCGGAAGAAAACGTGGTCGTAACCGTTACACACTCCGGTTTCATCAAGCGCACCAAGGCCGACGAATACCGTGCGCAGCATCGCGGCGGCAAGGGCATCAAGGGCGCCAAGCTGCGCGAGGACGACGTGGTGGACCACTTCTTCCTCACCAGCACGCACAACTGGCTGCTGTTCTTCACCAACAAGGGACGCGTGTACCGCCTGAAGGCGTACGAGCTGCCGGAGGGATCGCGCGATTCCAAGGGACAGCATGTGGCCAACCTGCTGCAGTTCGGGCCGGACGAGACGATCCAGACCGTGCTGTCGATTCCGAACTACGAAGTGGCCAAGTATCTGGTGCTCGCCACCCGTTCCGGCAAGGTCAAGAAGACCGCGCTCGCCGAATACGATTCCCCGCGTCAGGGCGGCCTGATCGCAGTGCGCCTTATGGCCGGCGAGAATGGCGAGAACGCCGACGAGCTGATCGGTGCCGCACTGTGCAACGCCGAGGATGACATCATTCTTGTGTCGAAGCTGGGCATGAGCCTGAAGTTCCAGGCCAACGACGAGCAGCTGCGCCCGATGGGCCGTCAGACCGCAGGCGTGCAGGGCATGAAGTTCCGCGAAGGCGACGAGCTGCTGGCCATGGACGTGGTCTGGGGTGATTCCGACAAGGATCTGTTCGTGGTCACCAACGAGGGCTTCGCCAAGCGCACCGCCATCAGCGAATACCGTTTGCAAGGCCGTAACGGCTTTGGCGTCAAGGCCGTGCAGCTCGCCGAAGGCCGTGGCTCCCTCGTGGGCGCGGTGATCGTTGAGGAAGATGACCAGATCATGGCCATCATGAAGTCCGGCAAGGTCATCCGCTCCAACGTCGACGAGGTCAAGCGCACCGGCCGCACCACCCAAGGTGTGACGTTCGCCAAGCCGGACAAGAACGACGAGATCATCTCCATCGCACGCAACGAGGAGAAGGATGACGAATCCGCGGAATCTGGCGAATCTGCGGAAAAAACGGAATCCGCGGAATCTGGGACGAACGCAACCGTGAACGAGGGTGCTTCGGCATCGTCTGAAGCCGCTACTGAAGCCAACGCTGGCAACGGCGATGGCGAGAATGTAGAGGCATGAAGACAAGACAGGCAATCGTCTGCGAAAACTGGTAGCCTCAGCTAAGAACTGGGCACAATCTTGCAAGGAGCAACGATGAGCGAGAACATCGAAGGACAGCAAATGCCGGAGGTTGGGCAGGCACCGCGCGTGGCACGTTCCGCTTCCAGCCAGCCGCTGATTGGTGCGGATCAGGTTCAGGCGCACGAGGGTGCCTCCTCCGCTTCCGGCGGTGTGAAGGTCCGTGAGAAGCGTCGCGGCGGCGCTCCGCGTGCACGCCGTATGAGCCTGTCTCTGACGCGTATCGATGCATGGTCGGCCGCCAAGGTGGCGTTCATGCTTTCCATCGCGGGAGGCATCATTCAGATTGTCGCGGTGGCTTTGCTGTGGGGCATGCTGAACGTGGTCGGCGTGTTCGACCAAGTTACGCAGATTGTGTCTTCCACTGGCTTGGACGCTGGCGGATTCGACCTGACCAACGTGTTCTCGTTGGGCACTGTGCTGAGCGCCGTCACCATCTTCTCCATTGTGGAAGTGGTGCTGATCACCGTGCTCGTGGTGATTTTCACGCTGCTGTACAACGTGGTGAGCACCCTCGTCGGTGGCATCCACGTCACGCTTGGAGATGATTAATAGCGCAGTGCGCTATTAATGGCAGCGAGCGGCGATAGCGTCCGCGAGCGTCGCATGCAATGCTGAAATAGCGCAGTGCGCCGTCAGTAGCGGCGATAGCAAACTCAAACGCAACAAGACGGTCTGTGTCGTGATTCCCATCACGACACAGACCGTCTTCGTATTTTCTAGACCAGTCTGTCTCTTACCGTACGCCAAACCCTATCTGCCTCTCCCCTGCCTGCAATCTGCCCATATCTGCCCTATATATGGCAGATTTTGCCTTCCGACCTGTACCATCTCGCTTATATATGGCAGGTCAACTTGCGAAAAAGCCAGTTCGGGGGTATATTTTGGGTCATTTTTCCTACCAAGGCTGCCATATATAAGCGAGATATCACCGTACGAACTCTCAAATCTGCCATATATAAGCGAGATAGCGGAGCTGCGCGAGAGGAAGTTGCGGTTATAGCTGAAACTATTGCGATTTTTAGAGATAGTTTCAGTTATAACCGGAACTATCGTGATTTTGAGTGATTGTTTCAAATGTAACTGCAACTAGATTGGGTGCGCTGAAGTACGTGTTGAAATACGAAAAGAGGGCCTGTCTGGAATGAAACCAGACAGGCCCTCAATGTATTTCGATGAGCCAGCCGTATTGGCTAGATTGGCTAAAACGGCTAGATCAGAGCACGCCCTGGGCGACCATGGCGTTGGCGACCTTCACGAAGCCGGCAGCGTTGGCGCCGAGCATCAGATCACCCTCGTGGCCGTATTCCTTGGCGGCTTCCAGAGAGTTGGCGACGATGTTCTCCATGATGGACTTGAGCTTGCCGTCAACCTCTTCAAAAGTCCAGGAAAGGCGGTAGGAGTTCTGGCTCATCTCAAGGCCGGAAACCGCCACGCCACCCGCGTTCGCGGCCTTGGCGGGGCCATAGAGCACGTTGTTGGCCTGGTAGACGGCGATTGCCTCCGGAGTGGAAGGCATGTTGGCGCCTTCGCACACCACGGTGCAGCCGTTGGCGACGAGAGCCTTGGCGGATTCCTCGTCGATCTCGTTCTGGGTGGCGCACGGCAGGGCGATATCGCACGGAACGGTCCACACGCCCTTGCAGCCCTCGTGATATTCGGAGCCCGGCACACGCTCGGCGTATTCCTTGATGCGGCCGCGGTGGCCCAGCTTGATGTCCTTGACCACGTCGAGCTGAATGCCGTTCGGATCGTAGATGTAGCCGTTGGAATCGGAGGCGGTCACAACCTTCGCGCCGAGGGCCTGAGCCTTCTCGGTGGCGAAGATGGCCACGTTGCCGGAGCCGGAGATGACCACGGTCTTGCCTTCGAAGGAATCGTTGCGCAGCACGCGCATTGCCTCGGCGGTGTAATAGCACAGGCCGTAACCGGTGGCTTCGGTACGAGCCAGGGAGCCGCCGAATTCGAGGCCCTTGCCGGTCAGCACGCCGGAATACTCGTCGCGGATGCGCTTGTACTGGCCGAACAGGTAGCCGATCTCGCGGCCGCCCACGTTGATATCACCGGCCGGGACGTCGGTGAACTGGCCGATGTGACGGCACAGTTCCGTCATGAAGGCCTGGCAGAAACGCATGACTTCGGCGTCGGACTTGCCCTTCGGGTCGAAGTCGGATCCGCCCTTGCCGCCGCCCATCGGCAGGCTGGTCAGGGAGTTCTTCAGGATCTGCTCGAAGCCGAGGAACTTGATGACGCCTTCGTTCACGCTCGGGTGGAAGCGCAGACCGCCCTTGTACGGGCCGATCGCGGAGTTGAACTGGATGCGGTAACCGCGGTTGACCTGCACCTTGCCCTCATCGTCGGTCCATGCGACGCGGAACTTCACCACGCGCTCCGGTTCGACGATGCGCTCAAGCACGCCCGCCTTCTCATATTCCGGATGCTTCGCAACCACCGGCTCGAGGCTTTCGAAAACCTCGCGAACGGCCTGCAGGAACTCCGGCTGGTCGCCGTCGCGCTTCTCGACCTGCGCGTACACGCGCTTGACGTACTCGTCAGTGAGCATATTCTTCCCCTTCGGGATAGTTGGGTTACCAATAGACGGTCTCATTCTATGTGCACGAATATGGACGGCACAAGACCTTGTTCAGGATTTGGAGACGCTTTTTGCGAGTGCTGGTTCTGAACCTGCTTCTTTTTACGGGATTGCCGTGCCTTGTGTTGCCTATAGGATGGAAATGCGGAAAGCGTGGGAGAGAGTACGTCCGCAATAACATCTCACGATCTCACATAATGGGAGAATCATCATGATTGAAGGATTTAAGAAATTCATTGCACGCGGCAACATGATCGACATGGCGGTCGGTGTCGTCATGGGCGGTGCCGTCACCACAGTGGTTAACTCTATTGTCAATAATGTGATTAATCCGTTCATCGCCATGATTTTCGGCAAACCGAATATGGATGGTCTGTTGGCAATCACATTCAATAATGCGACGGTTTCGTTCGGCGCGGTACTTGGCGCGATATTGAATTTCCTGATTATCGCGGCGGCCGTGTATTTCTGCATTCTCGTGCCGATCAACAAATTCCGTGACGTGACCGAGGCGTTGCTCGCCAAAACCAAGCTTGCGGAAGAACGGAGCAAAGCCGAGGAGGAAGCTGCCAAAGAGCCGGAAATCTCCACCGAAGAGCAGACGATCCTGCTGTTGCAGCAAATCCGCGACGAACTTGCCAAGCAGAATGCACGGAATACACAGAACGTGCCGAACGATTCCGACACTGTTGCCGGTGCAGTCGCAGTGCGGTAGTCATCGCAAGCGATCGTAATAATCAATAATCCAAGGCCGTTTCAAGCGGTGACGCAAGTCCCGTCTGAGACGGCCTTTTGCAATGGTCTTTCAGCGGGGTGATTCTTCCATGCGCTGGAATAATACGGACTCTGGAAGGCACCTCAGCGGGTCATTTGTTCCAGTGACTGGAGGGATCTGGACTGTGAGGTGCTTGGTTGCGTCTAGTTTTCTCCAGTGACTGGAGGTTTTGGGATGCTGGGAGGCTTGTTGGTGGGAGGATTCCTCCACTCGGTGGAGGTTTTTGGACTGTGAGGTGCCTGGCTGCGTCCGGTTTTCTCCAGTGACTGGAGGAATTGGGATGCTGGTTTGGATTTCGGATTTGGGTATGAAAAAAGGGTTTCCGGAAATCACCGGAAACCCTGATTGTGGAGCTAAGGGGATTCGAACCCCTGACCCTCTCCATGCCATGGAGATGCGCTACCAGCTGCGCCATAGCCCCGTGGAGCTAGCCGGGTTCGAACCGGCGACCCTCTGCTTGCAAAGCAGATGCGCTACCAGCTGCGCTATAGCCCCATAGTTGAAAAAAAGCGGCCGCGCCGCTCTTAATCACCGTGGGCCCGGGAGGACTTGAACCTCCGACCTCATCCTTATCAGGGATGCGCTCTAACCACCTGAGCTACGGGCCCGTTCCTGCTGCACTGTTAAGCACAACGAATTGAAATAATACGCGAATTTCAGAGAAAGTCAATACAAGGTGTGTCTTCGGCGTGTCGTGACATAATGCAGACATGCCGAACAATCATCGTAGCCAGCGTAACAACAGTGGGAGAGCCAGCAGGGGAGTGCGCAACCGTAATCGCACGCTATCCGAAGAAACCACGCAAATCGCTGGAATGACGGTGACCATCGTGCGTAAAGCCATCAAAAACATGTACCTGCGCATCAAACCGCCGAACGCGCAAATCGTCATCTCCGCACCTTCTCGCATGTCGCAAGCGGCAATCGCACGATTTGTGACGGAACGCAAACCATGGATCGAACGTGCGCGACGCACCATGCTGCAAGCCAAGGATGAACAGATCCGTCAAAGCGATTTCAATGGTTTGGACCGTGTGAATGGTTCGCATGGTCCGGATAATCTGAATGGCCTGGAAAATTCGGGCGGCGTGGGCGATCGAAACAATCCAGGCGATCCCAATAGCTTGAATAATCCGCGCGTTTTCGTGTGGAACGACGCGGCGAAGGAACGGGCCGTACGGGCCATCAATGCGCAACTGCCGGTGCTGCTTGCGAAATGGTCGCCGATTATCGGGCGGAAGCCGACGCATGTCACGTTACGCATCATGACGTCGCGATGGGGGTCATGCACGCCGAAAACCGGCCGCATCCGACTCAACCTGCAACTTGGTCTTATGGATCCCAGATTCCTGGAATACGTGCTTGTGCACGAAATGACGCACCTGTGGGAAAACGGGCACGGAGAGGACTTTCAGCGGCGTATGAGCGCATATTTGCCGCAATGGAGGCAATTGCGGCGGGAGCTGAACCGTCATGTTGTGTTGTGATGCTCGCGATGCTGTTGCGTTCGCCGTCACGCTGCCATGCTGCGATGAGCTTGCGTAGGGCGATGTTGTTGCGTTGCCTGTGATGTTGAAATACTTGCGATATCACGCCACTGCCGTCACATTGCGCGGATTGCAATGACTAGCCACGGCTTACGCACGTTTGATAACGACGTATAGGTGATTCGTATAGCTTTTTGTTCATAAGATGTACAGAACGCTTAACATCCGCGATTTGCAAGCCTACAATCGTGACGACTGAAACGTTTGCGTGCAAACAGTCCACGCAGAAAGATCGAATAAGTGAGAGAGGGGTCGATTGTGACTGTATTGAGAAAAGTCGGCATTATCGGCATCGGACACGTGGGCGCGCATGTCGCAAATGCCGTGCTTTCCGCAGGACTGGCCGAAGAACTGAAGCTGTGCGACATCAACGAGCAAAAAGTAGTCAGCGAATGTCAGGATTTAAGTGACACGTTGGGTTTCTATCCGCATAACTGCGTGATCGGCAACTACGGCACGCAATACGAGCAGCTAGCCGACTGCGACGTGGTAATCAACGCTGCCGGCGACGTGAAAACCAGCGCCAAAGATCGTGACGGCGAACTGTTCGTCACCACCGACATTGCACGCACCTGGATCTCCCGACTGTTCAACGCAGGCTTCCACGGTGTGATCATCACCATCTCAAATCCTTGCGATGTGGTCGCAACCGAAATCTGGCACATCACCGGCTACGATCCGCGCAAAATAATCGGCACCGGAACCGCGTTGGATTCCGCACGACTGCGCAACGCCATCGCGAAACGCGTCAACGTGGATCAGAGATCAATCGGCGCATACATGCTGGGGGAGCATGGCAATTCGCAGTTCGCCTATTGGTCGAACGTGAACATCGCAGGCAAGCCGCTTGATCAACTCGCACAAGACGATCCGCAACGATTCGCCCTCGACAAGGACGAAACCGAGCAGGACGCCCGTCGAGGCGGATACCGCGTGTACGCCGGCAAAGAGTGCACGGAATACGCTATTGCAGCCACTGCGGCACGCCTTACGCAGGCTGTGCTCTGCGATGAACACTATGCGACCGCCTGCTCCACGCTGCTTACCGGCGAACAAGGCGAAAGCGGCAATTACGCCAGCCTGCCGTGCATCATCGGTGCGAACGGCGTTGAAGAAGTCCTCAATCCCACACTCACCGAAAGCGAACAGGCCAAATTCCATGCGTCCTGCGAGCATATCCGTGCCAATATCGCGCAGCTTGCATGGTGGGACGACGAATGCCATCCCACCATGCGCGGCTGAATCTGCAATAACTCAGCGGATTTAATAACAGAGCAGACTTGCGATTACTGATGTTGATTGTGTAAAAAATCAGCATTTACATAATCGCAAGTCTGTTTTATTTTCGTTTTATTTTCGTTTTATTTTTGATTATTTCGTAGCTTTCGCAGCATCGCCGTCAACAGTATGCTTGCGGATTTCCAACGTTTCGATACGACGGCCATCCACTTGCGTGACGGTCATGTCATAACCGTCGTCGGAAAGCAGCACGTCGCCGATTTCGCCCATCTTTCCAGTATGCGCCAGGAAATAGCCGGCAACCGTCTCGTACGGACCGTCTTCCAGCTCAATACCGGTCAAATCGGCGAAATCCTCAATCGTCATGCCGCCTTCGATCGTGGCGACGCCATTGACGAACGTGGTACGTTCCGTGCGTTCGCCGCCTTTCTCTTCCGGCAGATCATATTCGTCGCGAATATCGCCGACCAGTTCCTCCGTCATATCTTCCAACGTGACGATGCCGTCGGTACCGCCATATTCGTCGATGACCACCGCCAGATGAATGCCGCGCTTACGTAGCAGCTCAAGGCTTGGCAGCAGTTTCGACGTGCCCGGCAGCGAAATGCCCTCGCGCGTCACGTCGGCAACCGTCTTCGCCTCGGGATCGCGAATGTCAAGCAGGTCGCGCACATGCACGAAACCAAGCACATCGTCGAAATCCTTGCCGGTCACCGGATAGCGGGAATACGGCATTTCTCTCACATATGCGGCCGCCTTCTCAATCGGCATATCGCCATCCAAAAAAACCACGTCGGCACGCGGGCGCATCACTTCGGCCACAATCGTTTCGGACGCGTCGAACACATCGTCCAGAATCGTGCGTTCGTCCTTGGTCAAGTTCGTCTTGGTGTTGACGAGTACGCGCACCTCTTCGTCGGACACTTCGCTGTCGGTTTCGTTCGGGTCGAAACCAAGCAAGCGCACGATAATGTTCGTGTTCTTGCCGATCAGCCAAATAATCGGCTTGCACACCTTCGCAAACACATGAATCGCAGGTACCACGGCACGCGCGATCTGCTCGTTGCGTTGCATGGCGATACGCTTCGGCACCAACTCCGAAATCACGATCGAACAGTACGAAATGATCAACGTCAGCACAATGGTGGTCAGGGGAGCGGCCACACTCGTCGGCACGCCCCAACTTTCAACGATCGGCACAATATAAGGCGAAATCGACGATTCGCCGAACGATGCGGAAAGGAAACCGCTCAACGTCACGCCGATCTGCACGGTCGACAAAAACGTGTTCGGATCTCGCGCGATCTGTGCGACGCGCTTTCCGCGGGCATCCTCCTGTTCCATCTGGTCGATCTGCGATCCACGCAGGCTGACCAACGCCAGTTCGGTGCCGGCGAACACCGATCCGAGCAACAGAAAAACGAAAATCAGAAGAATGTTCAAACCTAGAGACATGGTTCCACTCTATCGGGGCGGTATGTCAAAGTGTCTGTATCTCCTGATTTTCTTGGATTTTCTCAATTATTCTTAGATTGCTTAGCTTCGGATTGTTCTTTTTTGGATCTCTGTTTTGCAAATCTCCGTTTTCCGAATTGTAATCCGTTTCAGAAGCTAAGAACCTCGACTTTGCCGGAGTCCAGCTGGTACCTTGCGCCGACGATCATGAGTTTGTCGGATGCCAGCGCCTGCTGGATCGCTTCGGATTGTTCCACCAAGAGTTCGATGGTGCGCGCGATGTGCACGCGTTCGAAATCCTCGCTGGATTCCAATTCCGACTCGTGCGCCTGCCAGATTGAGAAACCGACGGTGCGCATCATGAGCGAATCCGAAGCGCAGATGCGTTCGTCGATGTCGGCAATGCTGTCGGCGGCCATCAGCGAATCCGAAGCGCAGATGCGTTCGTCGATGTCGGCAATGCTGTCGGCGGCCATCAGCGAATCCTCGGCATCGGCGGTCAGTTCGTGCAGTAACGCCTCGTAATCCTTGGAAGCTTGCTTGATCGCACCGCAATTCTGGTGGCCGAGCACCACCAGCAAACGTACGCCGAGCACGGTCACCGCGTATTCCAGGGATGCAAGCACGGCTTCGTCGATGATTTGACCGGCCGTGCGAACCGTGAACAGGTCGCCAAGACCGGAATCGAAAATAATATCCGGGCTTACCCGCGCGTCGGAGCAGCTCAGTACGGCCGCTTCCGGTGCGTGTGTGTCCACAAGTGCTGCGCGTGCTTCGGCGCCACGATTCGGATGTTCCGGTTTGCCTTCCGCAAACCTGCGATTGCCTGCCAGCATGCGGCTCCATGCGCCGCTTGCCGTACCTTCGACCTCGTTCTGGTCTACAAACAGTTCGTCTGCCATTGACTCCACCCCTCATTGTTCAGGCTAGCCAACATCATACGTTTTGGTCTGACCGTTCGCTGGGAAATAGAGCGATATCTCGCTTATGTATGGCAGATTTCGTGTTCTGTCCGGTGATATTTCGCTTATGTATGGCAGTCCCAAAGGTGAAAAACCGGAAAAATGTACCCCCGAAGTGGGTTTTTCGCATGATGGTCTGCCATATATAAGCGAGAAGGCTCATGACAAGGCTCCGATTCTGCCATATATAAGGCAGATATAGGTATGAAAAAGGGTCCCCGATCGGCAGTGCGAACGGGGACCCTGAAAGAAACTGGCTACAATCAGCCGGTGTTCTGCAGGCCTGCTGCGACACCGGACACGGTGCACAGGATCAGGTAGGTGTTACTGCAGTCTGCAGAAGATGAAAAGAATAAGAGCTAAAACAAGAAAGGCGGCACCGCTTATTCTCATTAAGGATGTGTATAGATTGCTCGGATCTCCTTTTTGAGTCCAGAGGAAATTGCTTATTTTCCAGAGTTGCCTTGGAAAAATAAGCATACATAATCCTAGCAGGGCAAGTGCTGTGAGATATATGTACTGCACTGTTCTCCTTATTTTAGGTAGTCGGAGATGCAAGGGTATGGTCCTTGTTTATTTATTCCGTTGCTTGAATCTTTGAAGAAATCGATACTCTCAAATGTAATCCCTTTATATTGCTTCACGGTAATTACTTTAAAATGAAGGTTAATTCTGTCTTCTTTCTTGTACTTGTTGGTGATATTTTCATTAAATTTCCATTCAATATATTCGTTGTCTAATAAAAAGAAGAGTGATGTATTGTTTTCATCGAGCGTCCCATGTTCCGGTGCCATCGCTGCTTGATCTGGTGTATGAGACATACTGGTTTGTCCCTACTGTTTTATTGATAACCCTTTTGCCTGAGGTTGTGGACAAGGCTAGAACTATATTGGCTCCAAAATCGACGGGGTTAGCTCTATGCGCGTGCATTTCGAAACTGGTCACACGGCTGGAGACTTGAGGGCGCATATAGAATTCGCCCCCATTGGTGCCATTGTTGAAAACAATGGAAGGTGAAACCATATAGGTGGAATATTGATCATTTGAACTTTGCCCATCGAGATTGACTACCCGGTCGATGACGTTATTGGCGACAATCCATCCAACCTGCCACCAATTTACAGCAAAGGCTGGAGTGGTCATAACTGTGCATAGGCAAACTGAGATAATTGTGGAGATAAAAAAACTCTTCTGGATTTCATAATTTCCTCCATGTGAAAATTTAATCTCAATCGACAATGATTAAGATATTAAGAGTATTCTAATGGAAAATGAGTAGGGGTGCACTTTAGGGTGTGATTTTCTAGTGAAAATAGCAAAGGTTCTCTCTCGTGGAAGTTACAAACGAGGGCTTCGCTATGTGTCTGTGTTTCAGGAGTCATGCAGTTGTTACTGAATCATGAGTGGATTGAGGATAAGTATGCTAGTGCTGCATGTTAGGCGCTGAACAAAAACCTTCGAGTGCGGCGTCTTCCGTCAACAACACAACTCGTTCAGAAATACACCCAATATGGTCAAACAGTAAGACAGCGCTATGATGCGAACAATCTTCTTCCAAGACAGTTTGTCATGAAGGAAAGCCGTAACCAAAAGGGTTGTCATTGGGGTTATAAGCAGGACGAGGAAGAAATAGAGAAATGTGGACTAGGCTCAATCTGCCGAGAATATAAGTCTGACCGAACCAGTTGTATAAGCCCACGATGGCTGTCGGTGTCGCGGCGTGGGTAAACGCGGACAGGCGCCGGGTTACGTCGGATGATTGGGAATCTGTCGCTCGGCCTGCGTGCCTGTTTTGTGCGCTGTCGCCGGCCAGGCTAGGGCCGCGCGACGCGAACGGGGAGGCCCGCGCCGTTTATCGGCACGGAACCTCCCCGCTCGCTTTTGTCAGGCGGTCAGCCGAAGATCAGCCCGTGTTCTGCAGGCCTGCTGCGACACCGGACACGGTGCACAGGATCAGGTAGGTGTAGTTCTCCTTCTGTCCGTGCGTGAGCTCTTCCTTGTCCACGCGCTTGCGTAGCGAGCCGAGGGCGAGCACCTGGGTGGCGGACAGCGCATCCACGTACGGCGAGCGGATGCGGATGGCCTGGCCGAGCACGTGGCGGTGCTGCAGAGGCCACTTGTCGCCTACGATCTCGAGCACCCACTTGCGGGTGAGCTCCATCTCGTCGAGGACCTTCTTGTTGAGGTCCTCACGGTCTCCGAGGGCAAGGTACATCTTGGCGATGCGCTCGTCAGTCTTGGCCAGCGACATTTCGATGTTGTCGATGAACGTGGAGAACAGAGGCCATTCCTCATACGCTTGACGCAAGGTGTTCAAATCGCCGAACTGTTCGCACGCGGTGCCCAGGCCGTACCATGCGGCCAGATTGATGCGTGCCTGCGCCCAGGAGAAGATCCACGGAATGGTACGCAGATCGTCGAGGGACTTGGCTCCAAGGCCACGTTTGGCCGGACGGGAGCCGATCGGCAGCAGGCCGATTTCGGTCAGCGGCGTGACGGTGGAGAACCACGGTGCGAAGCCGTCGGTGTTCAGCAGGTCGAGGAAGCGGTTATGCGCGGCCTCGTCGAGCTTGTTGGCCATGTCGGCGTACTTGGCGGTCATGTCCGTATTGCGCTTCTCCACGCTTGGAGCGGACTGCAGCAGCGTTGCAGCCGCAACGGACTCGACGTGGCGGATGGCCAGTGCCGGGTTGCCGTAGCGTGCGAAGATGACCTCGCCCTGCTCAGTGAGCTTGAAGCGGCACTTTACGGAGCCGACCGGCTGTGCGAGTACGGCACGGTTAGCTGGGCCGCCGCCGCGGCCGACGGCACCACCGCGGCCATGGAACAGGGTCAGATCGATGTCATGCGATTCCGCCCACTTGGCGATGCGTTCCTGTGCGGAATGCAGGGCCAGGGTTGCGGAGGTCGGGCCAGCGTCCTTCGAGGAGTCGGAGTAGCCGAGCATGACTTCCATCTTGCCGCCGGTGGCCTTCAGACGAGCCTGGACCTCCGGAATCTTGATCATTTCCTCGAGTACGTCTACCGAGTTCTGCAGATCCTCAAGCTGTTCGAACAGCGGGATCACGTCGATGGTTGGAACATCCTTGGGATGGGAGAACGCCAGACGGTTCAGCTCGTACACGTCCCTGATGTTTTGGGCGCTCTTGGTGAAGGAGATGATGTAACGACGGGCGGCCTTGATGCCGTTGCGCTTCTGGATGGAACCAAGGGCGCGGAAGGTGTCGAGCACCTCGTGCGTCATCGGCTGCAGTTCGCCACGCTCACCGTGCAGACCATGTTCGCGGATATCCTCCAGCGCTCGGGAATGCACGACGGAGTGCTGGCGGAACTCCATCTCGACCATATGGAAGCCAAAGGTCTCTGCCTGCCAGATGAGGTCCTGCAGCGGGCCGTAGGCGGAACGTTTGGCGTTGGCTTCGGCGAGGGAGCGCTGCACGGTCTTCAGGTCGGCGATGTAATCCTCGCAGGAGTGGTACATGAGATCAGCATCGCGGTCGATGGTGGCCTTCAGACGATCGGCCATGACCAGCATGACGGCACGGTGCAGCTCCTTGGTGGAGATCAGTGCGGCCTTGTCGGTCAGGCGCTCGCTCATTTCCTTCTGATGGTTCCACAGGCTCTTGAGCTCGGCACTCGGCGGAGTGGTCTCAGCTTCCATCGTCAGGTTCTTGCCAACGCGGCGGGTCTCGATTTGCAACGCGCCCAGCACGTGGTCGCTGAACTTGCGGGCCACCTGACGGCTCACCTTGGCGGTGACATTCGGGTTGCCGTCACGGTCGGAGCCGATCCAGCTTCCCGGGTGGAAGAACGCCGGGCATACCGGCGGCACGAGGCCAGCCTTATCTCCGAGGATCCAATCGTCGAAACGACGGTACACCTGTGGAATGGTATAGAACAACGTATTGTCGAAAATATCGAGAATGGTTTCAGATTCCTCAACCGGAGTCGGCTTCTTCAGTGCGATCGGAGAGGTGCGGAACAGCGCGTCAATCTCGTTGAAGAGTCGACGGGAGTTTTCCTTCTTGTCTGAACCGCCAAGCAGCTTGTGCGTTGCGAGCAGCTGGGAGATGCGACGGATTTTGCCTTCCACGGCTTTGCGGCGGGCTTCAGTCGGATGCGCGGTGAACACCGGATGGAACTCGAGCTGGTCGAGCAGTTCCTTGGCTTTGGCCGGACCCATTTCGTTAATGAGCTGGTGGTAGGCGCAGGTCATTTCGTTCACTGGGTCGACGGCTTGGGTGTCATCTACGGCGGCCTCACGGCTGTGCAGCACGGAGACACGGTAGTTCTCCTCGCATAGGTTGGCCAGATGGAAGTAGGTGGTGAAGGCGCGGGCCAGCAGTTGTGCCTCATGCACATCCGTTTTATCGATGATGTCGACGACCTTCTGCAGGTCATCCTGATTCGGATTCGTATCCGTCAGAATGCCGGAGAAGCGTTCGGCGCTAGCGTTCAGTGCGTGTTCGCGCACTTCATCGAACTTGGCCAGCAGCTTTTCGTCGAATTCGCCGAGCACCTCGCGAAGAATCTGCAAACACAGATCCATTTCCTCTTTGAGGGAAGCGGGAAGATCACGCTCCTCGGGGCCTTTGGTGCCGGTGCCGGACGAGACGATAGCTGCGTCGGCAGGCGTGATCTGTTCGTTTTCTATTGTCATCAGACCTCCTTCTCCAAACCATCGGGTTGCCCGGTCTGTCGGTCCTTCGCGGCACCTCCGCGATTGTTTTGGCCGTCTGTTGCGAGCCCACAGCCCTAAGTTCGGTCGGTAATGCACGCCCATTGTATGCTCGGCAAATCGACAGTTTGGTTACGGAAACACCGGAAATGTCCGCATCGTGGTCCGACGGTGTCCACAAAGTGAAATCGACGGAAATTTCGAAAATCCTCCGACCAGCCCACACGTTAGACCTGAACTTGTGAGCGCACAATACGAACATGAACATGAGACGAATTTCGATAGCGCGGAAAAAAGCGCTTCGGCCGTCAGCAAATTCCATACACACTCCATTCCGCTCGATATGGAAGATATCGAACGGGATTGGGACAAGCCGGTCGCTGAAGCGGGAATCGCAGCAAAAGCCAGCGTGATCGTACGCGTCGGCATGCTCGATCTCGGCGCGGGCACCGGAAGCTTCCGCGTACGCGAAATGATGCACCGCATCGCCTATCCGCTGGGCGTGCACGTGCGCGCCGACGTGAACCTCACCGACATCGAAGCCTCCTGCACCGACGGCAAAGACCGTATCACCGAAGTCGTCGACCTGCCAACCACCGGCGTCAACACGGAACGCATTTGGCTGCTCGAACACTTCGCTGACTGGTTCAACGTGAACCTCGGCAAAGGATCGATGTACCACAGCCAATCCGACGTGTCCGAAGGGCTTATGCAGCATCTCGACAAGCGTGATGCGTCGCAGGTGTCGGCTGACCTGTCGAAGCGTCTTCGCGAACGTCAGAAAGCCGAACAGAATCAGGAGGGATCTGACGATCCCGTGCTCGACGCGCTTGAAATGGTGACGGAACGCGCCGAAGTGACCGATACCACCGCGCAGCCGTTGCACTTGCGTGACATCGAAGCGGCAAGCGAGCAGCATAATCGCGGTGAACGTGAAGCCGAACGTGAAACTGCCGGTACGGCCAATGTTACGTCAAGCGAATCGACCACGAAAAAAGCGCGCAAAAATCGCAATCACAAGCCGCCAAAAGGTCAATACGCCGAACATTTCGACCACGTCGGAAAAGAAGCGGACCAATCGCAAGGCATCACCGTTCGCCAAGCCCACGAACGACTCGACATGATCGAACGACGCAAACCCCTGTATTCGCCGGCGTTCGCGGGATTCGCCTCGGCCTGCGCCTGCGCATCCTTCGTGTTCCTGCTTGGTGGCGGTCCCTTCGACATGATCGGCGCGTTCATTGGCGCGGGACTTGGTCACTGGCTGCGCCGCCGCCTGTTCGCCCACCATCTCAACCAGTTCTTCGTGACGTTCGTATGCGTGGCCGTCGCGGCACTCGCCTGCACGGGCACCCTGCGATTGATTGGTATTTTCGAGCCCGTCGCATTGCAGCATGATACGGCTTACATCGGTGCCATGCTGTTTGTGATTCCTGGATTCCCGCTGATTACGGGTGGACTTGATATGGCGAAAATTGATTTTCCGTCAGGTATTCAGCGCGTTGCGTACGTGTTGTGCATTATTTTGATGGCGACGCTCGCAGGCTGGATGGTCGCTTCGATCGTGCATTTGAATCCGGAAGGATTTGAGCCGTTGGGACTCAATCCGGTTGTCAATTGCCTGTTGCGTTTCGTGTTCGCATTCATCGGCGTCTGGGGCTTCTCCACCATGTTCAACTCGCCGCAGCGCATGTGCCTGGTCGCCGCCACCATTGGCGCCATTACTGACACCTTGCGTTTGGAAATCGTTGACATGGGCGTTCCCGCCGAAGCCGGCGCATTCATCGGCGCACTGCTCGCAGGCCTGCTTGCCTCCGCATGGCGTTCTGCGGTTCATCGCAGCTGGCTCGCCCCGCATCTCGGCTACCCGCGCATCTGCCTGACCGTGCCGTCCATCGTGATCATGGTTCCCGGTTTGTACATGTATCAAGCCATGTTCCACCTCGGCCAATTCGACACCTTGAACGCCCTCGACTGGGCTTTCCGCGCGTTCATGGTGATTATCTGTCTGCCGATCGGCCTAGCCATGGCTCGCGTTATCACCGATAAGTCTTGGAGATACGATATTTGATCCGTTTCGGCATTTGGGCGCGTAAATGAGATAAATGCGATTGTCGCAATGTTCGACCGGTACATTGGGACAATCGCATATTTTTTTCAGAAGAGATTCGAAAGAAATTCGTTTCGACAGAGATTTGAAGAAAGAGATTCGAAAGAAATTCGGCTAGCAATCTAAGAAGAGAGAATTCATGGTTACCAAAGATTTTTGGGTGCTGCTGGCGATGGTCATCTATTTTGTGGCCATGCTCACCATCGGCTTCATCTACTCCAAGCGGTCCAATTCCTCCACTCGTCAGTATTTCGCGGGTGGTCGAGGCGTTGGTCCATGGCTGACGGCATTGAGCGCCGAAGCCTCCGATATGAGCGGCTGGCTGCTCATGGGACTGCCGGGCGTCGCCTACTTCACCGGTGCCGCCGACCCGCTGTGGACGGCCCTCGGCCTGGCTCTCGGCACCTACCTCAACTGGAAGCTCGTCGCACGCCGTTTGCGCCGCTACTCCGTGGTGGCAGGTGACGCGATCACCATTCCGGACTTCTTCTCCAAACGATTCCATGACAAACGCAATATCGTCTCCACCATCGCGGCGCTGATCATCCTCGTATTTTTCTGTGTGTATGTCGGTAGCTGCTTCGTGACGGTCGGCAAACTTTTCTCGACCCTGTTCGGCTGGGACTACCACCTGACCATGGTGATCGGCGCTGCCATCGTGTTCGCCTACACCGTGATCGGAGGCTATCTTTCCGTGGTCGTGACCGACTTCATCCAAGGCTTGCTCATGTTCTTCGCGCTGGCAGTGGTGTTCATCGGTTCCGTCGCATCCGTCGGCGGCGTCGACAACACCGTCGCCTTCCTCAAAGGCATTCCAGGCTTCCTTGACGGCACGCAAATGGCCACGCCGATTCTGAACGATGCCGGCGAGCAGATTGTCAAGGCTGGCCAGGCCATGTTCGGCGCGCCTACCGAATACGGCGTGATCACCATGATTTCCATGCTTGCGTGGGGTCTTGGCTATTTCGGCATGCCGCAGGTGCTCGTGCGATTCCTGTCGATCCGCAGTTCCGAAGAGATCAAGAAGTCTCGCATCATCGCCACCACGTGGTGTGTGGTGTCGCTGGCGTGCGGCGTGTGCATCGGTTTGGTCGGCCGTGCGATGATGCCGACGCAGTTCGTCACGCAGTCCGCTGCGGAGAACATTTTCATCGTGGTTTCGCAGGCGCTGCTGCCGAGCTTCATGTGCGGCATCGTGGTGTCGGGCATTTTCGCCGCGTCCATGAGCTCGTCGTCGTCATACCTGATTATCGGCGCTTCCGCGGTCGGTGAGAATATTTTCCGCGGATTGCTCTATCGCAAGGCCACCGATCGTCAGGTGATGATGGTTGCGCGCATCACATTGCTGGTTATGTTCATTTTCGGCATTGTGGTTGCGTTCGATCAGAATTCGTCGATTTTCCAGGTTGTGTCGTATGCATGGGCCGGTTTGGGCGCTTCGTTCGGTCCGCTGATGCTCTGCTCGCTGTATTGGCGTCGTACCAATAAATTCGGTGCGATTGCGGGCATGCTTTCCGGTACTGCGACCGTGCTGATCTGGCATAATTTCATCAAGCCGCTTGGTGGTGTCTTCGCTATTTACGAGCTGCTTCCGGCGTTCATCATCTCGCTGCTGTTCATTGTGGTGGTGTCGCTGCTGACTCCGGCTCCCGATGCTGAAGTGCTGCACGAGTTCGATCATTATCTTGATGATCCCGATGACCGCAAGGTGGATGACGATTTGGTCGCAGCGGAAATCGCTTCCGGCGAAAAGCGCGCGAAAATCTAATCAAACATAATGTGGCACATGCCACTCAAACGCAACAAAGGCCGGATTGCACAATACGCAATCCGGCCTTTGTCGATGCTGAAACGCTGTTTAAAGCGTGATTATGGTGTTTCTGGAGCTTTAGTAGCGCATGCCCATGGCGTCGCGCACCTGCTCCAACGTTTCGTTGGCGATGGCGTTGGCCTTCTTGTTGCCTTCGGCGAGCACGTCGCGCACGTAATCCATATCCTTGGCGAGTTCCTCGCGACGGGCGCGATGCGGCTCAAGGAAGCTGTTCACCGATTCGATCACATACGCCTTCAGCGCGCCCGCACCGGAATCGCCGATCTCCTCGGCGATCTCCTTCGGATCGCGACCGGTGACCAAACCGGCGGTCGTCAGCAGTGCGGAAACCTGCGGACGTGCGATCGGATCGAACGTGATGCGGCGCTCGGAATCGGTCGGACTCTTCTTGATGAGCTTGGCGGTCTCCTGCGCTGTGGCGCCCAACATGATGGAATTGCCGTACGACTTGCTCATCTTGCGGCCATCCAAGCCTGGAATCTCCGGCGCTTCAGACAGAATCGCGGCCGGCTCGGGGAACACCGGATGCTTCTTGGCGTAGCGTTCGTTGAAACGACGCGCGATGGTGCGCGTGATCTCGACATGCGGCAGGTTATCCTTGCCGATCGGCACCACATTGGCCTTGCAGAACAGAATGTCGCATGCCTGATGCACCGGATAAGTCAGCAGCAGGCCGGTCAGCGCATGGCCGGAAGCTTCCATTTCCGACTTCACCGTAGGATTGCGATGCAGCTCGGCCTCAGTCACCAATGACAGGAACGGCAGCATCAGCTGATTCTCCGCAGGAGCGGCGGAAGGCGTGAAACTCAGTGTCTTTTCCGCATCGAGGCCGGCAGACATGTAGTCAAGCACCAGATTGAGCCCAGTGTCTTCGATGTGCGCGGTCGTGTCACGATCGGTGATCACCTGATAATCGGCGATGATGATATTCGAATTCACGCCGCGATTCTGCATGGCGACGCGCTCACGAATCGAACCAAAATAATGGCCGAGATGCAGACGTCCGGTCGGACGGTCGCCGGTCAGCATGGTGAACTTGCCCGGATTCTGTTCGATTGCGGCGAGCGTTGCGTCGGAACGCTTCTTCGCTGCGAGGAAGCTTGCGCTCATTTCATTGCCGACAGCGGTGATCTGCTGCTCCTGGGTTTCGTCCGTCATACGTGTCCTTTTCTTAAGAAAATCAGCGATTTTATCGTAAAAGTCTGAGCCGACAACGAAATATGGCACAGCAAGTGGTACTCTCTTGTTTGATGAATTGATAGCACAGTAATCCTCAGGGGGTCAGATGGGCCGCGGACGTCAGAAAGCCAAACAGCAGAAAATAGCCCGAAAGCTCAAGTACCTGACCACCGACACCGATTATGATGAGCTCGCCAAGGAGCTCGGTGCCCAGGAGCCTGGTTCGGGTTCTTTTGATCCTTTCGCCGATATCGAAGCAAAATATTCTCACGATGCGGACGCTGAAGATGAGATTTCTGAAGATGCTCAGGAGTCCGCGCAAACCGACGCCGAGGATGACCTCGACGAGTATGCAAAGTGGGCCGCAGAGGCGGCGGCGAAGGCCACGAGCGGAGAGTTCCCGGCAGCCAAGTCCGCCGCGCCGAAGCCACACAAGCCCATCCCGATGCCGATGCCCAGCGCACTGAAGCCGAAGAAGCAGGACTGATCGGCATATCAGGTACTTTGTGAAACCGCGATGCGGATATGCCTGCCAGGTGTATCCACATCGCGGTTTTGCTATGCGTTTTTGCGCCTGTGACGGTCTTCTCGCAGCCTGTCACACCAACGGCAGCAAGCTACTCAAATCGTCGCGTTCGCCAACGGCCGTGATGCGTCCTGCCTCCTTCTCCTCAGCCCAGCTGGTGATGCCCGTGGCGAGTCTCATCCACACGTCCGGTTCCAGTTCGATCACGTCCGGCGGTGTGAGATTATGCGGATCGGATGCCGGTCCGTCGAGAATCTTGATGGCACCCCACGGCGCGACACGAACTTCCACGCCCGCCCCGGGCGCTTTTTTCTCCAGCAGATGCAGCGAGTAGCGCACCGCCATCGCCCACAGTTGGCGTGGCAATCGTGGAGAGAATTCCAGACGGAAATCGCGGGCCGCGTCGGTATTTGCGGGAATATTGTCGGCGATCATGCGATGAGACGTTTGCAGCCATTGTGCAAATGCGTCATGCCCCTTATGCAGATCTTGTTCTCGAATAACAGCCATACGTGTTATTTTGCCGTTTGCGAGCGACTATGATGGGGTGTTGCAGACAACGTAGTCACAACTGAATAGGGGTGTGAAGAGAGGGAAAATACTTGCGATTCTTGACAGCGTTCGCAATGTTGTTGCATGTCGTTTGCATGTTGCTCGCAACGTTTTTGCAGCCGGTTTGCATTATTTCTGCAAACGAATGCTTGCTTGTAATTGCTTGAAATTTCATCTTTTTATGATTACGTAGTATGCTATGTATGAGAACGTATGCATGATGTTACTTAGTGTTCATGCGGCCGCTAATGCAAGGACGCTGGGGTAAGGCATAATGTTCCTGGAGAGTAATCCGTCAAAGGGAGTCGATTAATGACTGAAATTACCGCACCGAAGTCCGCGGTCACCGCGGAGCAGTTCGCAGACGAGATCCGCGAGCAGCTGAAGTACACCCAGGGCGTCACCGTCGAGCAGGCCAAGCCGGCCGACGTGTACGTCGCCGCGTCCGCCGCAGTGCGCCGCCACCTCATGGATTCCTGGTTCAAGACCCAGTCCGACATGGTCAACGGCAACACCAAGGCAGTCGGCTACCTGTCCGCAGAATTCCTGATGGGCAAGCAGCTGCGCAACGCGCTGCTCAACGCCGGTCTGACCGAGCAGTTCGACGCCGCGGGCAGGGAGCTCGGGTTGTCCGGGCGGGACGGCGGCAACGCCGAGCACGGGCGGGGCCGCGGCAACGGTAGCCTGGGCAGGCTGGCCGCCTGCTTCATCGATTCGCACGCCTAGCGAGGCGTGCGGGCATTCGGTTATGACATTCAGTAC
>OKVN01000280.1_pt1 | contig 23778 bp, 38 predicted proteins | sample 1606961 | NCBI WGS metagenome assembly OKVN01 (sample SAMN03281020, study PRJEB24777) | human gut metagenome | isolation source: fecal sample PR170 from 1 month old male Malay infant, vaginal delivered... | place: Singapore | collected 2005-12-29 | reverse complement strand
GTGGAAAAAATAGCCTAAATAGGCTGATTCGATGTGTTTGCGGGAAAAAAATCGGCCCAGATCCGCGAAATTTTAATCAGCGAGTCAGCTTGGGAAGAAATGACCTGCTTATTCGCACCTTCCCTAAGTATATGCACTCTAATCGCCTGTCACCTCGCTTACTAAAAAGTACAAAGCAACTTAATGATTGCATGAAAGCATGAAAGCATGAAAGCATGACTTCATGCTTTTTTTATGGCTGCTACAGATTTTCTTATCTAGTCATATCTCTTTGCCGCACAGCTGGGACTCAAGATTAATCTTTGCAGACTCCGGCCGCAGATCATTCAGCCATAGAATCGGTGTTCTATGGGAAACAGGTCAACTTTGTAGCCCCCCGGAATATGGGAAACAGGTCAACTACACAGACACCCCGGAATATGGGAAACAGGTCAACTTCACAGACATCCCGGACTATGGGAAACAGGTCAACTTTGCGGACGGCCCGTAATGTGGGAAACAGGTCAACTTCGCAGATGGTCCGTATTGTGGGAAACAGGTCAACTTTGTAGCCCCCCGGAATATGGGAAACAGGTCAACTACACAGACACCCCGGAATATGGGAAACAGGTCAACTTCACAGACATCCCGGACTATGGGAAACAGGTCAACTTTGCGGACGGCCCGTAATGTGGGAAACAGGTCAACTTCGCAGATGGTCCGTATTGTGGGAAACAGGTCAACTTCGCAGACGGCCCGGACTGTGGGAAACACATCAACTTCGCAGGCGGCACGAACTGTGGGAAACAGGTCAACTTCGCAGATGGTCCGTATTGTGGGAAACAGGTCAACTTCGCAGACGGCCCGGACTGTGGGAAACACATCAACTTCGCAGACGGCACGAACCGTGGGAAACAGGTCAACTTTATGGCCAGCAGGGAGTGTGGGAAACACGTCAACTTCGCGGACAGTCATGACTGTGGGAAACAGGTCAACTTAGAGGGCAGCCCGAACAGTGGGAAACAGGTCAAGTTCGGCATGTAATGTGGGAAATACAGCAAGTTTAGTATCCCCCCAAAAGTAAGAAACAGTCCAAGGGGGGATATAGGATAAATTTCAGATTATTGTTTTTTATCAAGAAAATTAAACAGTAAGCGACCATCTTCTTCGGTTGTATAACTTACCTTTAAGGGCGTCTTCTCATTAATTTTCTTCAGCGCAGGTTCCAGGAAGGTACGTTTCATTTCCGCAATATTGTTCTTCTGCGAGGTTGGAAGCATAAACCTTTCACATAACCAGTCATGTGTGGTGATCCAGACACCAGTGCTCCGGAACTGACACAGGCTTTCATAAAGCCGGATGACACGAACACTATTGAGCTGGCCGCAGTCATAGAGAGAATAGGTAGTGAACTGGGAGGTTAAGCCAACAAGGAATGGCATGACCTTGTAGTTAAACTCAATCTGCCAGGAACCCCGGCCTCTTTTCATTCCTGCTTCAGCAAGCCAAGGACGTTTAACTTCTTCAAACTCACCTTCTTTTGGATAGAAGGTAACCGTTGATTCGCCCAAAGCATTTACCCCAGCCTTTACATCACGACTGGCGACAGACGTAGCGACATTGAAGTATTTGACGTAATCGGAAACGCTAATTTTGAAGAGAGGTAATACGTCAGAATCATCATCCTGACTGTCGTTGAAATAGGCCTGCATAAGGCATAACCACAGCACACGTTTTGCCTGAAGAGGCAAGTAATATGCGGCTTCGGTCAATTCGTTAGATTGCTTTATACTGGCGCGTTTTTTAAACGTTTTAGTAGCTGGCAAGAGTGCTTGAGTATCCATTCCAAGGCCTATGGGTAAATTATTATTCACCCATAATGACAGTGAAAACAGAAATTGCAAGCTATCACGTTACTTATCCACCGGGAAAATATGCAATTTATCCACAAGTGGATAATTGAGATCTAAACTTGACCTGTTTCCCATAGCTTGTTGATGCATATCCCATAGCTTGTTGCTATGGAACCCACAGATACGTGATTAATTACCCATAATATGTTAACCAGTTGCCCATAATGAACTCCTCTCAGGGCTCGCTGCATGCGGCTTTCAGGCTCCCTAAAAAGAGTAAAATAAAGAAAAAAGAATTAAAAAAGACTTTATAAAAATATACCCGTGGATAAGTGGATAAAGCTGAGTGGGGTATCCATTTAACACCGAGCGTAAGCAGAATTTATCCGTGCAGTTCCCTGGTGCTTCCTCGCTCACTCGCGGGCTTCGCCCTGTCGTTCGGCTGCGGCGAGCACTACTGGCTCTCTCTGAAAAGCGAAATTTAACCGATCCTCGCTATGGGGATATCTTTCCAGCGGGTGGTGTACGCAGGGGAGAGCATATCGCGTTTCATCTGCCACGAGGGCGCAATCCCTCGTCCTGCAAACCAGACCTGTCCCAGCCCGGAATGATTAATGCCATCGAGAACCTTCATCAGCTCAGCGCTGTGAGGACGTGGAGGACGTTCGTCGAACAGCTGCAGCTGCGAAACGCCGGAGCTGGTGAAGTCATTCAGCATCACACCGGCTTTGGCATACCGGTGCCCATCCTTCCAGATACGCTCCAGAGCCGCTGTGGCGGCCGCAATGATGTCCCGGGTGTCCTGAGTGGGTGTAAGCAGTTTCTCCGTGGCCACGTTGCCGTAGTAAGGCTCTTTAACGGCGAACGGAGACGTTTTGATGAATACGGAAATATGCCGGCAATACTGGCGCTCTTTACGCAGCTTTTCTGAGGCCCGCTCTGCGTACTGACAGACAGCCTGGCGGAGCGAATCGTATTCAGTGATCTTCTCGCCAAAACTGCGGCTGCAGACAATCTGTTGTTTAGTAGGCGGTGCTTCCTCAAGCGACATGCAGCTTTCCCCGTTCAGTTCGCGCACTGTTCGCTCGAGAACGACGGAGAAATTTTTCCGGATAAAGGCCGGGTTCGTCAGGGCCAGATCGAGCGCGGTCCTGATGCCAAGAACATTGAGCTTGCGTGCAATACGGTTTCCCACGCCCCAGATCTCTTCGACCGGCTGCAGTGAAAGCAGTTTCCGCGTTCGCTGAGGATTACCCCTGGTCAGGGCGAGCACACCACGAAACTGTTTCCACTCCTTTGAGGCCCACTGGGCTGATTTTGCCAGGGTTTTCGTCGGCCCGGCACCCACGCCGATGGTCAGACGGGTACAGTCATACACGTGCTGGCGCAGCTGCCGGCCGAAGTCCTCCAGGTCCATGCAGCGCTCAACGCCGGTCAGGTCGAGGAACATCTCGTCAATCGAATACTGTTCCACCCTGGGGGCCAGCTCCTCCAGGCAGCTCATCACGCGCGCTGACATCGAGGCATAAAGTTCATAGTTGCTTGAGAACGCGTATATTTTTTCCGGGTACTTTTCGTTTTTCATCTGAAACCACGGCGTGCCCATTTTGATCCAGGGCTTTGCCTCGGCACTTCTTGCGATGACGCAGCCATCGTTATTACTGAGCACCACAACCGGCTTTCCTTTCAAATCAGGGCGGAAAACACGTTCGCAGCTGGCATAAAAGCTGTTCACATCGGCCAGGGCAAACATCAGTACATCTCCCTCGGGCGGTGGATGATGTGCGTGACGACGCCAAAGATATCCAGATCGTCCGGGTCGGGATAAATCGGCGACCAGGCGGCGTTCATTGGCTGCAGCGTCAGTCGTGGCGTCAGCAGAAGCCGTTTAACCGTAAACTCCCCCTGCACACTGGCCACAACAATATCGCCGTGCCGGGGCTTCTCTGCACTGTCCACAACCAGCAGATCGCCATTGTAAAGGCTGCCGTCGGACATGCTGTCACCGCTGGCACGGAGATAGTAAGTCGCGCTCGGGTGCCGTATGCAGTAATCATGGAGATCCAGGTCGGACTCGACATAGTCAGCGGCAGGGCTGGGAAAACCGCAGCTGGCCAGGTCTGCAAACAACGGATGGGCCTGTGGCGGGAGTGCTTTCCCGGTGCTGAAAAGCTGCAGTTTCATCTTTCCTCCTGACGTCTTAATGTGCTGGTTATGCATACAGTATATTTAACAGCGCGAGGATAATCCAGATCACCTGCTTCATGAACAGGGTGAGTAACCTAAGTTACTCAAAATGCTATTTATTCTCATTATGATATATTTAAATTACTCACAATGAGAAAATAAGGCTTTTGTTTTGCCATTTTGCTCTTATAATGTGTATCAAATTGAGTGTAATTGACGGAGCATAATGGTGAATATTTACTGCGATGATGGTTCAACTAATGTTAAGCTGGCATGGTTTGAAGGACACGAACTGCAGACCCGGGTTTCTGCTAACTCCTTCCGGCATGGCTGGAAAGTGGCGGAATTCAGTGCTGCAACGTTCAACTATCAGGTGGGCACGCTGAAATACACCTGGGACAGCGTTAGCCGGGATGCCATCCCGACAACAAACGTGGAATATCAGTACGGTGATCTCAACCTGCTGGCCGTGCATCATGCGCTGCTGAACAGCGGACTTGAGCCGCAGCCGGTGAGCCTGACCGTGACGCTGCCCCTGAGCGAGTATTATGACGGGGACTGCCAGCGGAACGAGGAGAACATCCGACGCAAACGGGAAAACCTGATGCGTGAGCTGGTCCTGAATAAGGGCAGGGCATTTACCGTAACGGACGTGAAGGTGATGCCGGAATCACTGCCGGCGGCGTTCTCCCGTCTCGCGGAGCTGAAGCCCGGACCTGCTGAGACCACCCTGATTATCGATCTCGGCGGAACCACGCTCGATGCCGGCGTGATTGTCGGACAGTTTGATGATATCAGTGCGGTACACGGTAATCCGTCTGTCGGCGTGTCACAGGTCACCCGCGCAGCTGCAGGCGCGCTGCGGGCTGCAGACAGCGAAACCAGCGCGCTTATTGCTGACACGGTCATCCGCAACCGTAATGATCGTCAGTATCTGCAGCGTGTGATCAACGATGCCGGAAAAATTGACGATGTGCTGAACAAAATTACAGAGGCAATCACTTCCCTGGGCGCGCGTGTCACCAGTGAGCTGACGGCCTTCAGGAACGTTAACCGGGTATTTCTGGTCGGGGGAGGGGCATCCCTCATTGAAGAGGCTATCCGTCAGGCCTGGCCTCTGGCTCCTGACCGTATTGAGGTTATAGGCGATCCGCAGCTGGCGCTGGCCAGAGAGATTGCCCTTTACAATAAAGAGGACTAAACGTGCCGGACGGCCAGTATTCTTTCTATCTGCACAGCGACGATCGCACCGACATCGCGGCGATGGCGACCATCAGCACCATCTCACAGCCCCTGCGCGGTGACTTCATCCGGACCGCCGCTACAGCCGGGGCGGTGATGTACCAGACTGATGCCCGTTTACCGGCGCTGATCCCGGTGTTCTTTGACGGGCATCTGAGCGCCATCCGGCTTTGCGCCGTGATGGCGCTGGTATCCGGCACCTGGTCTTCACTCTCAGGACTTCCTGATGAGCCTGATGGTGGCGTGTCGGCTCTGGCCATGTCACCGGAGACGGAATACCAGCGCCGGCGTTACACCCTGACGCTTCAGGATGACCGGAGCAGTGAACGGGTTGAGCGTGTGCTGACGGGGGTGTCATCGCGCCTGCGCGGAGAGATGCTGAGAAACCTGATTATCACCGGTCTGGCCCTGCATACGACCGCACCGGAGCTGCCGCGTCTGCTGGCCAGTATGCCGGTACCGCCCGGCACGGTCAGCGAGCTGCGGGTTCTGGTTCAGCAGATGGCCGGTACGGCTGACGTGAGAATGGCTGCAGTGCCGGAGAAACCAGCAGAGCCTGCCGCACCGGCAACCGGTGGCGCGACCAGGATAAAGAAAAATATGCGACGGGCATTCGGAGACTAAAACATGTCAGTGATTAAACAGAAGGCAGAGCAGTGCATTCATGACTTTCTGCGCGCCCGGAATGTGCCAGAATCTCAGTGGCCGGAACGTGTCAAAAAGACCGGCAGGGGAATGATACTGGCAGGCGTGGCCGTCGTGGTTCCCGGTGTCCTGGTTGATAATATCTCCCTCCCGGTGACAATCGCGATGCAGGTCTGCTACGCCTCGCTGATCGGCCTCGGGGTTCTCCTGGCGTTTGACGAGAAAAAACCAAAGGGGCGGGGATGAATCTGAACATTAACCTGAAGGAAACGGTATGAAGCTTGAAGAACTGTCAGGAGACGAACGCACACTGGTTATTGTGGCACTGCAGGCGCTGCACCGTGAGAGACTGACCGCATCAAATGCCGTCTTTACGGTTTGTAGTCTGGCCGGAAAAGAGCAGCCGCCGGAAGATATTTTTGGGCTGCGTGAAGTTCAGGATGCACTGAGACGTATTGGTGCCGCTCCTCATTGATAAAGAATGTTTCGTCGTTATCCTGTCGGCGGGTAAGCTGGTCAGGATAGTTCATCTGCCCGGAACAATAGTTCCTGGAGAAAGTTAATTATGAGCGATTTTCCTTTTGACTGTACGACTGATCCTGTAGAGACCGAGGTATCCCAGGCTCTTGCGGGTTATAAAATGGCGCTGATCAACGCGCATTACCGTAATTTCTGGCACCGGTTTTTATGCAAACTTAAGGATGAAGAGGCTCTGAAAAATGAGCGTATACTCGTGATTCAGGAGAAACTGTGTCGGGTTGTTGTCAATAAAAGTCCTGAACACATCCAGGCGTTAAAAAGAATCAGTGATGAACAGTCCGACGCAGCCAGATTACAGGATAAATTCAGCAATCTGATTGATACATCATGCCAGTCTGCGAAGTCGGGTATCGACCACGTGAAGAGGCGTTGAAAAAAAGGACACCATCCGGGGAGGGGGTGTCCTGAAGTCATGCAATTCGATACAGGCGAAAACCCTTCAGATGTTTTCGGCGCTGATAATCACACAATCACTTCGCACTTTCACCTGCCATATATCCGACTCAAAAAAAAGACGTCTCCGGTCGGGGACGTCCTGAAATCAAAGGCACACATGTCAGATAACGGCGCGAATCCATTATCCGTGTGCATTCTGCCATACACTCACGGACTCATCAGCTACCAGAACCGGTACCGAAGGATGTCGGTTCCCTCCGCCTTATTGCCGCCAGCCGGCGGCGTGTTCAACGCCGTGCCTTCACGCTAACCCGGCCGCTATGGTCGCAAGGGTTCACGTTGTCTCCGTCCTCACCCGTTCGCACCTTTCACGGTGCATTCAGCCCGTGAAAGGCTTGCGCTGCGGCTTGCGGCGTCGCCCCTGCGCCCTCCGCTTTCCGCCGGGTTTTTGTGGCGGCACGGCGCAACAGGGTGCCGGATGCTGAGGACACAACCATGTTCAGACTGACCTGTATTGAACTCGATAACGGCGAGTTTGCCGTGTACATCAACCACCATTACCTGGGGAGTGAAGATGCCAGCGGAGAGCGGCTGTCTCTGGGGGAGATTCTGGAGCAGCTCTCCCTGCTGCCGGGTGTGGAATTACAGACCCTGCATGAACCCGTACCGGAAGAGGAAGACTGGTGCTGGAACGATATCGCCGATCGCGTTCTGCCGTCGCGTCCAGCATGTCGTGATGATGTGACGGTGGCAGGGCTCATCGCCAGGCTGAAGCAGTACCCACCGGATGCACTGTGTCTGGGGACGTTCTGGCTGGAAGATGATTTCCTGTCGCTCGATGGCAATCTGTCAGAGGAGGAAATTGCAGAAGCCATGCGTATCTGCGACCACAGCCACGATGCTGGCATCGGTTTTAACTGGGACACGCTGCAGTTCGCTATCGACTACGTGAAGGGGCGCTGAAAAAAAGGACACCATCCGGGGAGGGGGTGTCCTGAAGCCATGCAATTCGTTAAGGATGTCGGTTCCCTCCGCCTTATTGCCGCCAGCCGGCGGCGTGTTCAACGCCGTGCCTTCACGCTAACCCGGCCGCTGCGGTCGCAAGGGTTCACGTTGTCTCCGTCCTCACCCGTTCGCACCTTTCACGGTGCATTCAGCCCGTGAAAGGCTTGCGCTGCGGCTTGCGGCGTCGCCCCTGCGCCCTCCGCTTTCCGCCGGGTTTTTGTGGCGGCACGGCGCAACAGGGTGCCGCATATCAGAGAGGAGTGTGTCTATGTCCCGTTTTATTCTGGGTGACTGCGTGCAGGTGATGTCCCGTTTTCCGGCGCGTGCCGTTGATTTTATTCTTACCGATCCGCCGTATCTGGTTGGCTATAAAGACCGTACCGGCCGCACCCTGGCCGGGGACAACTCTTCCGAATGGCTCCAGCCCGCATGTCATGAAATGTACCGCGTGCTGAAAAATGACAGCCTCATGGTGAGTTTCTATGCCTGGAACCGCGCGGATCTGTTTCTGAATGCGTGGAAAACGGCCGGTTTCAGGGTGGTTGGCCATATCGTCTTTGCCAAGAGCTACGCCTCAAAATCGACGTTCGTGGGTTACACGCACGAGAGCGCTTACCTGCTGGCGAAGGGGAGGCCGCAAACCCCGGACCGTCCCATCCCGGACGTGATCCCCTGGAAATACACGGGCAACCGACATCACCCGACGGAGAAGCCGGTGCAGAGCCTGCGGCCGCTGATTGAATCGCTCACGCGTCCGGGGGCTATTGTCCTTGACCCGTTCGCCGGCAGCGGCTCCACCTGCGTGGCCGCCGCCGAAGCCAGCCGCCGCTATATCGGGATCGAGATGCTTGAGCAGTACCACGCCGCCGGCGTTCGACGTCTGGCACAGGTTGAACGGGCAAGAAGGATGCCGGCGGCCAATGACGGCGCGTTTTACCCCGACTATCCGGAGGCGGCATGAACTACCCGGGCCTTGAAAACCTGCGCGCGGACGTGGCCGCGCTCAGCAATGCCATGTGTGACGTGCGGATGCTGCTGAACCGCCTCGAATCGCAGCACCGGCACGACGCGGCAACGCTTACCGAACGTATGGCTGCGCAGACTCTGCGCCGGATCAACACCCTGCTTCTTGAAGCCTACCGCGAAGCCCTGGTGCTGGACGAAACCTTTCAGGACTGACTGACCCTGCCGGGCTGATGCCCGGCATGTAACCCCTTACAAGAGAGAAAAAACGATGTACGGAACCCGCGAAGAACTTTGTGTACAGCTTGAAAAAATGTTCACCTTTGACGAACCCCTGGTCCTGCTGGTCTGGACGGAAGAGGGGATTAGCGTGGCCTGCCGTGAAGCCCAGCCAGAACCGGACGGGACTGAAATCCGGAATCTGATGAAGGCGATCGGCGAAATGAAAATGACGCAATACCGTCAGGAGGGGGTAAATAATCTGACTGTCAGTGATCTTCTGACCCGTCAGCGCGAAGCGGCAAACCGTGAGGTGTGTGTACCGGCGGTACTTCTGTCCCGCGTCCTGCGTAACTATGAATGCGAGCTGGAAAACCGGATCGGTATGGCCTGGGAAGCCGGGCGGCAGGAGCCGGAATCCGTCAGAAAGGAGCTGAATAACGTTCGCGCTTTACAGGAGGCGCTGGCCGCCTGAGAGAACGCCGGGGTAACGCCCCGGCAACCGGTGGCCACCCACTGCGAATAAGGATGTCAGTGCCTTCCGCTTCTATCCGCCGCTGCCCTCCGGGCAACGTCGGGACAATGAAACTCCCCTGAAGCTCCGTGCGGTGACGGCATGCGCCGTGACCTCACTGTAGCCCGGCCGCATCGGCCACAAGGGTTCGCTGACGCCTCCGTCCTCACCCGTTCGCACCCTTCACGGTGCATTCAGCCCGTGAAGGCTTTGCGCTGCGGCTTGCGGCGTCGCCCCTGTGTCCTCCGCTTTTCGCCGGTCTGTCGTGTCGTCACGGCGATGCCGGAACCGAGAATATGTTAACCGTGGAGGATCTATGAACCAGACCGTGACCTGTGATGCTGTTCGTCTTGAGGGTGCGCAGCGCCTGACTTTCCTGCCTGATTTGTTTGGCGGCGATTTTATGACGTCCGAGGCATCCGTGTACGCCTATGCCCAGCGTTACTGCCCTGAGTATCAGGGGGGATTCTGGCAGTTTTACCGGCTGCCGGAAGGTGGCGGATATATGGCGCCTGACGTGGAGAGTCTGACCCTGTGCAATCCGGACAACTGGTTTGAGCAGACTGTCAGCGGGGAAGTGGCGGGGATCATCCTCACGGCGCTGGTACTGAATCACCGGAGCTGGCACCACAGCAACCATGACCATGAGGAGCTGTGCCGCCACTTCTGCCGCCGTTATGAGCAGCTTATGGCATTTGCTGATACCCATCCGGAAAGCGCCACGATCTGGCGTGCCCTTGACTGACTGACCACGGGCGGCGATGCCGCCCGACTAAAGGAGAAAAACATGATTGGTACAGCAAAAGAGATCGCCATCGAAATGCTGCGTGATGACGATAATGACGGCGAGAAATTTGTATTCGCCAGCTGGAGCCGGAACGATATTCGCGGTCTCTGCATTGACTGGGATCTCAGTGATGAAGAGATCGACGTGGTGATGGAAAGACTGGAGGCAGAGCTGTATCCCTCCGGATGTGTCCCTCTCATCTACAACATTGTTGAGATGATGGTGGAAGAAAAACGGAAACACCGTAATGTCACCATTCCGGCTGCGGCGCTTGCGGTGGTGATGCAGCTTGCAGGGAAGGAAATGGAGCGTATCGCTGTATGCGCGGAGGATGGAGGCGGATCAGCGGCAGATACCCTGAAAGAAGAAAATGACGTCATGTTGAGCCTGCGCGCGGCGCTCGATGCCTGACTGAGAAACCGGAGGCATTGCCTCCGGAAACTGAAAAAAGGAGAACACCATGCAACTGTCACCGGAAACCCGCAGCATCCTGCGCCAGTATAAAACGCTCATCAACGAGCGACGTCGCGAATCAGGACTCAGCCCCGTAACCACAGCGAAAGTGCTGGATGAGATCTGCGAATCGGCTACCCGCCAGTGCGCCGTCTATCTTTGCGGCCACTTCATTCTCCAGGGCGGTCAGGGGGATGGAAAGTAAATAATCCGGGCGGGGCATAGGCGCCGCCTGTTCGCGCGCGAAAACCCTGTCATCCCTTCGGGCTGACGGGGCGGCAAGGCCAGCGCCTGCGGCGCTGCCCCCTCCCGCCCCTGGTGTAAGTCAGGAGAAATGCAGAGGAATGGCATTGTGAGGGCAAATTGTCACGAATACGGTCCTGCGTGGCGTGGCGTGGCGTGGCGTGGCGTGGCGTGGCGTGGCGTGGCGTGGCGTGGCGTGGCGTGGCGTGGCGGCTCTGAAACCCGATCAGCAAATCCTCTGAAAACACCAGAATCCCACTTCTGGCCCCCTTCGGCTCCCGGCCAGCGCTGCTGTCCGGTCGTCGAGCCCCACTCCGCCAGGGCAGCTGCTTCGCACCCGCCGGGCTCCGCCGAACCCGCAAGCGGTTTCGGGCTAACGCTAGGGTCTGATGGCGAAGGTCAAAGGCTGCGGCTTCTCCGGCCGTGCCGTCCGGAACGCCTTCACCGCGCCGGCTGATGCCGTCGCTCTGATGGCGCCACGCCGTTCCGACGTGTCGGGTGTGTGCATCCTGTTCCCCCGGTGAGGCCATCCCCCGTGCGTCCTCACGCGGAGGGCTGCTTGTAGCACCGTCGGGTCGTCATCCGAAGGGTGAAATGCACGCCGCCAAAACTTTTTGCGTGCCGCAAAAACTTTCGTCTCCGCCCTTCTCCTGCCGCCCCGCCGTTGCTCCTTTTGCCCTTTGCCGCGAGAGAACTCACCAGGGAGATGGACAACCATCACCACAGGAGAAAACCAGGATGCACACACGAAACGTCAACGTCAAAACCGCCGCTCCCGAATCTTCCAGGAAGATAGGGGGAAAAACCGTGTCGTACACGATCCTCGTCGCTGAGACGAAAAAAAACTCAGCGGAGGAACCGGACGTTCTGGAGTTCAGCAGCCTGGCTGAGCTGAAGAAACTGCGCAGACGCTGCCCCGAAACGATGCGCTGCACCTATTTCTACGCCCTCAGCAGCGGCGTCGATAAACAGTTCCGCCATATCCATGTGGCTGAATCTGACCACTTCAAACAGTTTGTGCGCCTGATCATGCGCGCAGGTATCGACATTTAAATCCGGTTTCACCCCGTGCGGCAGCCGCCGCTCGGAACCTCATCAGACAGGAGCCAGAAGCATGAGCGTTAACACCCCGACCGCAAAGGCCCGTTACGAAAATGGGCATATGTCAGACCCGGAGCCTAAAACAGCCTCTCTCATTGCGATTTATGGCAATGAGGTGAGCTATGCATGGAACGTTCTGGAGGATTTGAAAGCTGCAGGTGCTTCTTATACCCGCAGAAACATTATCGCCGATATGTTCCGCCGTCTGGGCGTTCAGTAACCCGGATTTTCCTTCGACCCGATGCGGTGCTGTATAGCAGTTACCGCCCGGAACTGAATCAAACAGGAGCCTGAAAGATGAACGTTAATCCTCCGACCGCTGCACCAATGGCCTTTTTCGTTCCGTCTCATAACGCCGTTTATGACCGCGCAACACAGCTGGACGGGCAGTGGGTGACTCAGCGTGAAGCGAAAACGCTGGAATCCCTTCGCCGTCTCTATCCTGATCTCCGCGACTCTGGTACAGGAAAAGCTGAATGACGGCTATCGCCGTCCCTGGGTGGAAATCACCGAGGCCCGGTATATCGACCAGCTGGAAACGTTGCCGCCAGTGGACTGGTGCAGGGGGTATGGCGGGGAGTCGTTCAAATCGATGGAGTTTACGGGCGGGGATGTGACCGCGATTTTTGTCCGGTATGGCGCGCGTTTCTTTGAGTGCCATGACCTGCACACCCGCCATCACCGGGAGCTGATTGGCGACGTGATCACACGTTTCTGTCTCGATGCGCCGCTGAATTCCGCGCATTAAAAAAGCAGGGTTGCCCCTGCTTTCTCAACGCCGGGTAGCCGCTGGAACGGTGAACCGGCAATCACAACCAAAGTAAGGAGATTGATCGTGAAATTTGACCCGCAAACTGTCGCACAGGCGAAGGCATTTGTAAATGCCCTCCGCGCCGGAAAACGCGCGCGCGTACCCGCGCTGCGCTTCTCACAGTGGCAGCCGTTCCTGTCCGTGGTAAATGCCGAAACGGGCTACGCCACCGATGCTGACTGTGGTCTGGCTGTCAGCGTCTACCCGGCGCTTGGACTGGCTTAACAGGAGGCGGCCGCCTGCGGGCGGCCGGTAAGGAGAAACCATGTCACAACTGAGTTTTGAATCCCTGTTCCTGGCAGACCAGGCTGATCCGCAGCCGCAGGCTTCCGCACGGGCCCGGATGCTGTCGCCAGCTGAGGCGCGTAAACAGTTCGCCAGTGTGTTCCGTCAGACGGCGAAAAATATGCGCCGTTCCGAAGTCTTCAGTGATTTCATCACCCTGGCCGCCAGCGAGCTGGATATGGCCCGTATTCGCTCGCCGGAGAACATCGAAAACAGCCGCCGCATCTGCGAACGGTATCAGCCGGACGATCTGAACGCCATGAAGCAGCTGTTCTGCCTGTTGGTGGAGGGGCTGGCGGGAGACATTCATGATTTCCTCGGCGCTCTGTATATGGAGCAGGAGCTGGGCGCTGACGAAATGGGGCAGTATTTCTCGCCGTCCTCCATCTCCCGCCTGATGGCCGGATTACTCATGCCCGGCGCTCAGGAGACGATAAAGCGTGAGGGGTGGATGACGCTCGATGAGCCTGCCTGTGGTAGCGCCGGAATGGTCATTGCCTTTGCATACTGGATGGCTGAAGCGGGATATAACCCTTCACAACAGCTGTATGCCACCTGCACCGACATCGATCCAATGGTGGCTGATATAGCCTTTATCCAGCTGGCTCTGCTGGGTATTCCCGCGAAAGTCGTGACCGGTAATACGCTGACCCTGAAAGCGAACCGAGTGCGTTACACCCCCGTGTATTACTTCAATGACTGGCAGGGCCGTCTGGCATTTCGCAGTCGTCTGGATGCAATGAAAAACTTTCTGGCCACCGTGGCCGCCTGACTGACAGAGCGGCAGGGCAGACCTGCCGCAGGGAGATAAAAATGACAAGCAACACACTGAACGCTGTTCCGGCGACCGTGCTGGAGAACATGGCAGAACGCTTCAACGGCCAGCCTGAACCGCTAAAAATCCGCAGCAACGACGATCACGCTGCACTGGCTGCAGATGTGCTCTTGCCCGAAAAACCGGGCTGAACAGGGTAAGCGAGAGCGTGCAAACTGTCATCACTGATTTTCTGGCCAATCTTCTGCACCTGTGCGAACAGTGCGATCCTGACGGGGCAGGTATCGACGGATTTAATGCCCTGCTGAATATGGCCATGATGCATTATGAGCAGGAAAACGGAGGTGACAGCGAAGAACCAGTTTGATCGGGAGTCTGTGCCCTGGTGGATACCATCAGGGCAACCGCAAAAAAACGCATCCCCTTCGGGGAAACGGGGAGGGCAAAAGCGCCTCCGGCGCTCCTGCCGTTCCCCGTTGCTGTGCTTCACTCCTTACCTGCGAGCATAGCCAGCATCCTGCTGGTTAACTTTCTCTGCTGCAGCTCAGTGGCCATAACCTGAAAACAGGGCAGGGTGATGGCCCCCTTCGGCTCCCGGCCCGCGTGGCGGTCCGGTCGTCGAGCCCCACTCCGCCAGGGCGGCCGCTGCGCACCCGCCAGGCTCCGCCGAACCCCTCCGGGTTTCGGGCCATACGGCTAGGGTCTGATGGCTAAGGTCAAGGGCTGCGGCTTCTCCGGCCGTGCCGTCCGGAACGCCTTCACCGCGCCGGCTGATGCCGTCGCTTTAAGGCCGCCACGCCGTTCCGACGTGTCGGGTGTGTGCATCCTGTTCCCCCGGTGAAGCCATCCCCCGTGCGTCCTCACGCGGAGGGCTGCTTGTAGCACCGTCGGGTCGTCATCCGAAGGGTGAAATGCACGCCGCCAAAACTTTTTGCGTGACGCAAAAACTTTCGTCTGCGCCCTTCTCCTGCCGCCCCGCCGTTGCTCCTTTTGCCCTTTGCCGCGAGAGAACTCACCAGGGAGATGGCCAGCCATCACCACAGGAGAAAACCAGGATGCACACACGAAACGTCAACGTCAAAACCGCCGCTCAAGAATCTACCGGAAGATGTGATTCAAACCTCACCACGTCCCAGTTCACGGATCTGTTTTGCTGGGTCCTGGCAGCATCTGAAGGGGAGCCACAACCGGTAATTTTTACGCCGCCAGAGAATGCCACTGAGCTGACGTTAATTAATGACGAATGCCCGGATTATATCTCAGTCTGGGTTGTGGATGGTCGCCCGGTGGCAGCTGCAATGCCGCTGGATAATTTTCACCGCGTTATTCCTTCATCACTTACTAAATAATCAGGAGTAAATAAAAATGGTCAGTTTCGCAAGCCGCTATCGTATGCCTGTCTCGATCCGTAAAGACCGTCCGCTGACAAATGAGGAATTACAGCTCATCGTTCCGAGCGCGTTCTCATCGGATAAACACGATTCACGCTCTGAACGTTATACGTATATCCCGACCATTAACATTCTTGATCGCTTACGTGATGAAGGTTTTCAGCCGTATTATGCAACTCAGTCACGTACACGCGACCAGGATAAACGCGACTTTACAAAGCATATGCTTCGCCTGCGCCGTCATGACCAGATTAACGGAAAAGAAGTACCGGAAATTATTCTGCTGAATAGCCATGATGGTTCAAGCAGCTATAAAATGATCCCCGGCATGTTCCGTCAGGTTTGCAGTAATGGTCTGGTTGCATGGAAGGATTTTGGTGAAATCCGCGTACCCCACAAAGGGGATATTGTCGGGCAGGTTATTGAAGGCGCTTACACGGTGCTGAAAACATTCGACGCGGTTGATGAAAATATAGACCTCATGAAAAGCATTCAGCTCACTTTGCCTGAGCAGCGTCTTTTTGGTAAGACCGCCCTGGAACTTAAATACGATGGAAAACCTGCGCCGATTACACCTGAGCAAATTATTAACCCTCGCCGTGTGCTCGACAGAGGCCAGGATTTATGGACCACGTTTAACGTGGTGCAGGAAAATGTGATCCGTGGGGGAATTCGTGGCAGAACGGAAAAAGGGAAGATGACCAGAACGCGGGAAGTCACCGGAATAGATGGTGACATCAAATTAAATCAGGTGCTCTGGAAAATGGCTGAAGAGTTTGCAAAACTGAAGGCCTGAAAATTAAGCCGCTTAACAGAGCGGCTTTTTACTGTCCGCTATGTAACGAGGCCGTTTCCGCAATTTGAATCGCATGCTCCTTTCCCGCAGCTGGCACCAGACGTTCAGAAAGCAACTTTTTTCTTGCCAGCAATACACGATATATATTTTTGATATCCTGAGCATACGCCTTACGCTGCGCAATGAGCTTTTTGCTCGGCCCCGTATTATACATCCCCACGCTGTCCCAGTTTTTTCCGTATGACCTGAAGTTGTGCGCCAGTACCCATGCACCCGTATAAACGCAGATACATGGATCATTCAACAGGCGCTCACGGGTAATATTGAAGTTTTTAAGTTTACCGTAATGGGAACTGTTTACCTGCATCCCGCAGACATCTTCTGTCCCATTCCTGTTTGATCCATTTATCGCACCCGGCTTAAGTCTGCTCTCTTTAATTGAAATTGACATAAGCAGCAGCGGATCAATTTGATAATCTTTCCCGGCCTGATCAAAGCACATCTGGGGAGCTGCGCCAGCAGACAGTGAAAGTGTCAGCAATGCCGCAGGTAGTAACAATATTTTCATGGTTTAGCCTTTTAACGAAACACACGGGCTCTGGAGAGTCGCCTTAAAAAATACCCCGGCGGATCGTCGTAATCAAGTAAATTCACTACAAACGCGCGTGAGCGCTCTCCTGAATGGATTTAACACCTGTCCGAAATAAACATGCCAGAACGGTAGACGGTATTAACATGCCGCTCTTTACTAACCCTTTAAAACATCACACCCCACGCAAGACTTCGTCTTGCAGATTTTTTCTTTTAATTCAGATGTATACCTGTGCTTATTATGCGGAATTATGCTGTGTGAACGATAAAGGTGTGTGCATCAGCACACATTGCAGTGCCTGAACCCCACACACTACAGTGCCTAATCAAGCACTGTAGTGTGTGCTAATCCAGCACTGCTGAGTGTGGGGATTGTGTGTATTCAATAAATAGAGTAACTTAAAAATGGGTAGTGCCTGATGAACACACATCACAGTGCCTGATGCACACACATGACAGTGCCGGATTAGCACACATCCAAAAGCCAGATTCACGCAAATCCTCAGTAAGTTACAGAACAACGTAACTCCGGGAACTGACATATAAGTAGCATTGCAGTGCCGCATCAGGCACTGCATGAAATTTTTGAGAAAACATCATGCCAAGAAAGAACATCTACTTTAAAGATAAAATTGACAGAGAAATAAATGATATTCTTGAGATTGAGTTACAGAAGGGCGCAACAACGTCAGACATGAACTATTCTTCCATAGTCAACGAATTAGTTCGACTCGGACTGATGGTATACAAATCAAAGGAAGAGGGCTCAACTTTCGATCTCGATGGTTTCCGACGCGACCTCATTAAGAAAGTCTCTGGCTCACGTGAAGGTATTATGATTCTCACCGCACTTGTCTCTGATATCTTTGTCACGATGAAGGGGCCAGACTCTGGAGTGAAGCTTGAAGAACTGATAAATGCCAACATCAGCTCGATTAACGATGCAGAAGATAAGGCTGAAAAAGACCACTTCCTGACGGATTAATTATTGGTTTCAGGCCGGACTTTTCCGGCCCTGTCGATCACTGAGGCTCACCCTCATCCCACGGAAGGTCTTCCTTTTCCACCTCCGTGATTTTTTCTTTTAAAAAAACTTCAAATTCCATACACAACACTTTCAGCGCCTGCGCATCCTCATTCTGGTCAAGCAATCTCTCAGTAAAATATCCAAGTGTATTCATTAACCTGGTGAGCATTTCATCATTCAGACTACGGTTATGCACCTTCGCCATTGCCCTGATTTCATCTGCAAGGTTTTCAGGAATTCGCATGCTATATCCGGTTGTTTTCCCCGGAAGCAAAACTCTTTCACCCTCACGCCACATCCACAATTGCTCCTGCTTGGGCGAGGATTTAATTTCTCCAGCATCATCAATAGATTCACCATCAAGTAATTGCCCTAACCACTCTTCAAATCTCACCGCCAGAGCAATGAGCCGTTCACCCTCCGCAGTTTTAATGACAGGCTTGCCGGGCTGATAATTCAGCGACAACAAAAGCCTGGCAATAATTTCCTCATTCACACTTCTGTTGCCAGCTCTGGCACATATTCTCAGCTCCATAAGCAGATTATCCGGAGCACGCAATCGCCACTCCACCGCTTCACCTGGCTGGAACTTACGCGGACGGCCGCGACCATCCCACATTTTTTCTTTAACTTTCATAGCTATAGATCCCGGAGGCCATTTCTGAACTTTCTGGTCAACAAAGCCTACCCACTTACATATTCGGATAAATCTGAATGATTCCAAAAAGTGTGACATGCGCCACAGTTTTTTTTTTTTAGGGTCATGGGACAATTGCGCCCGCGTAAACAAGCACTTACGCGATTCACTTTTGTTTACTTCGGAGAAAACAAACATGTTAACCAAAGGCAGTGCCCTTAACGTCGGTAAGGGATGGGCGGTAGCGTCTTTATTCCGCAAAGTTCGCGAAAATCGCAAAGCGAAATTTTACTTAAGGTCAGCAGGTGTTTTTTTAATTGCACTTATGGTCACTCACCCGGCATTTGCATCTGGTACTGACCTTCTTTCCTCACAGAACACCACGGTTAATTCCACCTTCGGTTCTGGTTCCTCACTGATTAAATGGTTCTACATCGCCGAAATCATCATGGGCCTGTTTATTTACATTAAGGCCCGCTCACCACTGGTGTTCGTCGGTATCGTTATGGCAATCATCTTTACCCGTGTCGCCTTCGGCATCGCGAGCTAAATGATGAATGGGGAAGGAGATAAATATAACTTCCCGGAAACAATGAACCAGCAGGACCGCTATTTAGGCTTACCGATTGACGAATTGATTGTTACCGCACCCCTTTTAGTTTTGGGGGTGCTTAACAATCTGTCACTCGAACTTGGTGTAATCGCGGGAATCCTCTGGTTTATCGTCAGATATCTGAAAAAAGGGCAGGGGTCGTACTGGTTGCTTAATTTCTGCTACTGGCACCTGCCATCACTTTTATTCAAAGTAACCTTTCGCCAGATACCTGATTCAAGTTTCCGACACTGGAGGGCATAGTTTTTCATGAAACTGAATATTAAAGGAGAGCGCGATAAACAACTCCGCTATGCGTTTATTGGTCTTTCAGCTTTAACTTTACTCATGGGCGCAGGGAATGTACTGACAGGGTCACTGGCATGGTATTTCGCCACAACCCAGAAAACCATCACCACGCCCTTAATCTATAATCGCCCCTTTGCATCAGATTCAAAAAGTATTGACGCAACCGGCCTGACACAATTCGCCGCTTCCTTTATTTACTGGCGGCTCAACGTTAGCCCGGAGAACGTCGACACTAACCATAAAATGGTTCTTGGATTCGTCCCTTCCGCCGAGCGGGACGCACTCAAGAAAGCTCTGGATATTGAAGCTGAACGCATCAAGAACGGGGGCATTACCACCCGGTTCGATACGAAAGAGATTCGCGTTATTGATGATAACACCGTGCAGTACAGCGGAGTTCTGAAACCATCCACCACTAACGGCGCAATCACCACGCCACTGAAAGACCAGGAAAAAACCTACCGACTAAAACTGAGCTATGACAACGGCGTGATTAACCTTCACAGCTTTGAAGAGCTCAGGCCGGTATCTTCCACTAACTGACAGGACTGCCCATGAAATTTCGTATTTCACCGGCAGCTGCTGCTGTGTTTCTGGCAGCGGGATTATTTACCAGCGGCCTCCGGGCCGCTTCCGCACCCGCAGCCATTCCGTTTGAGAACGACGCCGCCTTTAACGTCACCCTCAGCAACACCAACCCGAGCAAGGTTGTTGTAGACGGAGAACTCATTACCAGCATCAGCGGACCAACCGGTGCGTATGACCAGAGCCAGACCGAGGACGGAGCGCTTATCCTGTCTCCGCTTGTCGGCCAGAACTTCACCCTGTTTATCCAGACTGACCACGGTTCATCGCTGAGCCTGAACGTCAGGCCGCAGCCGGGTAACGGCAAAACACTGCGCTTCACCCCGATATCACCACCACTTCGCAAGAACGACGATGCGAAGGCATGGGAAGAAGGGCAGACCTATGAAAAAACGCTGGTTGCGCTATCCCGCGCCGTAGTCAATGGCCAGGTGCCGGACGACTACCGGGAATACCCGGTCAGCAGCATGCCGGCTTACACACCCGCCAGTGATGTACGTCTGACGCCTGAACGCCAGTTTGTGGGCAACCACCTGCGGGTCGTTCGCTTCCGGATGAGCAACCCGGGCAGCATCACCCGAAGCCTCCGCGAGCGCGATTTCTGGCGCAAGGGTGTCCGGGCCGTAATGCTGTCGCAGAACCAGCTCTACGCTGGCGGCGAAGGGTATGCCTGGATTGTGTTTTCAGATGACGGAGACGCCCGCCCATGACCATAAGCCTGAATGAAAACCTCAAAACCCGCCGCAAGCAGCTGGCTATCCTGGCCGCCGTCATCATTGGCGGCGCAGCTGCAGCAGGCGGCGTAATGTGGTACGGGCAATACCAGCAAAAACAAAAGCAACCCGCACCGGTTGCAACACCAAACCTGACCGGCGTTGTGACCGCGGCGTTTAACGAACAGGTCAACGATGCCGCACTGACACAGCAGCAGGCAAAGACCTCTGCTCTTGAGCAAAACCTTGCCACGCTTGCCCAGCAGTTTGCGCAGAACAAGCTCACAACCGACCAGAAGCTCGCCGAGAAGGACGCTGAAATTCAGCGCCTGAATGACCAGCTTACGAAAGCCCCCGGCAGCAACCAGTCCACTGGCCAGCAGACACCACCTGCAGGTCCGAACGGAACACCACTCCCCGGTCCCGTTGCTGCCGGTCAGGCCCGGCCACCCGAATACACCGTAACCCCTTCAGGCACACCGGCCGCCACTGGTGTGAATATGGGGCAGGGCGCAGCGTTCTACCCGGGCGGCTCTGGCCAGCGTATGACAGGCGGTCTGTCGACAACAAAGTTCAGCTACGACAGCCTGAAGAAAAAGCCAACTAAATTACCCTGGATTCCTTCCGGCTCATTCTCTGACGCCATCATGATTGAAGGTGCCGACGCCAACGCCAGCGTTACCGGTCAGCAGAACACCCAGCCCGTCACTATCCGCCTGCTGGGCAATATCCAGATGCCGAACAACAAAGAATACAGCGCCGACGGCTGCTTTGTGGTGGGGGAAATCTGGGGTGACATCTCCAGCGAGCGCGGGATTGTCCGGACGAAATCAATCAGCTGCGTTCTGAAGAACGGCAAGCACGTCGATATGGAGTTCGATGGCCATGTCAGCTTCCAGGGGAAAGGCGGCGTTCGTGGCAAGCCGGTCATGCGAAACGGCATGATTGTCGGCTACGCCGGCGCTTCCGGCCTTCTGTCAGGCTTTGGGGAAGGCATCAAATCTGCCGCCACACCATCCGTCGGCCTCGGTGCCACTGCAAGTGTTGGCGCAGGTGATGTGCTTAAGCAGGGCTTCGGAGGCGGAGCCAGCAAGGCGGCCGACACGCTAAGCCAGTACTGGATTAAGCGCGCCGAGCAGTATCACCCGGTGATTGATATCGGTGCCGGCAACCTGGTCACCGTCGTTTTCCAGAAGGGCTTTCGCCTTGAAACCCTTGAAGACGCTGAGGACGCCAAGGCAAAAGAGGAACTGCAGAAAGCCGGCAACGCCGCGCAGAATGCCGTAACTCCGCAACCGGCGAGCCAGACCACCACATCCAGTACCACCTCAGTCGGCAACGTCAACCCGGATGACGTTCTCCGCCAGGCCAGCCAGCTGCGCCTCGGTGATACCATCAACTGATGAGGAAATGCAGATGTCTGTACGTAAAGCAAAAGCACAGGGAGGCGGTCCCGACCGTAAAGCAAATGATGTGAACCGTCGGTTAAGGATGACCGTTAACTGGCTGTATTCGATTTGCTGGGTCCTCGGGTGGGTGGGCTTTATTGCGCTCATTATCAAAGGAGTTAGGGAGGAATATGCATTTCGCATCCTTGGTGCATTCCTCTTTGCCACCATCCTGATTCGTATACGACCACCCGTCTGGCCAGATGACACCGCCGAACCCCTCCCGGGGCCGACCGACGATGACAAAAGGGAGTGCAAATGAAGGGACCACGCACAGATGACCGTATCAATTTTCTGAGGGGTATTGAACGGGACTGGAAAGACTGGTCTGCAGGAAAAAACACAAAACCCCACTGGCTATTTTTGGTAGGGGGATTAACCGCTACAGGGATGTTGATTTTTAGCTTCTGGTCACACAATCAGAGGCTTACCGTGGCTTCCATTGCTGTTGGAATAGCTTTTCTTCTCGCCGGATTGTTACAGGCATGTGAAACATGGGAAGAAAAAATACAGCGGAAAATTCGGGCATATGAGCCGCTTGATATTGATGCCATGCGCACCCTGGCCGTTTCTGTTTTTCACAAGGATAAGCTGACACGGGAAGAACTCAGACAGTGGCTGGACGCGGAGTTAAGCGCCATTTCTGATGCTGCTCTTCGTGGGGGAAGCCGTAATGCGTGATGAAGAGCGTAATAGCTCACTGCTCAGGAAAATGCGGATGCATATTGCTGAATGGGAGGCTGTCCGGCCCACTCCGCAAGGAAATAAGTACATTTTTCTTTGGCTTGCAACCTTCATCGTTGTACTGGTAGCTACGGTTTCAGTGTTCCGCCCGTCATTGTTTGCACTGTGTTTCCTGATTGCCTGGTTTTTTCTGAGTCAGGAGATATTTAAGCGAATTATCCCGCGTTACAACGAAAGCTGGGAGGAGGTATTCGACAGGTTACTTTCTGATTATGAACCCCTGAACCTTTCTGCCTGGGAACACCTGAAGCACCAGGCTGAAACAGAAGGGCTGACGGTCAGCATTGTCAGCAACTGGTATCAGGAAGAAGTGAGGACCGTCTGGCCAGAAAAGAAACCTGACCTGAAGTTCCTCCATAAAGTCACTGACGGTAACGAGAAAATCGGAGAGGAATGAAGCGTACCAGAGCCATTGCACTACTGGTAATAACAGCCGGAGCGACCGGTGTTTCTGTTTACAACCATACTGGAGGGCTCACTGTATTACTCACCCTGGTGACCATAGGCGCACTAGCTCATGCCATCAACGTCTTCCTGTAATTCATTTCACTGGAGTGTTTATGTCTGCCAGCATGGCAAGCTACCCATTACTCAAAATCCTGCACAACTATCGCTATATCCTGATTCCAGCACTGGTATTCACTACCGAAATGACAGTGTGGGCAGCGCTCAATCTTAAAGGTGTGGGTGATATGGGCTGGGTCTCCTGGCGAGTGTGCCTGCTCTTTAGCGTGTTCCTCGTATGCTTTAGCGACTCAGCCTTTAACAAACTCGATGGTGGGTTTCTTATGTATGGTTCAGTCGTTCCGTGGGGCGGAATGCTAAGGAAGGTGCGAACAAGTTCCTGATATGAGATCATCATATTCATCCGGAGCGCATCCCAGAGGGACATCATGAGCCATCAACTCACCTTCGCCGATAGTGAATTCAGCACTAAGCGCCGTCAG